>ERZ779664.818-NODE-818-length-13998-cov-3.439791_pt1 | contig 13998 bp, 9 predicted proteins | sample MGYA00511478_ERZ779664 | MGnify/ENA primary metagenome ERZ779664 (study PRJEB29588, sample SAMEA2160437) | human gut metagenome | biome: human gut; feature: human-associated habitat; material: faeces | place: Denmark | collected 2008/2010 ...
CGAACAGCTAAGGGCTCTTCGGGCCAATATCGCAGCCTTCCATGTCCGCCGGAATGGCATCCGCATCGACGGTCACGGTGTCAACCGGCGCGTCAATCGGGTTCGGGAAGTCCTTGATGCACACGGTGTCAACCGGCAGCAGGAGCTGAACGCCCTTTTCCGCAGCCTTCGCCATCATGTCCTTGCAGTAATCAATTTTGGTTTCGTCCAACAGGGACTTGCCGATTTCATAGCCCTTCGCCTTCAGGAAGGTGAACGCCATGCCACCGCCGATAATCAGCGTATCAACCTTTTCCAGCAGGTTGTTGATGACGCCGATCTTGTCGGAGACCTTTGCGCCGCCGAGGATAGCGACGAGGGGTCTCTTCGGATTCTCAAGAGCGCCGCCCATGAACTCGATCTCCTTCTGGATGAGGAAGCCGCAGACTGCCGGCAGATAGTCGGCAACGCCGGTCGTGGAGGAGTGAGCTCTGTGAGCCGAACCGAAAGCGTCATTTACATAGATATCCGCAAGGGAGGCAAGAGCCTTCGAGAATGCGGGATCGTTCTTGGTCTCTTCTGCGTGGAAACGCACGTTCTCAAGGAGCATGACTTCGCCGTCCTTGAGGTTTGCGGCAAGCTCTTTTGCGCTGTCGCCGATAACGTCTTTAGCCATCTTGACATCCTGACCGAGAAGCTCGGAAAGTCTTGCGGCTACGGGAGCAAGGGAGAACTCGGGCTTGAACTCACCCTTGGGTCTGCCCAGATGGGAGCAAAGGATAACCTTTGCGTGATGATCGATAAGATATTTGATAGTGGGGAGGGAGGCAACAATTCTCTTATCCGAGGTGATTTTGCCGTCCTGGAGCGGGACATTGAAATCGCAGCGTACCAGCACTCTCTTGCCGGAAACGTCGATATCCTTAACTGACTTTTTGTTAAGTGCGCTCATTTTGATCGTCCTTTCAAAAGTTGAATTTGCCAGCTTTTTACGCTTGCACCACTGATTATTTTATAACATAAATGTGAATATTTCAAGTGTATTTGTATGTATGATACCATGTAAAACAGGCAATTATCCCAAAAGTTTTTATATTGTTTTGCCCGAACCGATTCTTCTTGACTTTGAAGAGCTTATCTGATAAAATATTGAGCGTCAAAAAGCATATACGCCTCCTTAGTTAAATGGATATAACAGCCCCCTCCTAAGCGGGTGTTTTACGCTCGCCTTTGTAAAAAGGCAAATGGTAATCCATTTGAATTGTATAGTATATGCGCTTGTACCTCAGAAGGATAGAGGGTCCGCCTCCTAAGCGGAACGCCCCCGGTTCGAATCCGGGCAAGCGCGCCAAAAAGTGCCGAAAGTACTGGCTTTTCGGCACTTTTTCTTTTATTTGATCGCAAAAAACAGCGAGTAAGTTTTTTACTCTTATAATAACAAAACAAGAACGAACTTATAGCATATCCCACCTAAACTCTTGCTAATTGCAATTAGCAAGAAATCAGCGGTTTGCTAATCGACTGCTAATCGGATTTTTAGCAAAATCTCGCTAATTTGAGTAGACGTATGTTCTATCCATAGACTTTTTTATAAATTATACTATTATCATTTTATTTATGTTATAATTTCATATAGAAAAAATAATTAAAATAATTCTTAAAAATGAACCTTTTGATGCTGGTACCCGTCTATATAAGTGAAACCGGTTTTTTTAATCACTCATAGACAAAGGAGGTGATGATGTGGATGAGTTTGAGAACTTGCTGGAAACAGAACGTGTTTCTGTGGAACGGTTTGTGAGATTTCGGATGAGTTCTAAAGCAGATTCAGACGATGTGCTGCAGGAGATATTTCTTACAGCGTATCAGAAGTTTCCACAGTTGAAGAATAAGGACTCATTCAAAGCATGGATCATTAGCATAGCAAGAAACAAATGCAATGATTATTTTAGAAAAAAAGCAGCTCAGTACGAAATTCCGATTGACGAGTTGACAGAAATGGAACTATCAGACGGCAGGCATGGTGTTTCTGTAGTTAATACCGTAAGGGAAACGCTGAGTTTGCTCGGCAATAAGGATAAGCAGATCCTTTACCTGTACTTTTGGAAAGAGATGCCGCAATCAGAAATTGCAAAACAACTGAGCATACCTATTGGGACCGTAAAGAGCAGACTGCATACAGCAAAACAAAACTTCAAAAATAAGTATCCATATCGTACCGATGTATCGAAAGGAGAACTCTATATGAAAAAGTTGCCTGAATTTATTCCTGAATATAAAATTGAAGCAAGTACCGAAGCCCCCTTTGCAGTTAAATGGGAAGAACTTATGGGATGGTTCTTGGTACCTAAACTTGGTGAAAAGATGTCTTGGGGTATGTACGACATCCCATCCCGTAAGTGCATCCGTGTATTTGATATGCAAGTTACCGGCAAAGCTAAGGTTCACGGCATTGAAGGCGTGGAGTTGACTGCCAGAGAAGCGTCCTACTCTGATAAGAACGAAGTAATAAATCGTACATTTGTTGCACAGCTCACAGACACTCATTGCCGTTATCTTGCAACTCTCAGGAATGACGGAGATGTTCGTAATTACATTACTTTTCTCGATGGAGACGAATTCCTGCCTAACTGGGGATTTGGCGAAGATAATTGCGGAAATGAAACAAATCTGGCGCCCAAGGGCGATATCCGGAGAACGGGTACAGTTGTTACAAGCACCAATAAGGATTTCCTGTTGGATATTGTAGGACGTTACACCGTTACGATTGGCGGAAAAAGCTATGACACTGTCTGTGTTATGGACATCGAAACCTATGATTACGGCGTAGTATTAGAGCAGTTCTTAGATAAAAACGGAAGGACAATTCTTTGTCGCAGATTCAACCGTGATGACTGGGCTATCGACCGTTATAAGATACCGTGGAGTGAGCAACTTCCCAAAAACGACAGACTTACTGTAAACGGTAAGACTTATGTTCACTGGTACGATGGCATTACGGATTATATTCTCTAATAACAAAACTTAACACTATAAAGCATTAGCAAACATAAACTAAGCATATAATCACCACCCTTAATTTGCGATTCCGGCTAATTGCTTGCTAATCAAACGAATTAAAACAGCACAAAATCAGCAGTAACGGCGTAACACTCGATCAAACATTAACCTTAAAAATCCCCTGACCGCAGGGGATTTTTAGGTATTGCAAGGGATGCCGTTATCGTTTCCTTCGGTATCTCCTAAGGGGCAGTTGAGGGTTCGATTCCCCCAGGGGGTGCCATGAAAAAAGCAGCCGTCAGGCTGCTTTTTTCAAATGAAGCGCACCTGCGGTGCATGAAAAATGAAGTATGGCTTCGCCATATGAAGTTTGACGTCATCATATCGAAGTCTGCTGTGCGCTTTGCTTCATACGAGCGTCAGCGAGTACTTCATGGCAGCGAAGCTGCCGTTTCATGTTTGCGGGGCAAACGCTTCATTCAAATCAATTTACAGTCAATTTGCAAAATCCCCCGCACGGCAAATTTCCGCGCGAGGGACATTTTTTATTTTCCGCTTTCGCCGTAGTTTGAGAGCACGCGGGCGGACGGGTCGTTGACATCGCAGCCCTCCCATGACTTGTTGGGCATCCAGAAATCGACTATCATCTCGGACTGGCCGAGATAGTACTTTTCAAATATCTCGCGGTAGAGCAGGGATTCTTTCGTGAACGGCTTTGCGTGGGTGTATTTTTCGCACTTCTCCTTGAACTCCTCTTCGGTGTAGAGCCCCTCGGCGTATTCCTTGAGATAGTCCACCATCGAGTGGCCGACTGCGTCGGAGAACGCTGCCTTTTCGCGGAAAAGTATATCGTGGGGCAGATAATCGCCCTCGAAAGCGTGGCGGAGCAGATATTTGCCCTTGCCGTAGGTGTTCATTTTTTTAGCGGGGTCGACGGACATGACATATTTTACAAAGTCGAGATCGCCGAACGGCACGCGCGCTTCAAGCGAGTTTACGGAGATGCAGCGATCGGCGCGCAGAACATCGTACATGTGCAGCTCTCTTATTCTCTTCTGCGACTCCTTCTGGAACTCCTCCGCGCTCGGCGCAAAGTCGGTGTATTTGTAGCCGAACAGCTCGTCGGAGATCTCGCCTGTCAGAAGAACTCTGATATCCGTGTTCTCGTGTATCCATTTGCACAGCAGGTACATGCCCATGCTCGCGCGGATAGTTGTGATATCAAATGTGCCGAGCATACGGATGACACCCTCGAGCGAGTCTATGACCTGCTCTTTTGTCATGATGACCTCGGTGTGGTCACTGCCGATGTAGTCGGCGACTTCCTTTGCGTATTTGAGGTCGATAGCGTCCTCGCTCATGCCTATTGCAAAGGTGCGTATCGGCTTTTTGCTCTGTCTTGCCGCTATGGCGCAGACGAGGGAGGAGTCGAGTCCGCCGGAGAGCAGGAAGCCGACCTTTGCGTCCGCAACGAGTCTCTTGTCAACGCCGGCGATGAGCTTTTCACGGATGTTTTTGCAAACTGTCTCAAGGTCGTCATGGCAGACTTCGTCAACCGCCGCTATGTCGCAGTACTGGACAAACTCGCCGTCTTTATAGTAGTGTCCGGGCGGGAAGGGCATAACATGCCCGCACATTCCGACGAGGTTCTTCGCCTCGCTCGCGAACATGATAACACCTTTTTTATCGTAGCCGTAGTAGAGCGGGCGGATGCCTATCGGGTCTCTTGCGGCGATATATTTTTTCTCTTCGCCGTCGTAGATAATCAGCGCAAACTCGGCGTCGAGCATTTTGAACATATCCGTGCCGTATTCGCGGTAGAGCGGGAGAAGTATCTCGCAGTCGGAGCCGCTTTTAAATATATATTTCTTGGAGAGCTCCTCTTTTATCTTCTCGTAGCCGTATATCTCGCCGTTGCAGACTACATAGCTGCCGTCCAATTCAAACGGCTGCATTCCGTCGGGGGTCAGCCCCATTATCGCAAGGCGGTGGAAGCCGAGCAGTCCTTTGCCGGTGTCTATTATCCGACTGTCGTCCGGTCCTCTTGAAACGGTCTTTTTGAATCCTTCCTCAAAATCGGAAAAAGCGGCACAGCAGTCGCAGTAACCCATTATCGAACACATAGTAATCTTTCCTTTCGGTTAGTTTCAGCATTCGATAGGGCAAGTGCCAACTCGCTGTGCCACCTATCTTTGTTCTCTTTTCGGCTTCGAAGAAAGCCTCGCCGATGTAACGGTCGGCGTGTCCGGCGCACCTACTCGGTAGTCCTTTCGGCTTGCAGCTTGTCGGGTGTTATTCGCGCGGAGCTTACTGCATGGCTCTCACCGTCCCATGCTCGCTTTGAGCGGTATTCCGCGTTACTTCTCCCGACTCGGGCGCTTTTGTTATTGTAAAAAGGGTTGTGGATTTTTATTTTACGCTGAAGAGCAGGTCGCTGTAGGTCGGGAACGGCCAGAACTCCTTGGCGGTTATCGTCTCTGCCTCGTCGCAGACGGCGCGCAGGGCGTCCATCTTGCCGAGGATAACGTCTCTGATATCATTCGCCGCTTCGGTGACATCCTCGATGGCCTGGAACTTCGCTATCTCGCCGTCAAGGTCTGCGGTCGCGTCGGCGATTTCATCGGACAGCTCGGAGAGCTTTGTGATGGTCGCGGTCTCGTATTTGCAGGGGAGACCTGCGACTGCCGCTTTCTTCGCGGCGAGGGTTTCTGCAAGCGACTTTGTGTAGCCCTCGACTGCGGGGAGAATCTCTTTTCTCGCCATGTCGACCATGGTCAGAGCTTCGATATTGACGGTCTTTGAGTAGTTTTCAAGAAGTATCTCATAGCGGCTGTGAAGCTCTGCGGGTGAGAATATCTTGTGAGCGGTGAGCATCTTCACGTTCTTGTCGGCAATCATCGCGGGCATAGCGTCCGGAGTGGTGCGGAGATTCAGCAGTCCGCGCTCCTCGGTAGCTTCCTTTATCCATGCGTCGTCATAGCCGTTGCCGTTGAAGATGATTCTCTTGTGGTCTTTTATGGTCTTCTTTATCATGTCGTGCAGAGCGGTCTCGAAGTCATCGACATTTTCGAGGCGGTCCGCATATATCTTGAGCGACTCCGCAACGGCGGCGTTGAGCATGATGTTCGCGCAGGCGATGCTGTTCGACGAGCCGAGCATACGGAACTCAAACTTGTTGCCGGTGAACGCAAAGGGCGATGTGCGGTTGCGGTCGGTGGTGTCGCGGGTGAACTTCGGCAGAACATGAACACCGAGCTTCATCGTTGTCTTTTCGCTGCCGCTGTAGGGCGCGTCGTTCTCTATAGCGTCGAGAACTGCGGTCAGCTCGTCGCCGAGGAACATAGAGACAACTGCGGGCGGAGCTTCGTTTGCGCCGAGTCTGTGGTCGTTGCCTGCGGTCGCGACGGAGACGCGGAGCAGATCCTGATAGTCGTCAACGGCTTTGATGACCGCGCAGAGGAACAGCAGGAACTGTGCGTTCTCATAGGGGGTCTCGCCGGGAGTGAGGAGGTTGACTCCGGTATCCGTAGCCATGGACCAGTTGTTGTGCTTGCCGGAGCCGTTGACGCCGGCGAACGGCTTCTCGTGGAGCAGGCAGACAAGTCCGTGCTTCGCGGCGACTTTCTGCATGATCTCCATAGTCAGCTGGTTGTGGTCGGTGGCGATGTTTGTTGTGGTATATATGGGTGCGAGCTCATGCTGAGACGGTGCGACCTCGTTGTGCTCGGTCTTTGCAAGAACGCCGAGCTTCCAGAGCTCTTCGTTGAGGTCTGCCATGTAAGCGGCGACTCTCGGCTTGATAACTCCGAAATAGTGGTCGTCCATCTCCTGACCCTTGGGCGCCTTTGCGCCGAAAAGAGTGCGTCCGCAGAAGACGAGGTCTTTTCGCTGCTCATAGAGAGCCTTGTCAACAAGGAAGTATTCCTGCTCGGGGCCGACGGAGGTGCGCACGCACTTTACATCGGTGTTGCCGAAGAGTCTGAGAATACGAAGAGCCTGCTTGTTGAGAGCCTGCATGGAACGGAGCAGAGGCGTTTTCTTGTCGAGTGCCTCGCCGCCGTAAGAACAGAACGCCGTGGGGATGCAGAGGGTCTTGTCTTTTATAAATGCGTAGGAAGTGGGATCCCACGCGGTGTAGCCGCGGGCTTCAAAGGTTGCTCTGAGTCCGCCCGACGGGAAGGACGATGCGTCCGGCTCGCCTTTTATCAGTTCCTTGCCCGAGAACTCCATGATAACGCGTCCGTCGGATGCGGGGGTTATGAAGCTGTCGTGCTTCTCGGCGGTGATGCCGGTCAGGGGCTGGAACCAGTGGGTGAAATGGGTCGCGCCATGCTCAACGGCCCAGTCCTTCATAGCGGCGGCAACTGCGTTGGCGACGTCATTATTGAGACTTGCTCCTTCGTCAATAGTCTTCTTGAGAGACTGGTAAACATCGGCGGAAAGCATTGCTTTCATCACTCTGTCGTCAAAAACGAGACTTCCGAAATAGTCAGATACTGTGCTCATAAGTTAGCGCTCCTTTTTCATATTTTAAGGCGAAAAATAAAAAATGGCGTCAATGAACCCGTTCGGTTCAAAGACGCCATTGCCTTTATGCGCTGAATTATACGCGCAGCAAAATCGTTTGTCAAGGCGTTTTCGGACAATTCTTTATTTTTGTGCAAATAGCCGCAATCGGGGCTTTTTGAAAAGCAATTTTATGAGCAAGATGTAACCGCTTTTCTGAGAAAATGCGGCGGAGTTGAACTCGCGCCGGAAAAATTTTTTCGACGGCGCTCTTTTCTCTCAGCCGTTTCGGAAAATAAAGTGCGATACATATAAAATACGCGATTGACACGGGTCTTTTAATATGATAAAATACGCCTCAAATGAGCAAAGGCGTTCATTCCCCCGGGGACAGTGCCCCCATCGGCGGACGCCTTTGCTTTTTGCTTTTTCGGAACCGAGCGTCCCGCATCTCATCGGATTTTGCGGGCAGTTGACCGCGTTGTCATATTTTTCGGTTCCAAAGCACTCGCTTTTAGTACAGAATACCGTAGAAGTCGGCAGGAAAGGTGTGTTATAATATGATATAATGAAAGTACGTGTGAAACCTTAACCGGAGAAGTATATAAAAAAGAAAAAGATAAAATACGGAGGGATATTAATGACAAAGTACATCTTTGTGACCGGAGGCGTCGTATCCGGCCTCGGAAAGGGGATAACTGCGGCGTCGCTCGGACGAATACTCAAAGCGCGCGGGCTCAAGGTAGCGGCGCAGAAGCTCGATCCTTATATCAACGTTGACCCGGGCACCATGAGCCCCTATCAGCACGGCGAAGTTTATGTCACGGAAGACGGCGCGGAGACCGATCTCGACCTCGGCCACTACGAGCGTTTCATCGACGAGGATCTTAACAAATACTCGAATCTCACCACCGGTAAAGTATACTGGAACGTGCTCAATAAAGAGCGCCGCGGCGAGTATCTCGGCTCGACCGTTCAGGTCATACCCCATATAACAAATGAAATAAAGGATTTCGTATACCGTGTCGGCAAGAAAACCGATGCTGACGTGGTCATCACTGAGATCGGCGGCACTATAGGTGACATTGAATCCCAGCCTTTCCTCGAAGCTGTAAGACAGATATCTCTTGAGGTGGGGCGTGAGAACAGCCTCTTCATCCATGTCACTCTGGTGCCGTTTTTGCGTGGATCGGACGAGCATAAGTCCAAGCCCACCCAGCACTCGGTCAAGGAGCTGCAGGGCATGGGCATCAATCCGAACATAATCGTCCTGCGCTGTGACGAGCCGCTTGAGGAGGCTATCTTCAAGAAGATATCGCTCTTCTGCAACGTCAAGCCCGACTGCGTTATCGAGAACATCACCCTGCCTTATCTCTACGAAGCTCCGCTGATGCTCGAGAAGTCGAACTTCTCGTCCGTCGTCTGCCGCGAGCTGAATATAGACGCTCCCGAGCCGGATCTCGACGAGTGGACGGAGCTTGTCCACCGCATCAAGAACCGCGAAAAGGAAGTCAAGATAGGTCTTGTCGGCAAATATGTCCAGCTCCATGACGCATATCTGTCCGTTGCCGAGGCGCTTCGCCACGCGGGCTACACTCTCAACACCCATATTCGCATCGACTGGATCGATTCCGAGAATCTGACCGAGGCGAACTACGAGCAGGAGCTCTCGCACCTCGACGGAATAATCGTCCCCGGCGGCTTCGGCGGCAGAGGAATCGAGGGAATGATCCTCGCGGCGAAATATGCCAGAGAGAACAATGTTCCCTATTTCGGAATCTGCCTCGGAATGCAGATTGCGGTTATCGAATACGCGCGCGATGTCGCGGGTATAAAAGACGCCCACTCGGGCGAGTTCGATGAGCTCTGCAAGAACAAGGTCATTGACTTTATGCCCGGTCAGAGCGATAATATAGACAAGGGCGGCACACTGCGCCTTGGCGCATATCCCTGCGTTATCAAGCCCGGCACAACAATGGAGCGCTGCTACGGAAAGTCCGAAATTTCCGAGCGCCACCGCCACCGCTACGAGTTCAACAACGATTATCGCGATATACTTACTCAGAACGGACTTACCCTCTCGGGTCTTTCGCCCGACGGTAGACTCGTTGAAACGGTCGAGCTTTCCGACCGCCCGTTCTATGTCGGAGTGCAGTATCACCCCGAGTTCAAATCCCGTCCCAACAAGGCTCACCCGCTGTTCAAAGGCTTTATAGCCGCAGCGCTTGAAAAATCTGAGATCGGAGAATAAATACCTATGGCAAACTTGCATGAAGAGTGCGGCGTTTTCGGAGTCTATTCACCCAAGCCCGGCCCCGTGGCGGATCTCGCCTATTACGGTCTCTATGCCCTGCAGCACAGAGGGCAGGAGAGCTGCGGCATAGTCGTCAACGACGACGGAGTGTTCGCTTCGCGCAAGGATATCGGACTTGTCAACGAAGTCTTCTCGCGCGACGACCTGATGAAGTTCCCGCAGGGCAGGATGGCTGTCGCCCATGCGCGCTACGGCACGACCGGCGGCAACAGCAGAGCGAACTGCCAGCCCATCGAGGTCAACCATCAGAAGGGCAAGATGGCTCTTGCCCACAACGGAAACCTCAGCAACGCCTATGAACTGCGCAGCGAGCTTGAGCTCGGCGGCGCTATCTTCCACACGACGAGCGACACCGAGATAATCGCCTATATCGTCACGCAGGCGCGCCTCAACAGTCCTTCAATAGAAAATGCGCTGAGCAGCGCGATGAACAGGCTCGAGGGCGCGTATTCCCTCGTGCTCATGTCAGCCGCAAAGCTGCTCGCGGCGCGCGACCCCTACGGGTTCCGCCCGCTGTGCTACGGCAAGACGCTCGACGGCACATATGTCGTCGCGTCCGAGAGCTGTGCGCTCTCTGCCGTCGGCGCAAAATTCGAGCGCGATATACTCCCCGGTGAGATACTCGTCTTCGACGAAAATGGCGTGCGCTCGAACAGGGATCACTGCGGCGAAAAGCCGAGGCGCTCATGCATTTTTGAGTATATCTATTTTGCAAGACCCGATTCCGTCATTGACGGCGTGTCGGTTCACGCGGCGCGCAGAAATGCCGGCGCGATACTTTCAAAGACCCATCCGGTCGAAGCCGATGTCGTCATGGGCGTCCCGGATTCGGGAATCGACGCCGCTCTGGGCTATGCCGAGGCGTCGGGAATACCCTACGGAATGGGCTTCATAAAAAACAAATATATCGGCAGAACTTTCATCTCGCCCGGTCAGGACAAGAGAATCGATCAGGTGAGAATAAAGCTCAGCGCGATAAGCGAATCCGTAAAGGATAAGAGAATAGTGCTCATCGACGACTCGATAGTGCGCGGCACGACGAGCCGCCAGATAGTCAATCTCCTGCGCGAAGCGGGGGCAAAAGAGGTGCATATGCGCATCTCCTCGCCGCCGTTCATGCATCCGTGCTACTACGGCACTGACGTTGACTCGCGCGAAAATCTTATCGCCTGCCACCACTCGGTGGAGGAGATTGCCGACATAATCGGCGCGGATTCCCTCGGATATCTGCCGGAGTCGGAGCTTAAAAATCTGATAGGCAGCGAGAACTTCTGCAGCGCGTGCTTCAATGGAGTTTATCCGACCCCTATCCCGGATGTTATCACCAAAGACCGCTTTGAGGGGAAACTCTCCGAGCGGAGCAAATAAATAAAAATACGAAAAGCGAAAGGAAACTGCGGTATGGAAAAGTTGTATGAAGGCAAGAGCAAGGTTGTTTACAGTTCGGAGGAGCCCGGTACCTGCATCATCAAGTACAAGGACACCGCCACTGCCGGCAACGGCGTCAAGAAAGAGGATCTGCCCGGAAAAGGAAAACTCAACGCGGCAATCTCCAACATCATCTTTGATTACCTCATGAAGAACGGAGTCAAGACCCATCTTCTCAAGGTCATCGACGAAACCACCGTCCTCGCGAAGAAGGCTGAGATCGTTATGGTCGAGGTCATAGTCAGAAATATCGCAGCGGGAAGCTTTTCAAAGAAATACGGCGTGCCGGAGGGTTCGCCCCTGAAGAACACGGTCGTTGAGTTCAGCTACAAGAGCGACGAGCTCGGCGATCCCATGATAAACGACAGCCAGATAACCGCCATCGGTCTCGCTACGCAGGAGGAGCTCGACGAGCTCAGAGCCATGTCCAAGCGCATAAACGAGCTGATGACCGAGCTGTTCGCAAAGGGCGGCGTGCGCCTTGTCGATTTCAAGCTCGAGTTCGGACGCACCGACGAGGGACTTGTCCTGTGCGATGAGATATCCCCCGACTCCTGCCGCCTCTGGGATATGGAGACAAACAAAAAGCTCGATAAGGACAGATTCCGCCGCGACCTCGGCGATGTTCTCGGCGGCTACAGAGATGTGCTCGAAAGACTTAAAAGCTCTATCTGATAAATCAAGGAGTGTATTTTTAAATGAGACTCATAGACCGCAAGATCGTCCTTGAGGACGGCAGCGAGTACTACGGATACGGCTTCGGCAGCTATGCCGACAGGGTGTGCGAGATAGTTTTCAACACCTCGATGGTCGGCTATCAGGAAATAGTCTCCGACCCGTCGTATACCGATCAGATGGTCGTTATGACATATCCGCTCATAGGCAACTACGGTATAACCGACGACGATTTCGAGTGCAAAAACCCGAGCATCGGCGGCCTTATCGTGTATGACTACAACGATATGCCCTCGAACTTCAGATACACAAAGACGCTCTCGGAGCTGCTCGAAGAGAACGGCATCCCCGGCATCTCCGGCGTTGACACGAGAAAGCTCACCCGCAGCATACGCGACTTGGGCTCACGCCGCGTGCTCATAACCTCGCCCAATATTCCGGCTGAGGTCGCGGTGGAGATAATCAAAAATACCCCCGTCGCCCACGATGCGGTCAGCCGCGTCAGCTGCAAAAAGCGCTGGTATTCGCGCACCTCGAACCCGCAGTTCAATGTCGTTGCGATAGACTGCGGCATGAAGCTCAATATCGTGCGCAGCCTCAACAAGTTCGGCTGCAACGTCGTTGTCGTGCCCTATGACACGCCGGCTGATGAAATTGAGTTTATGAAGCCTGACGGAGTGTTTCTCTCGAACGGCCCCGGCGACCCCGAGGATGTGACTCCTGTTATAAACACGGTCAGGGCGCTTCGCGGCAAATATCCGATTTTCGGCATCTGCCTCGGACATCAGATGATATCCCTCGCCTACGGCGCAAAGACATATAAGCTCAAGTTCGGTCACCGCGGCGGAAACCACCCGGTCATGAACCTCGACACCAACAAGATAGAAATAACCTCGCAGAACCACAGCTATGCCGTTGACCCGAAAACGGTCGAGGGCACCGACCTCGAAGTGACGCACATAAATCTTCTCGACAACACCGTCGAGGGAGTAAGATGCAAGAAAGACCTTGTGTTCAGCGTGCAGTATCACCCCGAGAGCGCGCCCGGTCCGCAGGACAGCAGCTATCTGTTCGGTCAGTTTATCGACTATATGAAGGAGGCGAAGGAGCGTGCCTAAGAGAACTGATATAAAAAAGGTGCTCGTTATCGGCTCGGGTCCTATAGTCATCGGTCAGGCTGCCGAGTTTGACTATGCGGGAACTCAGGCGTGCCTCGCCCTGCGTGAGGAGGGCTACGAGGTCGTCCTCGCGAACTCGAACCCCGCAACGATAATGACCGACACTACCATAGCCGATAAAGTCTATATGGAGCCGCTGACGCTCGAATATCTCGCGCGTATCTGCCGCTATGAGCGCCCGGACGCGATAGTCCCCGGCATCGGCGGTCAGACCGGACTCAACCTTGCGATGCAGCTCGCGAAGAAGGGCGTTCTCAAGGAGTGCGAGATAGAGCTGCTCGGCACTGATGCCGAGAGCATTGAGCGCGCCGAGGACAGAGAGCTGTTCAAAGAGCTCTGCGAGAGCATCGGCGAGCCGATAGTCCCCTCGCAGATAACCTACAGCATCGAAGAGGGTCTTGAGGCTGCGGAGAAGATAGGCTATCCCGTTATCCTGCGTCCCGCATTCACGCTTGGCGGAACGGGCGGCGGCTTCGCCTATGACCCCGACGAGATGCGCGACATGATGAAGAACGCGCTTGCGCTCTCGCCCGTGCATCAGGTGCTCGTCGAAAAGAGCATAAAGGGCTACAAAGAGATAGAATACGAAGTGATACGCGACGCGAACGACACCGCTATCACCGTCTGTAATATGGAAAACCTCGACCCCGTCGGCATTCATACCGGCGACTCGATAGTCGTCGCGCCCAGCCAGACGCTGACGAATAAAGAATATCAGATGCTCAGGGATTCCGCGCTCAAAATTATCCGCGCCCTGGGAGTAAAGGGCGGCTGCAACGTTCAGTTTGCGCTCGACCCCCATTCGTTCCGCTACTATGTCATTGAGGTCAACCCCCGCTCCTCCCGCACCATCCCCTATATCTCCAAGGTCACCGGCGTGCCCATCATCGACCTGGCCCCCAAGGTGATGCTGGGGCA
>ERZ779664.822-NODE-822-length-13976-cov-3.692551_pt1 | contig 13976 bp, 14 predicted proteins | sample MGYA00511478_ERZ779664 | MGnify/ENA primary metagenome ERZ779664 (study PRJEB29588, sample SAMEA2160437) | human gut metagenome | biome: human gut; feature: human-associated habitat; material: faeces | place: Denmark | collected 2008/2010 ...
AGTCTTTGTGGTTATCTGGACGTGCCTGTGGGAAAAGCGCTGCGGCCCGAGACATAAATAACAGGCTGGATGAAATACGTGCAGCTGCTTTCAGTATCTATGCGGAACAATCCGCAAACCGTGAAGTTGTTACTGCAGAAGAAGTAAAACACCAGCTTTTGGGAATGGCTCCGGAACAGGAAACCTTGTTAAGCTATTTCAGGCTTTTCATGAGAAATTTCGAGAAACGTGTTGGGATTAACCGGACGGAAAGCAGCTTGAACGGTTATCGAAATTCCTATGATCATCTGGTTCGTTTCTTACAGTCACAATACAAGTTGTCAGACATTCCTTTTGCAGCATTAGACCGTTCTTTCATTGAAAAATTCGATTTGCATTTGCGTACGGAATGTCATTTGGCTCCAGGAACGATTGTAAATCTTACTGTAAGGCTGAAAACAATTGTCGGAGAAGCGATTGCGGACGGTATCATTACAGCGTTTCCTTTTGTGGGTTATGAACCGACGCATCCGCAATCGGAACAAAAATATCTTACAACAGAGGAATTGAACAGAATCATGACCACCCCTTTGCATAGTCGCACCCTTTATCATGTACGGGATTTGTTTTTGTTTTCCTGCTATACTGGTATTCCTTATAGCGATATGTGTATGCTGACAAATGAGAATCTTTCCCTTGCTGAAGATGGCATTTGGTGGATTAGGAGTTCACGCAAGAAAACCGGTGTAGATTTTGAAATACCGCTTATGGAATTGCCGCTTCATATCATTGAAAAGTACCGGGATGTGGCTCCTGAGGGAAAGCTTCTTCCTATGTATTCCAACAGTTCGTTGAACCATTATTTGAAACAGATAGCCGTACTCTGTGGCATAGAACGCAAGCTGGTCTTCCACGTGGCCCGTCATACCTATGCGACCGAAATCACCCTTTCCCATGGTGTACCACTTGAAACGGTCAGCAAGATGTTGGGACACAGCAGAATTGGTACTACACAGCTTTATGCAAAGGTTACAGACAATAAGATAGATACAGATACAAAAGCATTGGATAAAAAAATTGCTGAGAGGTTTTCTGTAGTTATTTGATAATGGCAAAAAATAGGATTATGAAAAGAAATACTGACAATATGGAAATCAAACGTCGCAGTACATTTGCGATACTGTTTTATATAAACCGCACCAAAGTCCGTAAGGATGGAACGTGCCAGTTGCTGTGCAAGATAAGCATAGATGCCAAATGGGAACAGATAGGAACGAAAGTATCCGTCAATCCGGCCATCTGGAATCCTGAAAAAGGACGGGCTGACGGCCGCAGTGAGAATGCCATTACCGTCAATCGGGCTATTGATGATCTGACCAAAGAAATCAAGGAGCATTACAGGCGGATTAAGAACAGTCTGGGATTTATTACGGCAGAGCAGGTAAAGAATGCCGTGATGGGAGTCGGTCAGAAACCGCTAACTCTGCTGGCTCTTTTCAGAGAGCATAACGAGGAGTTCAAGAAACGTATCGGTGTGGATCGTATAAAGGAGAGTTATGATTCCTACTTACGTTCATATAAGCACCTTTCGGCTTTCGTGCAGGAAAAACGCGGCGTAGAGGATGTACTGCTACGTAGTCTTGACCGTGTGTTCTACGATGACTTTGAACTTTTTCTCAGGACGGACAGGAATTTAAGCCCGAAGAGCGTGCATGAACATCTTTACAGGCTGAAGAAGATGACCATGCGGGCTGTCAGCCAGGGAACAATCCGCCGTGATCCGTATTGTCGCCTTCATCCTGAACTGCCCAAACGGAAAAGTCGTCATCTGAAGCTGGAAGACCTGAAGACACTGCTTACAACACCTGTCGAGAAGCCACAGCTTCAGTTTGTAAGGGATATGTTCATCTTCTCCACTTTTACCGGACTTGCCTATACGGATTTGAAAAAACTGAGGGTAAATGATATTACCCAATCTGAAGACGGTTCATGGTGGATTCATATCCACCGCCAGAAAACAGGAACACTGTCTTCTGTCCGATTGCTGGATATTCCGTTGAAGATAATAGAGAAATATCGGGAACAGAGAAAGGATGACAAGGTCTTCAATCTGTATAGTCGTACGTATTTCATTATGCTCGCCCACCAGTTGGGTGAAGTTTACGGATTTGAACTTACATTTCATAAGGCACGACACAATTTCGGAACCCATATAACCCTTTCATTGGGTGTTCCAATCGAGACAGTCGGCAAAATGATGGGGCACATGCGTATTGAGACCACGCAGCTTTATGCCAAAGTGACTGACAGGAAAGTGGACGAGGACATGAAACGGCTGAAAGCAGCCGGAATGGACCGAACTTTTGGTTTGTACGAAGAAGAGGTTATTGTCAAGAAACGGAGAAGGAAATTCGGATACCAATTGTCCGACAACAAAGAAACGACCTTGTAAAGAGGCCGTTTCTTTTACTTTTGCTTCATACCCATCGCTGTTCTTCCCTGCATCTTTTATATGCGTCGTCAAGAACTTTTTGTATGTCTGACTCTTTGTAAAGGGCTTTTCCCTGTACAAGATAGTAAGGTATCATACCGAGGGTCCGGTATTCCTGCAAGGTACGCCGGCTTACTTTCAACAGTTTTGAAAGTTCCTCGTCCGTGAGGAAATAATCACCGTGGAATGCGGGCCTTGGAGCCGTCCGTATTGCGTCTATCATGCGCTCCATGTTTTCCAGCCCTTTGAAAATAGTATCAATTCTCGGGTCTTTTCTGTTTATAAGATCGTAACTCATGGCTTTCTTTTTTGTGGGTGATAACTTGATTCCAACAGGCTTTGTACATCTTCCGGCTTATAGAAGAACTTGTTCTTGATCCGGGTGAAAGGCAACAGTCCTTTCTCGCGATATACCTGAAGTGTTCTCTTGGATATTCGGAGAATCCCGCATACCTCCTGATTGTCCATCCATTTTTTCAGTGCCGCGTCTTTGGTCTGACTACATATACCGGTGACTTTTTTCTCGATCATGCTGAGACGGACAACCAATTCGTCAAAGGTCTGTTTTTCCATACATATAATTTCCATACCGTCATTTTATTAGGGTTGAAGACCGAGTTCTTTTTTTATTCTCGCCGGCAGCACCTTCCCCTTCCTGTTCAGGAAGTCCTGGACTTCCGAAGCCTTGTAGTAGGTACGCCCGTCAATCATGTAGTATGTGACGAGCTTCTTCTGGCGGTAGCGTGCAAGGGTGCGTTTCGTAACGCCAAGGAGTTCGCACATATCCTGGTTGTCGAGCAGCTTGTCACCCTCAAGGGCGGCCGTCTGCCTGTTCATGCGGTTCAGTCTGTCATCTATCCTGTCAAACCGTTCCATTATCTGGTGGAGCATCATCTGGAATGTCTCCCTGTCTATCTGTATCATAATGAATTCTGTTTTTAGTGTAATAATTCCATTTTTTACACCGTGTTGCGCAACAGGTTTCATTATGATATAGGCCAAAACATGGACCAATGGAGCATATTGCCACATAAAAACATGGCAAGTCGCTGAATAATAGAGAAATAAAAAATCAGCCCCATAAAAACGAGACTGATGGAAGTATTGCAAATGCAAGAGCGTGCAATCTTTTATTGCAATGTTTTGCGATAAGTAAGGCGGCAGATCCCGTTTCTGAATGTTTTTGTCCTGACCAGTTCCCATTTGTCCGTGGAGATATGTTTTGATACGGGAACCGTTTCGGAACTGATTACCGGAAGAAGAAAAATGACCATCTCATCTATCAGGCGGTACAGGGACAGTCCCCGCAGCAGTTCTGCGCCGCTGTCGTCATAGATTTCAGCCAGATATATGTCAGAGGGTGCAGACTGTTCCTTGTCACAGATGAGGTCGACTAGCGGATAGCCCGGATACAACATGCGGGTGGACCGGCCCCGCCAGTAAGGGAAACCGTCATCGCTGTTTTGTATCCATTGCAGCAGGGAATCGTTCCGTGCGGGGACGAAACCGTTCAATGTCATTGCTATCAGAACCTGTAACTTTGCCATACCTTGATACTCCAAATGAAAAGCGTGAGGCTCACGCTATTTCGGATGGAGGCTCTGACAAAGCCCAATACAGAAATTTGCATGAGCTCACGCTATTAGGCATAGCATAAGCTGCACGCAAAAGCCTCTGTATTTTTGAATTTGTCAGATTCCCATCCGAGACGTCTTGCGACTTATGTATAATATCCGGCGAGGCTGTCAGCCCTGTCGGTATTTTCTTATGTTCCTGCTGGCAGTATGTATTCCATATTTTGCCAGACTTATGCAAATGTAGGCATTTTATTCCAGACTGGAAAACATCTCCGGTCTATATTGCCTTTATTTGTCGTTCAGTCCGTATTTCTTCATTTTTCTGTACAACGTAGAAGGATCAATGTGCAGCATCTCCGCCGTCCGTTTCCGGTTGCCCGTGCATATTTTCAAGGCCCTGATGATGGACTGTTTTTCCTGTGTCTCATTTTCCGGAAAAAGGAAGATTTTCTCTTTCTCATCCTCGATTCTTATGTTCAAACAAGCCGTTTCGATTATCGGCTGTTTGGACAGCAGGACGGCTCGTTTGATCTTGTTCTGCAATTCCCGTACATTTCCCGGCCAGCCGTATGAGAGCAGCTGTTGCTCTGCCTCACGGCTGAATCCGTCGGTCTGCCGTTTGAGTTCCCTGGAGAACTTTTCCCTGAAATGTTCGGCAAGCGGAAGTATGTCCTCCGGGCATTCATGCAGGGCCGGCAGGACGATTTCAAATTCCCCCAGACGGTGGTAGAGGTCTTCCCGGAAGCGTCTCTCCCTGATGGCCAGCTGAAGGTCCTCGTTGGTTGCCGCCACTATCCTTACGTCGGAGTGTTTCTCCCGGTTGCTGCCTATAGGGATATAGCTGCCTTCCTGCAAGGTACGCAGGAGCATGCTTTGTACCTCCATGGACAATGTTCCTACTTCGTCAAGGAACAGGGTCCCGCCACGGGCCGTTTCAAAGAAGCCTTCACGGTTTGTGTCCGCCCCCGTAAACGTCCCCTTCACATGCCCGAAAAAGAGCTAGGGCGCAAGCTCTTTGGGAATGACCCCGCAGTTTACTGCCAGGAACGGCTTTTCCCTGCGCTCGCTGGAATAATGGATACGTTGCGCTACGGATTCCTTGCCTGCACCGTTCGGACCAAGAATCAGTACGGAAATGTCAAATGGAGCGACCGTACGAGCTAGATTTTCCACTTCTTTCATCTGTCGGCTGTTCCTGGGAAGGATGCCCTTGTCCTTTCCGTATATGACTGAGCGAGGATGCAGGATGTTCTTTATCAGACTTTGCAGTTCATCCATCTGAACAGGCTTGGCCAGATAGTCTTTTGCCCCCATCTTGATGGCACGGACGGCATCCGACACGGAGGCATATCCGGTCATGATGATGAAGGGAACGTCTATCCGTTCTCTCTGCATCCATTCGAGCAGCGATATGCCGTCCCCCTGCGGAAGACGGACATCGGAAAGGACAAGATCGAAAGGCTCCTTTTTCAGAAGCCGCCTTGCACCGGGTTCGTCTATCGTCGTCACTGCTTCATAGCCGGATTTCTCAAACCATTTCTTTTGTTGTCCGGCCAGCAGGATATTGTCTTCAACTATGAGTATTCTGTGTTTCATCCGTATAGTTCTTTAAGTCAAGTTTTCTGATTTCCGAAAGCAGGTTCTTCGCATCGCCTACCAGCCGGTCTATTCTTCCGATGACCGTCTCTGTATATGTACTGATGGTCAGATCATCGGAAGTATCGTCATGTAGGATTCTGCTGTATGTTTCCAGTTCACAGGCCACTCCCAGCTGTTCCCAGGTGGAATACATGCGGTGCAGGGTGTTTTTCATCCGCTCCGTGTCCGTTTTCATGCTTTCAAGGGCTTTTTTCAGTTCCGTCCTGTTGTCGATCGATTCCTCAATGAAAGCATTGAGCATCCATTCCATATCCCCCGTCTCTGCGGCTAAGGCATTGAAATCCGCCTTCTGTTCCTGCCGCTGGCCCGACCTTTCCATTATGGAGGAAAGGAAAGCCTGCAGCTCGTTCATGGAGAACGGTTTCTGTATGCAGCCGGAAAAGCCGGCTTCAGTATAGCGGCTTTCGTCCACGTCGTTGCGGGCAGTCATGGCGGCAACCGGAATGGTGCGTGAATTTCCGATATTGGAATGACGCAGGAGATATAGCAAGTCAAAACCGCTGGTCCCGTGCATCTGGATGTCTGTCAGCAGTAAGTCGTAGGGTTCTTTCCGCAGTTCGCCCACCACGTCCTTCGCCCCGATGCAGGTACGGCATGATACACCGTTGCGCTCCAGCATCTCCATGACGATGCGCAGTTGTATCGGATCGTCGTCCACAAGGATGATACGCTTTGGAAGGCTGAGCCTTTTCACGGTCGGCATGACGTGGTTCTTTACCGGTTCAGTGGAAATGGCGAGGGGGATTTCCGTGTGGAACAGACTGCCTTCCCCGACATGGCTCGATACGGAAATACTGCCGCCGAGCAGGTTCACAAGTCCCTTGGTTATCGGAAGGCCGAGCCCGAAGCCTTCCGGCGAAATGTCTGGCGCCGCCCGTTCAAACGGTCTGAATATGCGTTCTATCGTTTCCTTGTCCATGCCGATGCCCGAGTCCTCCACCTCCATGGTCATTACCACGTCCTTGTGGCTTACCCGGAAACAGACTGTTCCGTTGCGGGTGAACTTGATAGCGTTAGTCAGCAGGTTGTCCGCCACCTGACGGATACGGTCCGCATCTCCGTATACCACTATGTCGGTGCCTTCTGCTTCCGTTTTGAAGACCAGCCCCTTGTCATTGGCCGCACAGGTGTATTCCTCGTTAATGTCGTCGACGAAGGCTTTCAGGTTGAAAGGTATCCTGTTCAGTGATTCCTTCGCTTCGTCCAGTCTGGAGAGGTCAAGCAGGCTGTTGGCAAGCCTTGTGATATGGCGTGAGGACTTGATGATGTTGTCAAGGTAAGTGTTGCGGCGTTTTCTTTCCCTGGTGTCAATGGCCAGTTCCGCACTGCCGCAGATGGCGTTCAATGGTCCCCTTATGTCATGGGAAAGCGTTACGATGATACGCTTTCTCATTTCGGACAGTTCCCGGTTCTGTTTGAGCGTATCCACCAGTCTGCTGCGGTCATGTTCCTTGCGCCGTATGTCCCTCTGTATGACAAGATGGGATATGATCAGCAGGACAATGGCAACGATGATGGTGGCCGCAAACAGCTTGAATGAAAGTGCCTTTGCCTCCGCAATCCTTGTTTCCCGGTTTTGGAAAGCGGCCTGGACCTGTTCGTCAAGGGCGGTGATGAAGGAGTTCAGTCTTTTGTTCAGTTTCAGGTTTTGCAAACGCAGGCTGTCAATATAGAGTCCGATATGTCTGTCATGCTCTTCCTGCATGGTTATCAACTGGCGGTTGAGCTGCCGCAGTTCTGTCGTGGAAGCCGGCACCTGTACGGTTTCCTTCTTGCCAAAGAAACCTGCTATGCCGTTTTTCCGGCGGGTGACCGTGCGTGTACGGGTACTCTTGTCGATGACCTCGGGGAGATGGTTGTAGAGCAGGCTGTCTGATGTCCTCTGCTCCTGAAAAACCGTTGTAAGATGATACAGGCGGCTTTCCTTCTCTTCCAACAGTCGTCGCAATGTGTCTATCTGTTCGTGGCTTACCAGATCCAGGCCGTTGTCTTTCATCCGTTCCAGCAGGCTGTCTATGTGCAGGCGCCTGTTCTGGTATGCTGAGAAGTCCTCGCTGTCCCATCCGATGGCGGATTCCCCCAGCAATGCGATTCCGACAATGTGGCGGCGTATGGCGTTGACTTCATTCCGGATCTCACGTATTTCTGCGGTTCCGTTTGCTATGTCATGCATTTTTTTGCGCTCATGAAGCAGTATGGCAATCATGCTTCCGATGACTGCCAGCAATATCAGATAACCAGCTATGATTTTTGTCTGCAATGAAATTCCACTTAGCTTCCTCATACGCCTTATGATAAAAAAATCCCGAAAGGTTGTGGGGCGCAGTCTTCCGGGACGTGAGTAATTTGGATGTCACCCCGATGCGCTATCCAGTCGTACACAGAATGCACTCCGGCCTTTTATAACCTTGGCGGGCGACGGTTTGCCCGCATGATTCTCCCTTCTGCCGGCAGCTGTCGGCAGAAAATTCTCTGGTTCGGGTATCCAATATCTTGTCCATATTCTTTTTTTTACAGTCAGTCCATATTTCTGTTTCTCCGTATTTTCCGATGCAGGAAAAAATAAGGCCCCCTGTTATAGTCCCGTGTGGAAATGTGGATGGCCCTGTTTTCGTTTGCCTGAATTATGGAAGTTCCGGCAAGACAATACGCTGTCCTATTGTATAATATTCCAAAATACAAATATATACATTTGTTCCTAACTGCAATGAAGTTAATATATGTTTGTCTTGATTTCAAACAAGTTTTAACATGTTATAGGTCATAAAGCCGCGTTCAGACAGGTATCGGATTCATTTTCAAGGTAGAAAGGTTCAGGTACAGCCCGTAATGCTCGATCATGCCGTTGCGGAACATTTTCCACAGGATGTTGCAGCCGAGCTGTGCCAATGTGGAGTTGATGAACAGGTCCTGCTTTTCCAGGGCCTCTGCCAGTGAGCAGCTCGGTCCCGAGTCTTTCTCCTTTACTTTCGCGTATTTCACGTAGCGGGTAATCACTTTCAGTGACTCCACCGTTTCGTACAGCTTGGATTCCGGCTGCCTGATTTTTTTCGGTACGGTTCCGAGGACGACCTGTCCCGTGTCCTGTGTATTCCCAAAGTCCATCCAGTACAGGGGCGTCTCGTGGCTTCTGTATTCCGATACCGGCACGGCTTTCAGTATGTTCCACAGGTCGATACGTGACTTTATGTTGTCCGTGCAGGTGATCGTTATGTTGGCCAGATTATCCCGTCTAGCGTCCTTCAGGGCTGCCGGATAGATGTCCGGTACCGCCTTCCAGTCGTTGCCGAAGAAGTTGTTCATGCGTGTGACAAGACACTGTGCCTTGTTCAGGCCGATGTCCGAGGGGCTGAAGAGCTGTCGCCCGATGTTGGCCTCCGTCACGATGTCGGAATCATACACGGTTATGAACAGCCCGGGGTGTCCGAGTCCCCTCAGTGCCGTGTCAAGTCTGGCCAGGCAGGTAAGTACCTGCGAGCCTGTTCCTCCCGCTCCGATAAGGTTTACCGTTACCGGATGCTGCGGGTTTATGAGATAGTTGTCGATGTAATGTACTCTTTTCATTTCAGTATGTCTTTAAGTTTCATGTTGTTCAGTTGCTTCAGTTCGTCGAGGTTGAAGTCCCTGTCCCGTGCCGCCTTTGTCACCAGCACGAGGTTTGACCTTGTCGGGTTCCCGTTCCCTCCCAGGTGGGTGAATTCCGTCAGCCAGAATTTCCTTTCCCAGTACTGCAGCAGCTTCTCATAGGTCAGGTCCTTCGGCAGCTCTATTCTGGCGTTTCCAAGACATACGCTGGAACCTGTCACGTTGAAGAAGGGCGCGGCGTACAGCACGGTATCCGGTCCGGGAACATTTTCCTTGTAGGCATAGATTCTCATTCCGTGTTCTCCGGCCTCATAGATCACTCCCGGCAGGTAATATTCCGCGTTTTCTATTTTGAGCGCGGGGCTGAAGAACATCATCCTCTTGTGCGGAGGGTTGTACCACACGTATCTCTCGCTGCCCTTGCGCGGGTCGCAATACAACAGGTTGTCGGGTATCTTCCCGTATGGAGTGGTGCTGTGTCTTTCCGAGTATCCCTTCACGAGCGTGTTCATGAATTCCAGGGTTACCGGTCTTCCTTCCGTCATGTTTCCCCGGTCGTCAATTTCACGGATTTCAAGGAAAAAGTTCCTGTCATTCTCCGAGGCATAGGCAATCAGTGCCGCCTTGGGGTTGAGCGGCGTCTTGATTTTTCTGGTCAGTTCGTTGCTGTCTATCATATGCTTTCAGATTGGTTTATACTGTGATGTTGATGAATTTTTCCGCCCATTTGAAGAAACGTTCCGGATAGTCGTCCATATGGAACAGTTCCTCCGTTTCCGGAGACAGGTCACAGGTGGTGACCGGAATGATGTCATAAGTCTCCTGGCTGTAGGAGTTGTAATAGTCGGTGAGATATTCCGTTATCATGTCGGTGCAGTCATAGATGACCCGGATCTGCTTGCTGAGATACATGGGCAGAAAGTCTGGTTCTTCCTCGTAGAAGGGATCGTAGCCGTATTCCATGATGCCGTGTTCAGGTGTAAGGAACTCCAGTCCCTCCTTCATGACAGAGAGCAGTGACTGTTCGTACCCGTCCTTCGGCTTATATCGGTCGATTGCCTTCGGCAGATTCTTGTAATAGGATTTGCGTTCCACCCGGCGTAACAGGGCATGTATCCTGCCTTCCTCATAGGAGTGCAGGAGCCGCCGCCTCTTTTTCCGGTCAGATGCCGTTTCACCCGAATCATCCTCAGACATCAGTGTCAGGGCATAGTCCATGTCATCCTCGTCCAGTACAGTGTTTATCCCGTTCGCCTGCATCAGGTTGTGGATGAAGGTGACGGATATGCGTCTCAGTTCCGGTCCGAGCCTTTCCATGAACTTCGTCGGGAAGTAATACAACGTGAGTTCTCCCCATTCATGACATTTCCAGAGACGGAACAGGAGTCTTTCTTCGTCCTGCTCAATGTTGACATTCATGTCATTGCCTACAAGGTTACACATATCTTCGTGCAGTCTGGCAATGCTTTCGCCGGGCGTTCGTCCCGGTGTATGTACCGCCTCCTTCTTCATGAGGAGTGCATATCTGAAAAAGGAATCACGCAGGTACTCATAGTTTTCCTGCGTGATAAGATTGTGCGGCTTCCCGTCAGTACCGTCCGTGAACAGTTCCGATGGGGATATCGGCAAGAATGTAGCGTTCAGAAAAGAATTACGGCACCGCTGGGTGCCGCAATCCGTTTCTTCCTTTCCGTGCCGTAATGCACCTTCCTTTCTGTTTCCGCAATGATAAGTCTCGCGAGCTGTTCCGCCTGATATCCGTCCAATGGTACACATGATTTCTTCTTTTTTCTGTTGTCCTTTGCCATATCCTTTATCCTTTTGTTCCGATAGTTGTCTTGAACTCATATTCTGTCATGTCCTCCCTGATGACCGGTCCGTGAACGGTAGCCGTCGTCAGTTCCGGGTACATGTTCGAATAGTAGCTCATGACCATGTCCGGCGAGATGTTCGGATCCGGGTCATGAAGGGTTATATACTCCGTTCCTTTCTTGAATTTGAATGAGCGTGTCATTCCTTTGATTTCGAGTGCCATGTCTTAAACTGTCTGATAAGGTGAATACTTGGGTTCCAGCATGGACTGCGGGAAATCAATGTATTCCTCGTAGTCCTTCTCACTGTATGCGGGGTGTTCCTGATCGGAGAGGTACGGTTGCTGTTCGTCCTCCTGCATGAACCGTTCTTCCTGCCAGTCTTGAATTTCAGGCTGCGGCGGATATTGAGGTTGGGAAGGCTGCTGTCCTCCTGTCCGCTGTACGTATTGCGCGTGCGGCTGTATCTGCGGTCTTGCCTGCGGCTGTTGTTGCGACGGCCATATTCCTGGCTGTTGCGGATGCTGCGTGTATGCCTGTTGTGGTCTCTGCGGTGCGGGCTGAGCCTGTCCCGGCATCGGTTGTGACGGTCTCCGCGTGTATGTCTGCTGCGGTGCCGGCTGTTGCGGACGTTGCGGTTGCGGATTTCTCTGTTCCGTTGCCTGTGTGTATGCCGGCTGTTGGGAGTGTGGCTGTTGCTGCTGTACAGAAGGTTCCGGCTGTGCTTCCTGTTCCATCAGGTCGAAGAGGCTTCCCCGGTTCATTTCCGTGTCGGCCGCCTTTATCTTCTCCTCGATTTCCTTCAACTGGGCGGCATTTGCATGTGCTTTCGCCTGTGTAAGCACGCTGACGGCTTCCCGGTGGTTTCTGGCCGCTGTCAGTTCTTCCGCCTTCTTCATCAGTTTCTCATACTTTTCCCGTTTCTCGCGTTCTTCCTTCGTCTCCTTGGATTTCGCTTCCTTGGCAGCCTTGCTGCTGGCAGCGGCCTTGTCAGCCTGTGCCTCGAACTGTGCCATATTGGAGATCAGCCCGCACGTTTTCTGTATAGGTCTTGTGACTGCCTGCAGGAATCCCGTATCAAGTTCCTGCGGTGTGCCCGTGACAGTCAGCGGCACGATGTGGTTCTGGGCCTCGTCCTTGAGTCCGTTCGATTTGGGCAATGTGGAAACGGTCAGTTGTCCGTTTGTCTTGCGGATGACGATCGTGAGGTCCACGCTTTCCGTCATCATCTGGTGGATTGCTGTAAAAAACATAATTTCAGATATTAAATGATTAGACGATGTGTTTCAATATTCGCTGAAGAATTCTGCCAGCAGCCTGTTCCTGTCCGGATGTCTGCAAATTTCCAGAACGGGGTTCAGCAGCTTTGAGATGTGAACGGGACCTGTGGTTCCCCTTGGTGGCAGCTTGATTGCCGGTTGCGGAACGTGTACTTTCGGTCTTCTTGTCACGGGCATCCCTATCGGAGCTGGTGACTGTCTTGTGATGATCGCTTGTTGCATACTCTTTAATTTTTAACTGTGAATACCCGGGCTTTGGCAGCCCGTTGAACTACAAGGGCCCAACGGCAAATGCTTCCGGAAAGGCAGGGTTTTCGGGAAAAATACCGGAGCGCAGCGAGGATGATTTTTTCCGAAACCGCTTGCGGCCTGACCTTGCCGTCCGACAAGAAGCGTTTGCCAACTTTGCCCTGTAGTTCTCGGTTTGCCAATGTCTGTGTTTTTAGTCCTTTCCCTTTTCTTCCCGTGTCATTTCCGGTTGTGACGGATACAAAAAGAGCCGCCCGCTCCCGGACAGCTCCCTTATGCTGCAATGATAAATTCCGTGCATGTTCCATATCGTCAGATTTCAGAAGACCAGAAAACTCAGTATGCACAGAATGATGGCCAGTGCCACGAGAAAACAGGCTATACGGTAGAGGAACCTGAAGAGTCCCCTGAAACAGATGATGGCCACGGCGGTCCATACAGGCGATATACCGTGGGAATAGAGCCAGCTGAATATGATGGCTGCTGTTACGGCCAGCGCGAGTGTCCTTGCCCATCTGCTGTCCGCTATCTTTCTGATACGTTCTTTTGTTTTCATAATCTTCATGTGTTTGGTGGGAATGCCATTCCCGGTTTCAGGGGCTTTCTTGCAGTCCGCCTCCACAGGCAAGGTTTTCGGGAAAAATACCGGAGCCTCGGGCGAGGATGATTTTTCCCAGAAACCGTCAGGCCCGACCTTGCCGGTGGAAACGGGCGGGCTGCGACCTTTGCCCCGCGAATCGGGATGGCTTCATCATTTCCTTTTCCTGCCGTTCCCGTTTTTGGGGAACGAGAGTGTCAGGGTGAACCCGGCGTCAAAGGTGACCGAAGCGTCGAAGGCCACACCCTTCTTTCCCTTGAATCCCTTGATGAGCCGTGTGGAGCCGGAGGAGAAAAGCTGTTCCAGATGCTGGTCCGTCAGTTCCTTGTTCAGGAATCTGCGGTACACGGTCAGTCCGCACCCTTTATTGTCGCAGCGGGCACTCTTCTCCCTGACGATGATGTGTCCGGTCTTGCATTTGGGACAGGTGAATGTGCGGGCGGCTGCTGCCGGAAGGCTGAGGTTCAGGATTTCACGGGTAGCCTTGCGGGTGTAGTCCGTGATGGATGCCATGAACGTGTCCGGTCCGAGCGTGTGCCGCTCTATCTGGAGCAGGGTTTTCTCCCAGCTTCCTGTCAGGGAAACGTCCGCCACGAGCATGTCCTTCACCGCATCGTAGATATGGAGTCCCTTCTCTGTGGGGAGGATGCTCTTGCCGGAGCGGGCGATATAGTCACGTTTGAACAGTGTGGTGATGATGGCGGCTCTTGTGGCGGGCGTGCCGATGCCCAGCTCCTTCACGGCCTC
>ERZ779664.825-NODE-825-length-13962-cov-2.060905_pt1 | contig 13962 bp, 5 predicted proteins | sample MGYA00511478_ERZ779664 | MGnify/ENA primary metagenome ERZ779664 (study PRJEB29588, sample SAMEA2160437) | human gut metagenome | biome: human gut; feature: human-associated habitat; material: faeces | place: Denmark | collected 2008/2010 ...
ACCGAAATCCTCGAGCACCTCAAGAAGAACGACTCTTCCGTTACTGCCTACAACATAATTGACATTTGTACCCAAAGAGGCAAAACTTTCCGCATCAGATTTTTCCGATGCCCATTTAATTCCCTGACCAGCATTGAAATACTTGATAGTCCAGAATGCACCATTGCCAAGCTGTCCCACAGGGGCCATCTCTACCACATTTGTCGAATTCCAATTCCAGTTTCCAAATTCATCTCCAATCATATATAGTTTCTCCGGATACCCCTCCGGTTCGGGTTCTATGATCTCATTGCCCGTCATCTTCGCAAAGAATTTTCCTGTCAAGACTTCATATTGAAGCGTTACTTTATACTCACCTTTGTTTTTAAGATTGAGCTGCACTTGCGACTGGTTGGTTAGTTCGGCATATTCTTCAGTTAAAACATTCATTTTTATACTTCCTCCCGTTCCGGTGTACATAGAAGAGAATGTATATTTCTCCGTATCTGTTTCCTTCACATCAAAAGACGTATTATCGGTATAATTAAACGAAAACTCTGCCGGTAATATCACTTCTAACTCGCCACTGGACACCCAGGTAGCCACATGGTTAATATGGTCGTAAGACGGTTTTTGAAGAAAGAGTTCGTTTTCACCGTCTTCTGTCAGTTCGAATTTACTCGTCAAACGGAAATTGAATGGAACAATATTAACCTGTTTCAATAAAGGATTCACAATTAGCTGATACAATCCATCTTCCATTACTCTGAAACCGCCGGTTCCAGGAGCCAAAGAATAAGTTGGCACCTCACTGTTGTCGTTTTGCAAAAGCGCTCCCTGCCCATAATAAACGGGTTGCCCATCCGGTCCGACTAAAGAGATATAAAAATCTCCGCTGGATGTCAGCCATGTGTTCAATGCGACCAAAGTGCCCTCTTTTATCACATTCATTTTACCATTGATTGCCTCTACCGAGAATTGGGACGCACTCCCCGTCAGATAGATACCTTCGGGAACATTGATTTCCCGTTCATAGTGTATCCCGTCGTCGGCACAACGACAGAAAATAAATGGCAACGAAAATACAAATAATAATTTTATTATAGTTTTCATCTTCATGATTACATTAAATTATAAATAACTATACTATTGGAATCTAATGGTATTTGACTAAAATTTCACATCAAACTGATGTTGCTTCTTGTCTTTTCCATTCGCTCCTACCACATCAATCACCATTTTTCCATCTTTTATCTTACAAAGCAGATAGCTGTTATTATCATTGACAAGGATGGGAAAGTTGGCTTTATCGGGTTCTGATTCACGGAAATAATATTTATGAGTGTGTCCGGATAACATCAGATCAATTCCAGCCGTATTTAAAACGGGCAACAAGGTTTGCTGCAAATGATAGTTTCCATGCCAGTTGCCTATCGTCGGCGGGATGTGCAGGAATGCGATCCGAAGGGATGATTGCTTAAAATCGTTTTCTTCCACCACACTCCGCAACCATAGGGTTTCTTCTTCTCGATAATTGTCATAGTCGGCAATACCGGCATACTCCAAATCCGAATCCGGCTTATCTTCACCGGAATCAAGAACAAGAAAACAAACCTTACCTATGTTGAAACGATAATAAAAAGTTCCGGTAGACGTAGGAAAATACTTTATCAACGCATCGGAATAAACTCCACGTGTTTCATGGTTTCCCCGATTGAAAACAATAGGCACTTCGGACGCAAACAATTCGACACAAGCATCAATATAATCTTTACATATCTGCTCCTGCCCCTCTACCCATGACGACATATCTCCATTAAGCAAAACGAAATCAAGAGATTTGAAATCTACTTCCCGACACAGAGACTTCATATAGTCACTCCGCCCGTGAATATCATTTAATACCAGAAAGGAAATTTCTTTCTTCCGGTCGTCGAAAGTTCTGAATCTGAAAGGTTCTTGCTTGTATACATTTGAAGCAGCAATCAATCCATAAGTTACCCAGTCACTCGAAGGCCAAGAGACAACTTCTCTCGAAAAAATCCGGTATCTGTATTCCCTGCCGGGTTCCAAATGTTTGATGCGTACACGGTGGATTGTATCATTGGCCCGCTTACGTCCGGACTCCGTATCGTAATATCGCGGACGTTCCTTCCCATAGAAATGATCTTCACCGGCAGGCGCCACTTCCACCCACGAAAGAGCAGGTTTGTTTGTAGTCCATACCACTGTCACGCCGTCGGTACTCATATCACACAGGTAAGGACCGTGTGTGATCTTTATACTGTCACCGTCATGTGCAGAAAGCCGAGCGGCAAAGATGACAAAAAATACAATTATCCAATTTCTCATAGAACGGTTCCTCCTTCTAATTTATTAGTTTGACCGATATGGTTTGTAAATCATTACTGTTGCAGCCGGTCATAATTTCAAATTCACCGGGTTCTACCACATAGTTCATGGCAGCATCATAAAAGCCTAAAGCTAAAGGAGAAATGTCAAACTGAACGGTCTTTGACTCCCCCGCTTTCAGGAATATTTTTTTGAATGCCTTCAACTCCTTTACCGGACGCACAACAGAAGCAACTTTATCATTCACATACAGTTGCACAGTCTCTTCGCCATCTCTGTCTCCGGTATTGGTTACTGTCACCGAAACGGAGATGGTCTCCTGTCGCGTATATTCTTTTTGGGTGCTCTGCGGAGCTGAATAACTGAATGTGGTATAACTCAAACCGTAACCAAAAGGATAGAGCGGAGCATTCGGAACATCGATATGCCGGGTGGTTGAGGAATGGAGCATATCTCCCGGACGTCCGGATTTCTTATAGTTATAGTAAATCGGTACTTGTCCCTCTACCCGTGGAAAAGAAATGGTCAATCTTCCGGAAGGATTATAATCACCGAACAGTATATCAGCAATAGCGGTTCCTGCAGAAGTACCTAAAAACCAGGTTTCGAGAATGGCCGATACGTTCTTGTCCACCCATTCGATAGACAGCGGACGCCCATTCATCAATACGACGACAACGGGTTTCCCTGTGGCAACCAGTTCTTTTATCAATTCTTCCTGCACACCCGGCAAATCCAGTTGGGCACGGCTTCTCGATTCGCCACTCATCAAAGCTTTTTCACCGACAACGGCAATCACCATATCACTTTTGGAAGCCAATTTCACTGCTTCTTTGAATCCTGACTTATCTTCTCCGTCAAAATCGCAACCACGGGCATATCCAACTTTCGTTTTGTTACCGCCGATTTTGTTCTTTATGCCCTGCAATACAGTCGTCACATGGCGATCTTCCCCTCTTGCTCTCCACGAGCCCAGCAGTTCGGTCTGATTATCGGCCAGCGGACCTACCACGGCAATGGAACGGACATTTTTTGCCAGCGGTAATGTATGATTGTCATTCTTCAGCAGGACAGCCGATTTATGAGCCATGTCCAGTGCTGCATCCAGAAATTCTTTTTTCATGATTGTCTGCGATTCGTATTCTTCATTACAGAATTTATATGGATCAACAAACAGTCCCAAAGCATATTTGATATGCAGAATCCGACTGACGGAATTGTCGACATCTTCCATACTGATTTTACCGGCTTCTATCAGTTCTTTCATGTATTTATTATAGAGCCCATCTGTCATATCCATGTCGATGCCGGAATTGAAAGCCAGACGGGTAGCGTCTTTATCGTCTTCCGCCACTCCCTGCGCCACCAGCTGCTTCACTGCTTCCCAATCGCTTACCACAAAACCATTGAAATTCCATTGCCCTCTCAATAAGTCTTTGAGCAGGAACGGATGTGCGGACGCAGGAATACCATTTATATCATTGAAAGCACTCATAAAAGTAAGTACTCCCGCATCAATGCAAGCCTTAAAAGGAGGTAGATAAGTATCAAACAAAGTCCGTTCCGACATATCCACCGGAGCATAATCTCTTCCCGCCTGGGGAAGTCCGTAAGCTACCCAATGCTTTGCACATGCCAATACTGAATTATTCTCCCAAAGATTCCACTGAAAACCATTCACTCTTGCTTTGGCTATTTCACTTCCCAGGTAGGTGTCTTCTCCTGCTCCTTCCACTACCCTGCCCCAACGGGCGTCTCTTGCGATGTCGACCATAGGAGCGAACGTCCAATGTAGTCCGGCTGCCGAGGATTCAATCGCAGCAATCTTGGCAGCTCGTTCGATCGCTGCCCAACTACACGATTCCGCCAAAGGAGTCGGAAAGATTGTCTTATATCCATGAATCACGTCCATCCCAAAAAGAATCGGTATCTTTATCCGGGAATAACGCATATTCTTTTCCTGCAAATCACGCAATGTCTTTGCACCGGATATATTCAAAACAGAACCTACAAGTCCGCGTGCTATCAATGAATCGCTCAAATATTCTGATTCAGGACCGGTTAAAAGGGTACGGCCTACGTATTGGGATAACTGGCCGATCTTCTCTTCCACAGTCATCCGTGAGAGCAAATCTTTAACAAATGAATCCGCTTCCGGAGTATGAGGTAGTTTACTATTTCCGACGATCCGGGTATGCGGATCGCGAACATAAACTCTTATCCAATCAATATCGAAATCAAATTGCTGCAATTCCTCCGCAGGATAGCCGACATCCAACTTGTCAAATGCTCCTACCTGCCCGGTGATAGCAATATCCCAAACTCTGTCCAGCCGATCCTCTTTACGAGCCTTAGTGATAAAATCAGTATATGCATCCCCCAACTGTGTACGGGTATGTATCTGGTAATTGACTTTATTATCTATCAGAAACGTAATGATGGCATGATTGTTATCAACAGGATCGGGATCTATCTGAACCGCATATACATGGAAATTATCTCCCGGCTTATCGTCTCCGATTTCAGTATATCGTATCTGACCTTTGGGTAGATTGATTCCCAACTTTTGCGTTTCCGAATTGAACAAATGCAAGGTTTGATTCGCTTTGGCCGGATAAGGATTTTCCCCGAAAGCTTTGGTAAAAAACTCCAGTATATCTATTTCGGCTACTCCAGCTCCTTTATAATGCCTCAACCAAAGTGCATTCCAAAGCCCATATAGATATGGGACTTTGGCTTTGATCTCTATGCGGCAGAAAAGAGGATAATATTTCTCCGTATCGGAATCTCTGCTGGACAGCGCTCCCGACCACCATCCGGTCTTGCTCTTCACACTGGGATGAACGGGACTGGGCGCATCTTTACTTTTGAATGAGCGAATTCGACAAATCTTCTCTCCTGTAGGAAGGGTTTCGATAAAGACCTGCTCCGGACGATATGTCTGAAGCATGGCTTTATTTTCCTGATTATAGGTGGGTCGCCCCACTTTTGGGGAACCATATATTCCCCAATACCGGGAGTCAATCACATCTCCGTTAAACTCGTCTCCATCGTAATAAATCCATCCGGGAGGGGTTTCTGATGAAGGAGGAATAACGGTTTGGGCTTTCACCACCCCGATACAGCAAAATATGATTATTAGAATCTTTATTTTCAACATGATATTTCTTTTTAATGATTTACCAACCCGGATTCTGTTTCCAGTTCTTCAACTGCAGAATCTCACTTTCAGGTATGGGATACCAATACATTTTAGAATCAAACACTCTCTTTTCTACCACAGCACGGGAATAATCAAACTTCTCGACGGGATATTCCGGCTTTTCAGGAATCTCTGGTTCTGTTTCATCCCGGGTAAATACACGTACCCAATCTACATCCATCGAAACGTTTCTCAAATTGGCATTCCTGTCTTCGGGATAGCCGATACCATTTTCATTCTTTCCTCCGATTTGTCCGGTTATCGCAATGTCCCAGGTTCGCTTTTCTCTTCCCTCCGCTATTGCTTTGGTTATAAATGTATTATATCTGTCATCATAGTCAATCGTCTTGAATGTATTGGTTACTTTACCATCCAACAGGTAGCTGATGATAGCATGCTTATCCGGAGAAACCGGGTCCGGATCTACCTGAACGCCATACGTATGGAAGTCTGCTCCCGGATCAAAATCAAGCACTGTATGTCGTCCGTACCCATTCACGTTGATTCCCAGATTGCCTGTTTTATTATCATGCAAATGTAAAGCCTGGCTAAGCCGGCGGGGTGAAGCCGTATTCTCAAATTCCTTGACGAAAAACTCTTCGATGTCAAGTTCCGCAACACTGGCTCCTGCATAATGACGACACCACGGTCCCATCCATATACCATATATATAAGGTATTTTTGCACGAATCTCAATGCGGGAATGCAGAGGGTAATATTTCCCCTGATAACCATATTTGTCGGTATCCCGGCTGGACAAAGCTCCCGACCACCATCCTTCTCTCGTACTGGCAGTGCTTAATGTCGGAGCCGGTGGATTGTCGTCCTTGGTGGCTGCTATCCGGGCAAAGCTCAATCCGCCACTCCCTTTCTCAATCGTAATCTGTTTTTTACGATAAGTCTGGATATTTCCGGTGGGTTGTCCATACTGGGAGTTTCCTACCGGAGTGTCGCTTCCATACTGTCCCCAATATGAGTTGTTTATGACCAAATCATTGAATTCGTCTCCATCGTAATAATGCCATCCTTCCGGAACTTCGTTAGCCGGTATTACGGAATTCCGGGTAACAGCTCTTCGAGCCTGATTCTTACGGGTGATTTCAAGACCTAGCAAATCTCCTCCGAGTGTTTCTTGCGCAATCTTCCACCGTCTTACATCCCACGAACGATGCTCCTCAAATGCCAGTTCGACACGACGTTCACGCCGGATACGCTCACGCATTTCGTCCTGCGTCAATCCGGAAGGCAGATTCGGTTGTCCGGCACGGCTGCGCACTCGATTGACGTATTCTGCTATATCCGCATTTTCGGGATCGTATTCGTTCAAGGCTTCCGCATAATTCAGGTAAATCTCCGCTAAACGAAACAACGGCCAGATATGTCCCTGACTTCCTCCGCCGGTTTGGATATTCACATCTTCATTGAGGTATTTTTTCAGATAGAATCCGGTTTTGGTTGCATTGGTAACGCCCAGACCGTCTTTTCCACCGTCCCAATTCTCTACCGCCGTGCTTTTCCAAACGGAATCATTCAGCAGAATGGTAGCATTCAACCTGTCATCCCGGTAGAATTGCGGACGAACGGCATTTTCCTCATTCTCCCAACTAAAATAGCTGCCATCTTTCATTTCATAAGAGTCTACCAGATTCAACGAAGGATTGATGCCGCCTACCCCACCATAACTGACAGGAAAGTTGTATTTTTCAAAGTCGGAATTGTTTCCATAACGACGCATCAGAATAAACTCGGAATTCTGAAAGTTATTCTTGAATAAAGTGGCATAACTGCCATACAACGAATATATGCCCAGATCAATTACGTCTTTCGCAGCCTGTGCCGCAGCTTTCCATTTCTCCATATCGGAAGGAAGATCGCTTTCCGAAAAATTCTGCCAGTCCAGATACAAGGGACTGGCCGCATACAATAAAACTCTGCTTTTCAAAGCCAATGCGGCTCCCTTCGTTGCACGTCCCAAATCCGAATCGATTCCTCGTCCCGGAGTTAAATCGAGCACTTCGGCTACCTTATCACATTCGCTGGAGATGAATGAGATGCAATCGTCCATAGACGGGCGTGGAGTCTCCGAATAATCCGCATTGACGGATAGTGTAGAAGTAATCACAGGTACAGGTCCGAAACGTTTCACCAGCTCGAAATGGAAAAACGCTCTTAAAAAACGGGCCTCATATTTCCATGTTTTCAAGTCATTCAGACGGTTCTGATATTCATTCTGATTATCCGGATCGAGTCTGTATTTATCCAGATTCACTCTGTCTACATTTTCTATAAATTCATTCGCTATGCGAATTCCTGCGTAATACTTATTCCACAAATCATCCGGATTGGACCTTGAATTCCAGGCTCCGGTGTTGAAGTGCTGGATGTTGCAGGAGGCATTAGCATGTTCGGCATCATCGGTAGCGGCATCCAACATAGCTTCGGAACCGATACGGTTGAAACCATCAGGCAGATACCGATAAGCATTGACTAGAAATTTGCTTGTACGTTCATAGGAAGTAAAGGTCATCTCGTTGTCGATAAACGAATCATACTCTCTGTCCAGATAATCACTGCATCCGGACAATATGCTGATAGCAGCAAGAGCATTCAATATGATAGATAAACCTATTGGGTATTTCATAATTATTATATTTTTGTTCTTACCTATTAAAAATCAATTTTTATTCCCAGGTTGTAGGAACGTGTCAACGGATATGTAATCAAAGAACTGCTTTCCGGGTCGGCCAATCCGTCAAGATGACTCACGGTGAAAAGATTGCTCGCATTAGCATACACATACAATCTGGACAATTTTATCGCTCTTGCTATTGACTGGGGGAAGGTATATCCAATCCGGATATTCTTCATTCTGAAGTAGTTTCCGTTTCTTTTCCAATATGTAGATATCCGGTAATTGTTTTCAAATGTCCGGGTAGACAAACGGGGATAAGAAGCATTGGGATTCTCCGGTGTCCAGCTGTCGAGAGCCAGTTTTGAAGCAGAGCCATTGTCGGTAAAGGAATAAGCCAACGGCCCGCTCAAATAGATGTCTCTATTGGCAACGCCATGAAATAAAGCCTCAACGTCTATCCCTTTCCATTCAAAGCCTATTTTCAAAGCATAATTCCACTCCGGAATATTAGAATATCCCACAGGATAGGAGTCATTGGAATCGACTACTCCATCACCATTTTTATCGATATATTTTATATCACCGGGGTTTACTTCTCCAAACTGCGGTACCGGTAAATGTGACTTCAGACTTCCATTCGAATCGAAATCACTCTCCTGATACAGTCCGTCAGCAACAAGTACAAAAGGAGTATTCACGGAACGTCCTTTACGATATTGATAATCGTAGAGTTTCACTTCTTCCGCCATATCGACAATTTCATTCTTTGCATACCACGCCGATGTTTCAACGTAATAGTTGAAGTTATTTTTAAGACTGCTTTCGTACCTGATCGTACCCTCGAAACCTTGATTCTTTACTTTACCTACATTCATATAAGGCAATATGTCGCCATAAGAGGCTCCAACAAATCCGGGAATAGTGGAATACGGCTGTGACAGGATATCATATCTTTCTTTATGGAAATAATCGAATTCTACCGACAGCCCTTTCAGTAAAACTGCATCCAATCCGATATTGAATACACGTTCCTTCTCCCAACTAATATCGGGATTGGCAATCATATCTGCCCGAAACCCGCCTGTTGATGACGACCCTGTACCTAAAAAATAGGAGCCGTTACTGCTATAAGTCTGGTCGAACAGATAACGTCCGTTCTCATTCTGATTGTTTCCAACCAGTCCGATAGATGCTCTTAGTTTCAAATATTCAACCCAGTTGATATTTTTCATGAAGTTTTCTTTCGACAGTATCCATCCGGCGGAGAAAGCGGGAAAGAATCCATATCTTTTTCCAGGAGCATAATCATCACAACCTGTATATGAAGCTGCAAATTCTCCTATGTATTTTTGATTATAAGAGTAAGTTACCCGCCCTGCATAATTCAAGTATTTAATGTCATCACGACTTCCATATTTCTGATATAAATCAGACAGGAAAAAGATGCTGGCAGTGAGTTGATGTTGCTTGAAAACGCGATCATAATCCAACTGTGCCTTAAAGTTCAGACGGCTCTAGTCAGTACGGAATCCTTCATCGGATTCCAAAGGAGAATCAGCGCCGTAGGGTGTATATAGCACCTCTCCCCCTGCTCCTTTGGAAAGAGAATAACGGGCATAATTCTGATTCTTTATAGATGAATCCGCCATATAGTTGTTGTAGGCAATACCGGCACTGACACTTAATCCCTTTGTCAGTTTCTCCAGGTCGTATTTAGGCATAAAAATCAGTTGGAAAGTCCGGCTGTTTTCTTTATAAAGCCCTCTGCTGACGATATTACCGACCGGGTTGGTAAAAGCGGCATTTCCTCCATACGATCCGTCGGGGTTGTACACCGGAAATGCATTCGGAGCTGTTCTCCATATCGCTCCCAAAAGTCCGTTGGCAGAACTGCTGCCTCCGGGAATAGAGCGATTACCTACACTCCCGCTAAAATTGAGTCCGGTAGACAGGTGTTTGCTTATCTGGATATTCAAATTAGACCTGAAATTAAAGCTCGCATAATAGGCATTCGAGTTTTCCCGGCGTTTTTTATCGGTGTCTTTGTAGAAACCGATGTTCTGCAAAAGATTCATCATTACATAGTATTGCACCACATCTCCTCCTCCTTTAAAACTTAAATCAGCCATACTCAAAGGAGCTGTATTATTCAAAATGGCCTTTTTCCAGTTTACATTGGGGTAAAAGTAAGGATCGGTGTTGTTCTGATAGGCATTCAATTCCTCTGGAGTGTATAAACGAGGCAATCCGTCATTCACACGCGCCTGATTGTATAAGGTGGTATAATCATACGCATTGATAGGATCGGGAACGCCCAACGGTTGTTGTATTCCCGTTTGTAAACGGATACTGACTTGCGGAGCGGAAACGCATCCTTTCTTGGTTGTCACCAATAAAACACCATTTGCACCACGCATACCATATAAAGCCAGAGCCGAAGCGTCTTTCAATAATGTTACAGACTCGATTTCCGCAGTGGACAGACTTTCAATCGGGGCTTCGAAACCGTCGACATATACCAGCATTTTTTGTCCGCTTGCATAGGAAGTACGTCCCCGGAGGTAGAGATTCGCGATAGAGAAATCATAGCCGGGCTCTCCGCTTTGTTGCAACAATGTTAGTCCGGGAAGCTGTCCTTGCAGACTATTTCCCAAGCTTGCGGAAGTAGTTTTCAGCAAATCTTCCCCACGTATGGAAGAAATGGCACTTGTTCGCCTCCATTCCGGTTGTTGCCCATAGGCGACTTCTACAAGTGCAGAATCGGCTATGTGTTGAGCAAACAAAACGGGAGCATAAAAAGTGAGAATAGTAGTCAAAAGTATAGCATAACGCTTCCCTTTGTATATACTGTTTATTATTGTCATACCTTTTATTTTTAGTTGATTGAACATATTTACCATCCCGGATTCTGAAGCATATACCCTTTATCTATTTCGGTCTGCTTGATAGGATGTAAATAAGAACGGTCACTCCATAATCTGTTTTCAAAGACATAAGGTTTGTAATGTACTTTACCCGGTGCTCCTGTAACAGCGGAGAGCTGCAATCCATACATGGCACCTTTCATAACACCTTCATCATCGGCTATCAGCCAACGTCGTATATCCCAGAAACGATGATCTTCATAAGCCAGTTCCACGGCTCGTTCTCTTCGCAGTTTCTCCCTGAACTGCTCTTTATTCAAAGTGGAAGGAAAGCCCGGCATTCCGGAGCGTTCACGAACTTTCAGGACTGCATCGAATGCTTCTTTCGGGGGAGTTTCATAATATTCATTCAAAGCTTCTGCATAATTCAGATAGAGTTCGGCTACCCGGAAGACAATCCAGTCCATATTAGTGGAGTTGCGCGGAGCCGTTGCTCTTAGTACGCGAGGTACCCATTTGCGAACCAGGTGTTTCGTTTTATCATTGGCTACATTGTGAGCTCCACCGGGCAGAAAATTAAGAATTCCAATCTCTGTATTCCAGTTAGCTCCATGTGCTGCAATGGTTTGCGCAAAACGAGGGTCCAGTTCGTCGTACTTTTCAAGCAGATCATCGCCACCATCCATATTCCATGTTTGTTGGTTCCCGTCTTTTTTCTCATAGAAACGCACGAAATTGAAGGTTGTAAAAAGACCGCCGTCGCTCCAACTACTTCCCGCCCATGCCGGTATATTGCTTGTTATGGGATGACTGCTTGTTGTGAAATTCCGGTATTTCTTGTTGGCCAGAATTATTTCTTTGTTATCGGGAGCAGTCCACACATGTTCGTAATTTGTTTCAGGTGTTCCCTCATCGTACAAGTCATAATAGCCAGAAGATTCAACAGCGGTAATGGCTGCCTTGGCTGCTTTAGCAGCTTCATTCCAGCGTTCTTTACTATAGTTTCCATATCCTATCAGGTCATTATTTCCACTTAAAGGAAGGTACGGATCGTCGGTATTGAACAAAGGACTCGCCGCATACAGGAGTACTCTGGATTTGAGAGCTAAGGCGGCTATCCTGTTTGCCCGTCCCACCAATATCGAATTCGTATAATAATCCGGTAATATGGAGGCAGCCCGGTCACAATCGACAAGAATGGAGTCTACACAATCGGAAAATGTATTACGGGGTAGTTTACCATCTTCCGACGGATTTATTCTACGGTATATTATAGGCAGTCCACCATATCTATATACTCCTTCCCAGAAGACCAAAGCCCGCATAAAATAGGCTTCGCCTCTGGAACGTTTCTTAAAATCAACGTCTCCCGGATCATCGGGCACTTCGTCAATACGTTCAAGCACGATATTGCATTTTCGTAATGTCTGCCAACGGGTGTTGTGACGGGGGTCTTCATCCCAGTCTATGCTGCTGTTGTTATGATTGTCCACGTTCCACGAGGCATTGCCCTTCCCCCAGTTTGCACCTTGTTCGGCTTCATCACACGCTCCTGCCAGGGTTGAGGTTGCACACAGTTTACGGTCGATCCCGCTACTTCCCATCGAGAACCCCAGCGGCATACCTTCTGCATAGATGCCTGTTATGTATTGTTCTGTCAAAGTCCTGTCGGCAAAGACACCGTCTTCATCCAAATCGACAGAGGGCGGAGCTTCCAGATAGTCACTACACGAAAACATCAATACAGACGACAGAAGTATTGCACATATATATGTTATTCTTTTCATGATTATCAAAAATTTATATTAAGACCAATATTATATACTTTCTGCAACGGATATGTATTGATTTCAACATTTCCACTTCTCGAAGGTGCTTCCGGGTCCAGATCTACCACATCTGTCCACGTGAATAAATTGGAACCGTTGAAATATAATCTTACACTATTCAGGTTAAGCCGTTTGACAAAACCTCCGGTAAATGTATATCCTACTTCGAGGTTTTTCAATCGCAAATAACTGGCATCCCGTATCCAAAGAGTAGAAGGACGATAGTTGTGATCGGTTTCTCCGTTGGGATTCAGAGACAAACGGGGAAAGGTGATCTTTTCTCCTGCCTCATACCGTTCCTGTGTCCAACGTTCTTTTATCAGAGATTTCGCACTCTCTTCTCCTTTCGCGAAAGGCCACATCGACCGTCCGAAATATTTAATGGATACATTGTCGGCTCCCTGAAATAAGATGGAGAAATCAAATCCTTTATATTGCGCTCCGAATGAGAAACCGTAAATAATCTCCGGTACGGGGGTGTATCCTATCGGAACCATGTCGTAATCATCAATCACTCCATCCTGGTTGACGTCTATATACTTGACGTCTCCCGGTTGCAACTGATTCCCGCTCCATGAACTTTTAGGACGGTCTAATGCATTGATTTCTTCCCACGAGTTATAGTATCCGTCAAAAATCAGTCCGAAAAACTGATTCTTTCTTCTTCCGGTAGTCATCTGATAATCATATCTCTTCTGCACTTCATCCATGTAGATGATTTCATTCCTCGCAAATGAATAATTGAAGCGTGCCCAATAATGGAAATCTTGTATATGATGTCTAAAATTAAGGTCCATTTCCCAACCGCGATTTTCCATTTCTCCAAAATTATATGCAGGAAGATTAGCACCTATAATCATGGGGGATGTTGATCTGTTGGCTAATATGTTATTCCGTTTTTCTTTGAATATATCAAATGAAGCAGTCAGACAATTATTGAACAGATTAATATCTACACCGACATTCATCTTTTTCGCCTTTTCCCAAGTCAAATCAGGATTACCGATTTTATTTTCAACAATCATCAGTGAAGTATACGGATTGGAAGCCAAACCGAAATTATACTTGTTCACACCCGAATCGCTCGCTGCTCCATAAGAAGAC
>ERZ779664.838-NODE-838-length-13842-cov-2.025676_pt1 | contig 13842 bp, 5 predicted proteins | sample MGYA00511478_ERZ779664 | MGnify/ENA primary metagenome ERZ779664 (study PRJEB29588, sample SAMEA2160437) | human gut metagenome | biome: human gut; feature: human-associated habitat; material: faeces | place: Denmark | collected 2008/2010 ...
TGGACTTGGAACAGATGAAGCATTGCTTGAAACATTTGAAAACAACCCAACAATTGTAAAAACAATTGAAAAAGACTTCACAAAAAGTGAAGATGAGGCTCTTGTTGAAATGTCTAAACGTCTTCGCCCAGGTGAAGTTTTCAACCTTAAAGCAATGAAGAAGAACCTTGAAAAAATGTTCTATTCAACCCGTAGATATGACATTTCTGTTGTTGGTCGTTATAAATATAACCAAAAACTTTCAATTGCAAACCGTATCAACGGAAAAACTCTTGCAGAAGATGTTGTTCTTGGCAAAAAGGTTTTGGCATCTGCTGGTGAAGTTGTTTCAGAAGAAAAAGCATGGGAAATTCAAAACGCTGGTGTGAACCGTGTTGTTGTTGAAGGAAAGAATGGTCCATTCGCACTTGTTGGAAACAACCGCGTTGACCTTAAAGCATATCTTGGTGTAAACCCACCAGAGGCTGAAATTGATGACCTTGTTCATCTTCCAACCCTTCTTGAAATTGTAAAAGACTGCAAAACAGTTGAACAAAAGAAACAAGCAATCATTGAAAACCGTGATGTTTTGATTGGAAGACACCTTGTTCTTGACGATATTCTTTCAGCAGTGAACTATCACTTGTCAATTGCAGAAGGTCTTGGAACTTTCGATGATGTTGACCACCTTGGAAACCGTCGTATCAGAACTGTTGGTGAACTTTTGACATCTCAATTCTTCATTGGAATGGCAAGACTTGAAAGAGTTATTTCTGAAAGAATGCAAGTTCAAAACGTTTCAGAAGTTTCTCCAAGTTCACTTATCAACGTTCGTCCTGTTTCTGCTGCAATTCGTGAATTCTTTGGATCATCACAAATGTCACAGTTCATGGAGCAAACCAACCCAATTGCTTCGCTTACACACAAAAGAAAAGTTTCATCACTTGGACCTGGCGCTCTTACTCGTGAGCGTGCTGGATTTGATGTGCGTGACGTTCACTATACACACTATGGCCGTCTTTGCCCAAATGAAACCCCAGAAGGACAAAACATTGGTCTTATCAACTCTCTTGCAACTTATGCAAAAGTAAACAAATATGGCTTCCTTGAAGCACCATACAGAAAAATTGACAAAGCAACTGGAAAACTTACCGATGAAATCATTTATATGACCGCCGATAAAGAAGAGAAATATGTTGTTGCTCAGGCCAACGAACCATTAAACGAAGACAAAACTTTGAAAAATGCAAAAGTTGTGTGCCGTAAGAAAGGTGAAATTGTCGAACTTCCAAAAGACCAAGTTGACTTTATTGATGTTTCACCAAAAGAACTTGTTTCAATTGCAACAACACTTATTCCTTTCATTGAATCTGATAACGCGACACGTGCGATGCTTGCGTCAAACATGCAACGTCAGGCTGTTCCTCTTCTTAGAACCGAGGCTCCACTTGTTGCAACTGGTGTTGAACACAAAATTGCTGTTGACTCTGGTGTAATGATTGTTGCAAAAAATGCCGGAACTGTTTCATATGTTGCTGGTGACAAAATTATTGTTAAAACTGCCGATGGCGAAGATCAATATGATCTTGTAAAATTCATTCGTTCAAACAACGGAACATGCATGCGTCAAAAACCAATTGTTTCAACCGGAGACAAGGTTAAGGCTGGCGACGTTCTTGCTGATGGTCCTGCAACAAATAATGGTGAACTTTCAATTGGAAAGAACATTCTCATTGCATTCATGCCTTGGGAAGGATATAACTACGAAGACGCGATTTTGATTTCAGAAGCCCTTGTTCGTGACGATACACTCACTTCAATCCACATTGAAGAACACGAAATTGCTTGTCGTGACACAAAACTTGGACCAGAAGATATCACTCGTGACATTCCAAACCTTGGTGACGAAGCCCTTCACGATCTTGACGAAAACGGAATCATTCGTGTTGGTGCCGAAGTTGAACCTGGTGACATTTTGGTTGGTAAAGTTACTCCAAAAGGAGAAACCGAACTTACCCCAGAAGAAAGACTTCTTCGTGCAATCTTTGGTGAAAAGGCTCGTGAAGTTCGTGATACATCTCTTCGTGTTCAACACGGTGAGGGTGGTGTTGTTGTTGACGTTAAAGTCTTCACACGTGAAAATAAAGACGAACTTGGAACTGGCGTAAACAAGATTGTTCGTGTATACATTGCTCAAAAACGTAAAATGAGCGTTGGTGACAAGATGTCTGGTCGTCACGGAAACAAAGGTGTTGTTTCAAAGATTTTGCCTGTTGAAGACATGCCATTCTTGCCAGACGGAACTCCTGTTCAAATCATTTTGAACCCACTTGGTGTTCCTTCTCGTATGAACATTGGTCAGTTGTTTGAAACCCACCTCGGACTTGTTGCAAAAATGCTTGATTGGAAAGTTGCAACTCCTGTATTCGATGGTGCAAAAGAAGAAGAAATCAAAACCCTTTTGAAAGAAAACAATCTTCCAGAAGATGGAAAAATGCAACTTTATGACGGAAGAACTGGTGAACCATTCGAAAACCGTGCAACTGTTGGATATATGTACATGCTTAAACTCCATCACCTTGTTGACGACAAGATGCACGCTCGTTCAACTGGACCATATTCACTTGTTACACAACAACCTCTTGGTGGTAAAGCACAAATGGGTGGTCAAAGATTTGGTGAAATGGAAGTTTGGGCTCTTGAAGCATATGGTGCTGCAAACTCACTTCAAGAAATGTTGACAGTTAAGTCAGACGACATTGTCGGAAGACTTAAAACTTATGAATCTATCGTTAAGAACGAAAATGTTGCTGAACCTGGAATTCCAGAAAGTTTCAAAGTTCTTATCAAAGAACTTCAAGGCTTGGCACTTGACATTAAAGTTCTCACCGAAGATAAGCAAGAAATTGGACTTAAAGATATCACCGAAGACGATAGAGATTCTATTGATTTTAGAAAAGAAAAGAAAAATAACCAAGAAGAAATCGATTTGGGTCTTGAAGAAATCACTGCTGATGACCTTGGAGAAAGCATCTATTCTCCAGAAGATGACAATATCAGTGATGCTGGAAGTTTATTTGATTTTGATGATGATCTATAATAAAATCCAAAAAAATCTTGCGAAATAAGAGGAAATAAAATATGTTTGAATTAAATAATTTTGACTCAATACAAATCGGTCTTGCAAGTCCAGAGAAAATTCGTGAATGGTCATATGGCGAAGTTACAAAGCCTGAAACCATCAACTATCGTACTCAAAAACCAGAGCGCGATGGTCTTTATTGCGAAAGAATCTTTGGACCAACCAAAGACTGGGAATGTCATTGCGGAAAATATAAAAGAATTAGATATAAAGGCGTTATCTGCGACAAATGTGGTGTTGAAGTAACTCGTTCAAAAGTTCGTCGTGAAAGAATGGGACACATTGAACTTGTTTCTCCTGTTTCTCATATTTGGTATTTCAAGGGTGTTCCATCAAGAATTGGAACCATTCTTGACATGTCACTTAAAGCCCTTGAACAAGTGCTCTATTTCACATCATATGTTGTTATCGACCCAGGTCAAACAACTCTTGAATTTAAACAAATTCTTAATGATAGAGAATATAGAGAGGCTGTTGAAACCTTTGGACCAAAAGCATTTCGTGCTGGCATGGGTGCCGAGGCTGTAAAGGAACTTCTTTCAATGGTAGACATTGAGGGAGAGGCTAAAAAGGAAAGAGAAATCCTCAACAACTCAAAAGGTCAAAAGAAACTTAACGCTGCGAAAAAACTCCGTCTTCTTGAAGCATTCAAGAGAAATGGTTCAAAGCCAGAATGGATGATTTTGGATGTTATTCCAGTAATTCCACCTGATCTTCGTCCTATGATTCAACTTGACGGTGGTAGATTTGCAACAACCGACCTTAACGATTTGTATCGTCGTGTTATCAACCGTAACAACCGTTTGAAAAAACTTATCGAACTTGGTGCTCCTGACATTATCATCAGAAACGAAAAACGTATGCTTCAAGAGGCTGTTGACGCTTTGATTGATAACGGTCGTCGTGGAAAAGCACTCACCGGTGCTGGAAACCGTGAACTTAAATCTCTTTCAGCACTTCTTCGCGGAAAACAAGGTCGTTTCCGTCAAAACCTTCTTGGTAAACGTGTTGACTATTCTGGTCGTTCAGTTATCGTTGTTGGACCAAACCTTAAAATTTATCAATGCGGTCTTCCAAAAGAAATGGCTCTTGAACTTTTCAAACCATTTGTAATGAGAAGACTTGTAGACCTTAACCAAACCCATAACATTAAAAGCGCAAAGAGAATTGTTGAACGCGCAAGACCAATTGTTTGGGATGTTTTGGAAGACGTTATCAAAGACCACCCAGTTCTTTTGAACCGTGCGCCTTCACTTCACCGTCTTTCTGTTCAAGCCTTCGAACCACTTTTGGTTGAAGGAAGAGCAATGAAACTTCACCCACTTGCTTGCCCAGCGTTTGGTGCCGACTTCGATGGTGACCAAATGGCTGTTCACGTTCCACTTTCAATTGACGCGCAAGCCGAAGCAAGATTCTTGATGCTTGCATCAAACAACATTTTGAAACTTGCCGATGGTGAACCTATCACCGTTCCTTCACAAGACATGATCATTGGTAACTATTATCTTACAATGGACCGTGCTGGTGAAAAGGGTGAGGGAATGACTTTTGCAACCGAAGATGAAGCAATAATGGCATATCAAACAGGCTTTATAACACTTCACTCTAAAATCAATGTTCGCCGTGAGGTTGAAGTTGATGGCGTAATGCACCGTGGAATTGTTCCAACAACTGTTGGTAAGATCATTTTCAACAGAAATCTTCCTGCAAATATCAATCTTATTGAAAGAAAAACCCCAGAAGACATGCTTAAATATGAAGTTGATTCTCCTGTTGGAAAGAAACAAATCAAAGCAATCATCAAGGCTTGCTATGATAACCTTGGACCAACCGAAACTGCAAAACTTCTTGACGTTTTGAAAGAGCAAGGCTTCAAATATTCAACAAAAGCATGTATCACTGCAAACTTGTTCGATGTTAAAGTTGCGCCTGAAAGAATGGATATCATTCATGAAGCAGACGAACTTGCATCTGTTGCAAACAAACAATATCGTCGTGGACTTATCACCCCAGAAGAAAAGAGCATGAAAATTACAGAAATCTGGAATGGTGCCATGAAGAAAATGGAAGTTGCAACCATGAAAGCCTATGACCAAGACAACCCACTTAAAATGATGGTTGACTCTGCTGCTCGTGGTAACGCTGGTAACATGTGCCAACTTGCTGGTCTTTGCGGAATCATGGTGTCAACATCTGGTAAAGTTATCGAAGTTCCTATTCGTTCGTCATATAAAGATGGATTCTCTGTAATTGAGTATTTCATTTCAACTCGTGGTGGACGTAAAGGAATGGTTGATAAGGCGCTTAAAACCGCCGACGCTGGGTATCTTACTCGTCGTTTGGTTGACGTTGCACAAGAAGTTGTTGTTGATGAAGAAGACTGCTATGCTGCTCGTGGCGAAAAACCAAAAGGAATGAAAGTTTCAGCAATTTATGATGGTTCAACAAAAGTTGAATCTTTGAAAGAAAGAATCTATGGTCGTTGCCCTGTAAACGATGTTATCGATCCAAAAACTGGCGAAGTTCTTGCAAAAGGCAATGAAATGATCACTCTCGACCAAGCAAAAGCAATTGAAAATGCTGGCATTGAAGAAGTTGAAATCAGAACTGTCTTCACATGCAAGAGCAAATATGGTTGCTGTGCAAAATGTTACGGAAGAAACATGGCTTCTCGTGACATGGTTGAAGTTGGTGAAGCAGTTGGTATTATTGCTGCTCAATCTATCGGTGAACCTGGAACCCAACTTACAATGAAGGTCTTCCAAGCCGGTGGAACTGCATCTGCAGACGATATCACTCGTGGTCTTCCTCGTGTTGAAGAACTTTTCGAAGCAAAGAAACCAAAAGGTGTTGCTGTTATCAGCCAAGTTACAGGAAAAGTTGAAAACATTGACGAAGCAAAACGTATTGTTACAATTTCAACTGGTGACGGTTCAATTGAATATCCAACTCCATATCTTGCAAAATACAAGGTTAAAGTTGGCGACAAAGTTGAACCAGGAACTCCACTCACCGAAGGTCCTCTTAACCCTCATGATATTCTCGAAACAATGGGAATCAAGGGTGTTCAAGACTATTTGATGAGAGAAGTTTTGAAAGTTTATAAGAACAACTCTGTAGATGTTAACGATAAACATATGGAAATCATCATTCGTCAAATGCTCCGCAAGGTTAAAGTTACCGAGTCTGGTGACACCGACCTTCTCCCAGGAGAAACCGTTGATATCTTCAAATATGAAGAAGAAAACGAAAGAGCAATTGCAAACGATGGCGAACCAGCAACAGCAAAAAGAGTTCTCCTTCCAATTACAAAAGCATCTCTTGCAACCGACAGTTTCTTGTCTGCTGCGTCATTCCAAGAGACAGTTCGTGTTCTTACAGATGCTGCAATTTGTGGAAAGGTTGACCCTCTTGTTGGTCTTAAAGGAAACGTTATCATTGGTAAACTCATTCCAGCCGGAACTGGATTGAAGAAGTACCGTGAGATGTCTCCAGTATTAAAATAATCTAATTCCGTCTCTCTACCGAGGCGGCGGGATTTGAAACCGCATTTTTAATTATCTTTTTGGCTAAAAACCCCAAACAAGAACTCCGATGTACCGCAAGATACAATCGCGAGCCTTGTTTGGGGTTTTTAGCTCGAAAATATAATCAAATCTGCTACTTGACTACACGGAATTGATAAAGCAAGTATAGATTAAAGGTCTATATTTGTTGTTTGTAATTATCAAACTACCTCATCACTATTCACTAATAATTTATAACTACATTTTGCCCTGTGGCTTTTCCTTTTTTATGTCTTATGCATGCAAATTTCGCTCTATTTGATAACTTCACTATGTAAATTTTATATGGTTTCTTGTTGCACTTATGTTTAACAAATAATTGTATACAATCATCATAGAATATGCAAAATAAATACAGACATCAAGTCTGTATTTTTTTATTATATTTGAGTTTGTTGTGGTGAAATTTAAAAACACAAATGTGTTTATTTTTATCTTTTAAATGTGTTTGACAAGATATTTTGCATGGTGGTAAGATATTTACGTAAAAATGGGTGCATTATTGCGTATTTGAAATATAAAATGTAAAAAATGCATCGAAAAGAGGGAAATTTTGCAAAAGGGAGTCTTTAAAATTATATTCGCACTTTTGCTTCCGGTTGTCATGATTCTGACTGCTGGATTTTTTTCATTCAATGAAACAAGCATTGCCCTTGCTTCGGTTCCAGGGAAAACAGATGAAAACCCTGGCGGAGATCAACATGAGGGTGGTGGAAGCAGTTCGGGTGGAACTGTTGCTAGTGATGGTCTTGGCGGGCTTATTTATGTTGGCAACAAGTCCAGTTTCAACATGACAAATGGCTCTTTGTCTGGTGGAAATGCCAAAAATGGTGGTGGGGTATATGTTTCATCAGGCGGAACATTCAACCTTTCGGGCGGAACCATTATGGGCAATGTTGCGTCGGCAAAGGGAAGTCAAGTTTATAATGACGGAACTTTTACCATGACAGGTGGCACAATTGGGCAAAAATCATATTTAACCCGAGTTGACGAAAATGGAGTAAAAAATGCAAACGGCAACTATGCTTTGTTTGGTTCATATCCACAAACCATAAAAGCAAGCGATGTCACAATCGACGAAACCAACGTTGATGCCAATGGCTATTATCTCGGCTCTGACGACGAGTGGTATGCAAAGATAAGGGTTAAATCAGCGAAAGCACGATATTTTACTGATGCCACAGAAATTGTTGGTGGCAATGATTATTATTTTAAAGTTAAACCAATAATGTGGCAAATTGCAAAAATTGAAAATGGAAAGGCTTTGCTGGTTTCAAAAGACATTATTGAAGGACACGATTATGGCTATAACAATGGATATTATGGCAGTGGTGTACGCTCTTGGTTGAATGGTGACTTTTATAATGAAGCATTTTCGGCACAAGAAAAGGAATATATTGAAACTTCTACAATAGATTGTGAAACATCATCTGGAAGAGAGGCAGGAAATGATAAAATTTATCTATTAAGCAGGTCAGAGGCTTCTTCTTTTGATATTATTCTTTCAAAGGTTGCAAATGATGTTGCAAGAATAAATGGTACAAATGTTAATGCGTATGGTGAAATAGCGACCTTTAAAGGTGGCTGGCTTTGTCGTGACACTTATGACATTGAAGAGAATATGTATGATACTGTGCTTTATACGGGAGATGTTTCATATGATTATTATTCAACAAATGGAATTGTCCCTGCACTTTTGGTTAACATTGGTGACTCTTCGGGTACAAGTTTAAATGGAATTTATAATACTGGTGTTTTGAACATTTACGGTGGAACTGTGTATGATGATATTTTCTCTTCATCAACAATAAAAACAAAAGTTGGTGCCTCTATAAATGGCATAATAAATCTTTCAACGTCTGGAAAGATTATCGTTCTTGACTATGCAGGCGAAACCCCAAATTACACAATTTGTGTGGATAATTCAAGGACTGCGGGCATTCTTGCAACATTCAAAGGTGTTTTTACCGCGCCGGACATTTCAAAAATAAATGTCTATGGCTATAACGCCAATAGCATGAAAGTTGTTTTAAAAGAAAGCAAGTCAAGCTTTTGGGTTCTTGAACTGATTGAAGATAGTTTTGATTTGCCAAACGATTGGGCTACTCAATTGAAGTCAACAACTTATATGACAACAACTGTAACCCCAGCAAATCTTACAAGCATAAAGTTTGTTTCAACAATTCCAAGTGGATACACTCAAATTGGAACACTTTCAACTGGTCTTCCAGTTTATAAAGGAACAACAGCAACAGAAATAGCCTTTGTTGCAGAAAAAATCTACGCACCAGTAGATTCTTATCATTTATTTGAGTCTTTATCAAAACTCACAACAATTGATACAAGTGTTTTTGACACAACAAAAGCAAAAAGCATGTCATATATGTTTGATGGTTGTACAAGTTTGACAACCGTAGATTTAAGTAACTTCAACACATTAAATGTAACAAGCATGTATCGCATGTTTTATGACTGTAAAAGTTTAACGAATATAGATGTAAGCAACTTTAGCACAAAGAAAGTAACAACCATGCATTGCATGTTTAAAAATTGTTCAAGTTTAACAGGTTTGGATTTAAACAACTTTGACACATCGAATGTTATATATATGGATAGTATGTTTTCTGATTGTTCAAGTTTGACAAGTTTGGATGTACGTGGTTTCAATACTTCAAATGTTAAAGATATGTCTCATATGTTTTTTCAGTGTTCAAAATTGACAAGTTTGGATGTAAGCAATTTCAACACATCAAATGTTACAAATATGAATGGAATGTTTTATAGCTGTTCAAGCCTAACAAGTTTGGATGTAAGCAAATTTGACACATCAAAAGTTACTGGTATGTCTCATATGTTTTTTCAGTGTTCAAGCCTAACAAGTTTGGATGTAAGCAAATTTGTCACATCAAAAGTTACAGATATGTCTGCAATGTTTGGTATGTGCAAAAAATTGGAAAGTATGGATGTAAGCAATTTTGACACATCAAATGTTACAAATATGTCACAGATATTTAATAATTGTTCAAGTTTGACAAGTTTGGATGTAAGCAGTTTTGATATGTCAAAAGTGACATCATATTCATATATGTTCAACTTTGGTTCTTCTAACAAAATTGCCACATTGAAAACACCATTCAACAATACTGCGGAACTTCCTATCACAACTGGTTCAACGCTCTATAACTCCGACACATTTGAGGTTGTTTCAAACATTCCGGCAAAAACCTCATCAAGTTTGACATATGTGTCAACTTTTGGTCCGGTATATTTTCCAAGAGACTGGAAAACTCAAATTGCTTCAACTAACTATATGACAACAACCATAAACTATGCAACTTTAACCAATGTTACATTTGAAAACAATGCCCCAAGCGGATACTCTAAAATTGGAACATTAAGCACGGGTATTGGTGTTTATGCAAATGGCACAACAAGAATTGCATTTGTATATTCTGGGACAATAAAGTCGCCAGTGAATAGTTATGCTTTGTTTAAGGGTTTAGTTAAACTTGAAAATATAACTTTCAACAATTTTAACACTTCTGAAACAACTGACATGAGTTATATGTTCTTCTTATCTTCTGCTGAATCAATGTCGGCGGTACCAGGCAAAGTTATAATTGACGAATATAATTCAACACTGCAATATCTTGATTTAAGCATATTTGATACATCAAAAGTAACAGACATGGGTTATATGTTCTGTGGAAACATTGGTTTAAAAACTTTGAATCTTTCATCTTTCAATATGGAAAGGGTGGATAATGTTCTTCAAATGTTAAATCTTTATTCTGCGGACTTGCAAGAAATCAAACTTCCATATAATAACAAAGAATCAATAACTATTGAAGTTGGTTCAACTCTAGTTGATGCAAGTGGAAATACTGTTACTAGCATTCCAATAAACAATGTTCAAGGTTTGTCTTATACGAAACCTAAAAACAAAATTCAAATCACATTTGTGATAGAGGGCAGGAACGTTAGTGGTGGTCTGATTTCTATCTATGACAAGAATGGAAACAAACTTGTATATTTTGATTCTCCAGAATCGTTTGAATATACATATAATAACGGTTATGGAACCACATCGTCATATGGAATGAAACAAGTGGGAAAAACCATCAAAGTTGATGAGGGAACAACTTGGTATGACATTTTGAATGAATATGGATTGGTTTGTACAGACACAGTAAAAGTATTGTCTTATGGAAGTGTCTACGGCTCAACTTGGACAACAGACCAAATGAAGAATCTTGGTAAATATTGGAACCAAACAGAAGATAATCCAACTTTTAATAAAGATATAACTCTTATTTTCTATTGTGAACACACTTGTATGTCTTCTGACACCGAAATAGATGTCTATGACGAGAAGCGCAAGAAGAGGATTCGCAAGAAACTTAGAGATATTTCATACAAAGATAAGTTGCTTGTTTGGAACTTTGATAAAGGTTGCTTCGACCTTGCAACTCCGTTGTTTATTACAAAGCCACAAACCACAACACGATACACAATGGTTTGGTTCAGCGATGGTTCGTCACTTCGTTTGGTTGGTGCAGATGACACAAGAAGACACCGTGTGTTCTGCCTTGAAACTGGAAAGTTTGAATATGTTGGAAACGGCGCAAAAGTTGGCATGACAACATATAATGATAAAGGCGAGTTTGTAAAGATTACAAAGATAGAATTTATCAACGAGAAGATAGAGTTCATGAACATTATCACCAATGAACATTTCAACTGCTTTGCAAATGGAATTTTGACAAGTTGCAAACTTTCGAATATGTATCCAATCAAGAACATGAAATATGACAAGACAAACAAAACACTCAACACACGAGACATGTTTGGAGATATTTCAGACTTTTATTATAAAGCACTTCGTCTTGCCGAACAACCACTCCTCAACACCTATAATGACCATAGTGAATATATAGATTACAAACAAATCTACGAGATAGAGTGGGAGAACAGTTCGTTCAAAAGAGATGAGAAATAGTGTTTAACAATAAAACAAAAAAGACTGCAAATGCAGTCTTTTTTCATGTTTGTTGAGGAATAAGTGAGTTTATTTTTTGTTTTGCATTTTTAAAATCTATACTTTGTCAAAGTGATATCCAAGATAGTTTGCAACTTTTTCAAACTTTACAATGTTGAAAATTCCCCATTGTGTGCAAACAACAACGGTATCTCCGCCTTTAAGTGAAAGGGGAGAAAGCATAAAATATCTTTTTTTGCAGTCTTTGATTTTCTCGGCATTTTCAATTTTTTCAACAACATTCAAAGAACCTTGAATAGATTTGTCAAAAATTTTTGCAAGTTCGCTGAAAGTTGGGTTGTTGTCTTTCACATATTTTTCAATCACAGCCAAAACAAAGCGATTTTTGGGAAGGATTTTGTTTTCAAACATATATCTTGTTTTGTCGCGTCCTTCTTTTTCCTCGTTTTTTTTGCTTTCTGAATGAACATTGTTTAAAACAATGCTTTCAAGCAGTTCAATTCGCTTTTTGAGTTGTTCAATTTCTTTTTCTAATTCCATGCTTAAAGTTTAGCACAGTTTCTTGAAAAACACAAGTTTTTTTGCTAAACTATCGCAAAAACTATAAGAAAACTAAAAATATTTTATAAAAACTAGAAAAAACTATAAAAAACTATTTACAAACTGTAAAAACTGTGATATTATAATGGCATGAAAAGGAGATAAACAAATGGATAAAAAATTAGTTACAACAGTTGCTGGAATCATTGAAAATGAGAAAGGGGAAATTTTGTGCACACTTCGCGACCAAGGAAAATATGACTATGTTTCTTTCAAGTGGGAGTTCCCTGGTGGAAAAATTGAGGCGGGCGAAACCAATCACCAAACTCTTACTCGTGAACTTCAAGAGGAACTTGACATAAATGTTTCAATTGGTGATTTTTACACCCAAGTTGAACACGACTATCCCGACTTTCACTTGTCAATGGCAATTTACGATTGCAGAATTTTGAGCGACCACATGAAAATGAATGTTCACAAGGCTTTAAAGTGGGTTAAGCCAGAAGACCTTCTTGAACTTGATTGGGCAGATGCCGACCGCCCTGTTGCAGAGCGACTTTATAAAGAAAGAGCAAACGCCGACCAACCAGAAAAATAAAAAAAGATATAACACTGCAAGTTTTGCGGTGTTATTTTTTTGATTATTTCGCAACAAATAAAAAAAATATAAATCAACCATTTTAAAAGTGGGGAAATGTTGGCCTGAAAGTTTTTTTGAAGAGAGAATGAAATTGTGTGATTTTTGTTTTCAAAATAAAAATCATTGATTTTGGCAAAAGTGAAAATGTTTTATTTGTGCTTGCAACATGGGCGGGTTTGGTTTATAATAGAAATATCAATTTTAAAGAGAGAAAAAATATGTTGGATATTGAAGGAAACAAAGAAGAATTTTTGCGAATTGCGCGTGAAAACATAAAGCGTGAGGGCATTGAAGAATTGCTCAAATTTTTGGAAAGCACCGACTTTTTCGTGGCTCCTTGCTCAACAAAATTTCACCTTGCCGAAAAGGGTGGGCTTTGCCAACATTCGCTTAATGTTTACGACCGCTTGGTTCGCCTTGCAACCGATGAATATGGCGAAGATTTCAATCTTGAAACCATAACAATTTGTTCACTTTTTCATGATGTTTGCAAATGTTGCTATTATAAAGAGGCAACAAGAAATGTGAAAGAAAATGGACAATGGGTTGAAAGACCTTTCTATACTGTTGAAGATGCTCTTCCATATGGCCATGGCGAAAAAAGTGTTTATATCATCAATGGATATATGCGCTTGTCTCGCGAAGAGGCAATGGCAATAAACTGGCACATGGGTGGGTTTGACGCTCGTGTTCAAGGTGGAAGCCAAGCATATGGAGAGGCATATTCACGTTTTCCGCTTTGTGTTTTAACACACATTGCCGACCTTGAAGCAACCTATCTTGACGAACAAGAAACCAACAATTAAAGGAAAAATTATGGATTATAAAAAACTTGCAAATTTGCTTTATCCGAACATTGATAAAGACATTGATTTCTATTTGAAAAAGTTTCCAAAAAGAAACTTGCCTGCTGGTGCCGAGGTGACAAGAATTGCGCCATCTCCAACTGGCTTTTTGCACCTTGGAACCGCCTATG
>ERZ779664.842-NODE-842-length-13766-cov-2.748815_pt1 | contig 13766 bp, 10 predicted proteins | sample MGYA00511478_ERZ779664 | MGnify/ENA primary metagenome ERZ779664 (study PRJEB29588, sample SAMEA2160437) | human gut metagenome | biome: human gut; feature: human-associated habitat; material: faeces | place: Denmark | collected 2008/2010 ...
CGGAGTTGTAACGGGTGCCACCACCAATATGTATTTACTAACATTGTTCTCATTGTCTTTTGTAATTTTATGAGGGCAAATATAGACACTTTGTTTGAAACAGCAAACAAAAAATGACTTTTTTTCTCTTTTGCCTTCATTTTTCTGATATAGAACAATTTTCAACCTGAACTGTTCTTATAAATATTGAATATTTAAACAAAAACAATTATGAAACAGAGAAAAGTTTTAGTAGGTATCGCTATTGCCATTTTCATTATATTATTATTGTATTGGTTATTGGTAGCAGAGGATATGAAACCCTGGTTGTCGGCTATGGTTCCTTCCGTGGCACAACAATTCTTCGCTTGATTCTGACAGGGTTCGGATAAATCATATATCTTTGCAAGGATAGTGACTAATAACCAAAATAATAACAATAGACTAAGATATGGAAAATTTTATTTTTCAAAATCCCGTGAAACTGATAATGGGAAAAGGGATGATTGCTCGGTTGGCTAAAGAAATACCGTCCGACAAGCGTATTATGATTACTTTTGGCGGTGGAAGCGTGAAGAAAAACGGAGTGTACGATCAGGTAAAGGAAGCATTGAAGAATCATTTTACAGTAGAATTCTGGGGAATCGAACCCAATCCTGCCATTGAAACTCTCCGTAAAGCTATTGCTTTGGGAAAAGAAGAGAAAGTAGATTATCTGCTGGCTGTTGGTGGTGGTTCCGTTATTGACGGTACGAAATTGATTTCCGCAGGAATCCTGTATGATGGTGATGCCTGGGATTTAGTACTTGCCGGACGTCCAGTCACTCATACTGTACCTCTTGCCACTGTATTGACTTTGCCCGCTACCGGTTCGGAGATGAATAACGGGGCAGTTATTTCCCGTCGTGAAACAAAAGAGAAATATCCTTTTTATGCTAACTATCCAATCTTCTCTATTCTTGACCCGGAAGTAACTTTTACCTTGCCTCCTCATCAGGTGGCCTGTGGTTTGGCTGATACCTTTGTTCATGTGATGGAGCAATATATGACTACTCCCGGGCAGAGCCGCATTATGGATCGTTGGGCGGAAGGCATTTTACAAACTTTGGTAGAAATAGCTCCGAAAATCCGTGAAAACCAGCATGATTATCAACTGATGGCTGATTTTATGCTTTCGGCTACAATGGCATTGAATGGATTTATTGCTATGGGAGTGTCGCAAGACTGGGCAACTCACATGATTGGTCATGAAATTACTGCTTTGCACGGATTGACACATGGTCATACGTTAGCCATTGTTCTTCCTGCCACTTTACAGGTGCTTCATGAAGAAAAAGGAGATAAACTTTTGCAGTATGGTGAAAGAGTCTGGGGAATTACTTCCGGTACGCGAGAAGAACGGATTGATGAAGCGATTTGTCATACCGAAGAGTTCTTTCGTTCGCTTGGGCTGACTACACGTTTGCATGAAGAGAACATCGGACAGGATACTATTCTGGAAATCGAACACCGATTCAATGAACGTGGTGCTAAATATGGAGAGAATGGAAATGTAACGGGTGCTGTTGCCCGCAGGATATTAGAGACTGCACTTTAAGCATACTCTTACATTAAAAATATAGGATAAAGAGGATATTGGAACATACTTTTCACAATATCCTCTTTTCTTTTTATTATTTCTCAATTTTCTCTGACCTTGGAATTCTGAACCAGAAGCGAGAGCCTTCTCCTTCTTTAGATTCCACTCCGATAACCCCGCCCAGTCTTTCTACTATGACACGGCAGATGGCTAGTCCGAGTCCTGTCCCTTTAATAAAGGAGTTCAGTTTGACGAAGCGCTCAAACACTTTATCTATCTTGTCAGCAGGAATTCCGATACCTGTATCTTTTACATAAAAGTATATTTCATCTTTGGCTTCTTCAATCCGGTATCCCATTTCGATAGAACCTTTAGGGGTGAATTTCAAAGCATTATTTGTAAAGTTGATGATAACCTGTGATAGACGTATGCGGTCGGTATACATCATGCATTGATCTGCTTTCTCTGTGAATAAGATTTGAATGTCTGGGGAAGAATTCTTTTCTTGCATTTGTCTGCAAATACCTTCCATCAATTCGTTGATATCAGTCTGTGCAAATGTGAATTCCATAGTACCGGCTTCAATTTTAGAAAGATCGAGGATGTCGTCTATTAGTTGCAATAATAAGATATTGTTGCTGGAGATGATTTTTACAAATTCTTTTCTCTCTTCCTCTTCCTCCGTTTGGCAAACCATTTCGGAGAATCCTACAATCGCATTTAGCGGGGTTCGTATTTCATGGCTCATATTAGCGAGAAAGGCAGATTTGAGCCGATTGGATTCTTCGGCTTTTTCCTTTGCTTCCTGCAGCATTTTGTCCATCTTTAATTTTTCAGTGATGTTTTCAAAACGAAGTAATCCTCCAATAATTTCAGTTTCCTTTTCATCGCCGAATACAGGTGTTGCGGTCACTTCAAAATCTACATCGTCTACTCTGATGGTATGCCGGATAATTTTGCCCTGTTCGATAGCTTTCTTGAAAGCACATTGTCCACACGGTTCATTACGAAGTGCACTGGTCTGATAGCAAATTTTTCCCGGTATGTATCGTCTGCCTTTTACCAGGCTGGCTATTTGTCTTGTTTCCTCCCATTGTACCCGGTAATTTTTATCAATATAGATAAGGCCGAAGTCGATACTTTTTAGAGCTAGTTTTTGCTTCTTCAATGCTTTTTCCAGTTCTTCCTTGGCGGCAACTAATTCTCTTTCATAATTCTTGAGTTGTGTGATATCCCACCGGGTTGCCAACAGCCATTTCTTTTCTCCTTCCCATGAAATAATAGATTTAACGGCAATAGTATCATGGGTGATTCCATCGGGAGTGGTGTATTTCTCTTCTTTGCGATATACTTTGCCTGCTTGTATGAGTTCTTTGTCGATATGCCGGTATTTTTCACCTCTTTCTTCTCCGTAAATTTCATAATCAGTATGTCCGATGGCCTCTTCACTGCTAATGCCGGATTGAGCGGCTGATTCTTTATTCCAGTAATAGTATCGGAAATCGTTTGTAATATCTTTTACAAAGATGGGGAAAGGAAGGTTATCGAGAATATCAAAGGAGAAACGGTAGGAATGATTGGTCTTTTTAATCGTTTTTTGCAATTTTCGGATTCTATATAGTAAGATGCTGATGACAAGGAGCAAAATAACTACTAGTAAATAATTATAACCCCAATGAACTTCGTTAATCCAATAATTTAACAAATAATTGTTTGCCATAAAATGTTTGATATAAATGAGGTGTAAAGATATGAATTGTTCTTTAACTTTCAAAAAATGATACATAAATATATTGTCTTTCAACATTATATTGTGAGACTGTAATTATATGCGATGAAGAAATAGTGGAGGTATGGTGTCTTGTAGTTCTTGTATGGTATCATATTTTGCTTGATTTCGAGTCTTTTTTCAGAAAGAAAATGTATTAAAATATTAAATGATGTCTCATGAACTAAAATCATTTCTAGTTTGTTTTAATAACGCTGGAGTATTTTCTATTTTTGTTCACCTAAATAAGTTTTGATAGAGTCAAAATAAAACAATCATTTAATTACGTATGCTAATAACCATTATTATTCTCGTTCTTTCGGCTGTCTTTTTCGTGAACGGCAAGGTTCGTTCGGATATTGTGGCACTGTGTGCACTGATAGCCTTACTTATTTTTCAGATATTAACTCCTGATGAAGCACTTTCCGGTTTTTCTAATTCGGTAGTCATTATGATGATCGGATTGTTTGTAGTGGGAGGGGCTATCTTTCAAACGGGATTGGCAAAGATGATTAGTTCCCGTATTCTTAAACTTGCGGGAACCAGTGAGATCCGGTTATTTCTGTTGGTGATGTTGGTGACTTCGGCCATTGGTGCGTTTGTCAGTAACACAGGAACGGTGGCACTGATGCTTCCTATTGTTGTCAGTCTGGCAATGAGTGCCGGTATGAATCCGAGCAGGCTGTTGATGCCGTTGGCTTTTGCAAGTAGTATGGGAGGTATGATGACTTTAATCGGTACTCCGCCGAACCTTGTGATACAAAATACGTTGACTTCTGCCGGACTTGAACCGCTTTCCTTCTTCTCTTTCCTGCCTGTCGGCATTGTCTGTGTGATTGTCGGTACGCTGGTATTGATGCCACTTAGCAAATGGTTTCTTTCTAAAAAAGGCCAGAAAGATGATAATAAACGTTCGGGTAAGTCACTGAAACAGTTGGTAAATGAATATGGGCTTTCTAGCAATCTGTTTCGTTTGCAGGTAATAAAAGATTCCCGGCTTTTGGGCAAGACGATTATTGACTTGGATATTCGTCGCAAATATGGTTTGAATATCATGGAAGTGCGTCGTGGTGATGCATCGCAACATCGTTTTCTGAAAACGATTACCCAGAAGTTTGCTGCACCGGACACGATGTTGCAAGCCGAGGATATTTTGTATGTGACAGGAGAATTTGATAAGGTACAGCTTTTTGCAGAAGATTTCCTGCTAGAGATTTTAGGTGACCATGCAACGGAAGAAACTCAAAGCGCAACTAACTCTCTGGATTTTTATGACATCGGTATTGCTGAAATAGTGTTGATGCCAGCTTCTAATTTGATAAACCAAACAATTAAGGAAGCCGGTTTTCGTGATAAGTTTAATGTGAACGTATTAGGAATCCGTCGTAAAAAGGAATACTTGTTGCAGGATTTGGGAAATGAGCGGATTCATAGTGGTGATGTGCTTCTGGTTCAGGGAACGTGGAATAATATAGCTCGTCTTAGCAAGGAAGATTCTGATTGGGTTGTTTTGGGACAACCTTTGGCGGAAGCGGCTAAAGTTACATTAGATTATAAAGCTCCGGTAGCGGCTGCTATTATGGTATTAATGGTAGTAATGATGGTATTCGATTTTATTCCGGTTGCTCCGGTTACAGCCGTTATGATAGCGGGTATATTGATGGTATTAACCGGATGTTTCCGTAATGTAGAAGCAGCTTATAAAACGATCAACTGGGAGAGTATTGTATTGATTGCAGCTATGCTTCCTATGTCTCTGGCATTGGAGAAAACGGGAGCTTCGGAATACATTTCCAATACGCTGGTTAACGGCTTGGGATCATACGGACCTGTTGCGTTGATGGCAGGTATTTACTTTACGACTTCGTTGATGACGATGTTTATCAGCAATACAGCTACGGCTGTCTTACTCGCACCGATTGCTCTGCAAAGTGCCATACAGATCGGAGTAAGTCCGGTTCCCTTCTTGTTTGCTGTGACGGTAGGTGCAAGTATGTGTTTCGCTTCTCCATTCTCTACACCGCCTAACGCCCTGGTGATGCCTGCCGGGCAATATACTTTTATGGATTATGTAAAAGTAGGATTGCCGTTGCAGATTATTATGGGAATCGTGATGATTTTTGTATTACCATTGATTTTCCCCTTTTAGTTTTTAATTTTTATCCTTTTAATAAGGAGATGAAAGAGCTCGGTATTTTGTAGTTGTAGTGCTTTGTAACACTGGATCTTTGTCGTTTAATTGAGAGTTGCATAGAATCTGCAACTCTTTTTTTTGATTGCATATTGCATATTTGTACTTCTAAGCTTTTAATATTCAATAATGTAATAGGTCGTTTTTTATTGGGAGTAATTAAAGCCTTATCTTTTAAAAGATGTTAACCGTAGGTCGAAAAATACAACTTTATCCGTTTCTTATTTGTAAATACAACTATCTTTGTACATTCATTGCTGATTGTTGATTCGTAATGATTTTTATTTTTTGTGCAAATAAAGCAAACTTAAGTATTTAAAGATTATGAAACAAAGCATTGTAAAAATCTTCACTTTTTCGTTGTTAGTATCTTCTATCAGTTTTATTAGTTGCGTTGATAATGAGAAAAATCTGTTTAATGCAGATCAACTGAAACAAATTTACGAAGAAACTTTTCCTGTAAAAAACATCGACTCTGATGGTGATTGGACAATGTCACGAAGTGTAACGGCACATGTGTCAATCAATGGGGATCAAGGAGTAGATTATAAGATACAGATATTTGATGCCGATCCATTAAGCCCGGAAAGTACAGCAAAACTCTTAGCGGAAGGAACTGTCACTCAAAGTATGACTTTGGATGTGGTGATGGATTGCGCAACATCTCTTGATAAAGTGTTTGTTGCGCGTATAGATGAACACAAACGTTATCTGGTCCAACCGACAGCGATTGAAAATGGTACAGTGACAGCGCACTTTGGAGACAAAGGTACGCCAACACGTTCTATATCACGAGCTGTGACGACTAGTATACCAGTCATGGAAGCTCCTTATACAGCCGATTTTATTAGTGCTAAAAAGGCAATTTCTACTGTCATTCAGGCTAATTGGGATCTTTCTGCAAAGTCTGGCTGGGGTGGAAGTTATGGTCAATTTCCTGTTTTTACAGAAAGTGAGCGTTGGTTTAAGATTCAGGAAGGAACTTTTAAAGCTGGATTTAGTGCAACTGGAAATAGAGATGGAGAAATAAGTGCTGTGAAAGTAATCGTTCCTCAAGGAAGCACATGGGTTATAGAGAATAGTAATCAATTTTCTGATATTACAGAAATTATCGTTGAGAATGGTGGAAAGATAGAGATTGCTAAAAATGGGAGTCTGATATTAACGCGGGCTTCTTATATAACTGTGATGCAGGGAGGAAGTATTGTTGGTGACAGAGGTATTCAGATAACAAATAGTTCGGCTGGGCGTACAAACTATAATGCGGGTACGATTGATTGTGACTTTTTGAAAATTGATGGAAGTGGAAACGGAGTTGATTTTGTGAATTATGGAACACTTAAACTGAATTCTTATAATGCTTCTACAAATGGTACGACATTGATAAATCATGGAACCATTGAAGTCGAAAATATAGATGGCAACAATAATACTAATATTAAAAACGGTTGTTATCTGAAAGCTGGAAAATTACAATTTGGTACGCTTGTTATGGGAAATACTTCCGAAGCTATTTGCAAAGAATTGACGGGTAATGGAAATGATAATAATATCGTGATGGAAGCACAATCCATGTTGACTTGTACGGGCAAAGCTAATTTATTCAGAACAGTTACCGGTCCGACACAAGGAACTGCCTTATTAAGAATTCACGAAATAGATAATACTTCCGGTCTGGCTCAATCTGCTTCTAAAGTAAGTAATAATATCATTTGTGAAATAACAGATCAAACATATAAAGGCGAAGCACATTATAACTGGTCTCCTTTTGCATGGCTAGTAAATAAGGGATTACAGCAAGGTGCTACCTATTGTAATCCGGGCAAAGCAGAATTTATACTTCCTGCTGACGGTGACTGTGTTAAAGAAGGGTATAACTCTGATGAAAAACCGGATGATGTAGAAATTCGATATGCAGTTTATTCTTATGCTTTCGAAGATAACTATCCGAAAGCAGGAGATTACGATTTCAATGATATTGTGTTGAATGTAACTTTGCCTGCAGCCGGTAATGATGTGAAAGAACTAAAATATAAAATTGACCTTCGGGCAGTTGGTGCCGTGAAACAATTAGGTGCTGGTTTGAGAATACGAGGAATAGACAAAAATAATGTGGAAGAGATAAGTTTTGGTGCAGGCGCTGCTCAACGTACCGGCTCATTAAATTCTGGTATATTTGAAAATGCATCTTATGAAGCCAATGGCAATGAACTTGTGATTCCTTTATTTGGAGACGCACATTATGTATATGGATATACAGGAGCACAACGCCCCATGTTGAATACTGGGAATGCTAGCACTCCTCTTACAGATATATATACTCTTGAAGTGAACGTCAAACTTAAAAATGAAATATCCGTCCCTAGTGTGACAGATGGTTTAGACTTCTTCATTGCTTATCAGGGGATAGGTCAAAAGAGAACAGAAATCCATTTGACTCATTTTAATTCGGCTACGGCGAATGGACAATTGGCGGATAATGAGGTGCTTGAGGTAATCAAGGCAGTTAATAATACATGGGCTTTGTGTGTTCCTGATAAATTTGCTTATCCAACAGAAACAACAGTGATAACGAACGCATATTCTAAATTTGCAGATTGGGCACACGATCAGAGCTCAACTACTGATTGGTATAAGACAGTTAGTAGTGATAAAGTGATTCAGTACTAAAACTATTAAAGAGAAATATTGCAAACAGTTTTATTCGAAAAGAACTTGTGTGCATTGATTATGGGGAGATTGTAGGAAGTAAGTGCTGCCTTAATGCTCCCCTTTTTTATGTAATTACCCATTCGATGACAAAGTAAATACATAAAGTTTTAGAATCTCTGATTATTCTGACGATTGTTCGTGTAATCAAGGGTTTTGCTATCTCTCATGTTCTATCATTCTTCTCTATTAGCAGGAAAATCCCCATGATTTATTGAAAAACAATGCCTTTATTGCGTAAAGCACCGCATATTTACATCAAAAGCGCCGCTATATTTGTAAAAAACATAAGGATAAAGTAAGTAAAAGATGCGGATAATGTCATCAAAAGCTATGGATGAAGTAAACAAACCATTGGGATAGTGTCGCTATATCGTAAATGTTGTTAGAATTTCCTACTTTCTTTCCATTGATTTTTCTATTTGGGGCTTTGATAATGGTAAAAAGAAAAAAGTAAAAGGGAACTTTATTAGTACATGTGATGCCCGTTTGATTGTAGAAATGCTGTGCGCGTATTAAAATGTATATATATCATGCTTAATTGTAGAATAGTGAATTGAATAAAGCCCTCTACAGTGGCAGAAAAATTTTACTTCAGCCAAAGGGAGGAAAGAAGCGATCCCTGATAGATTAAGAATTACAAAGTGTCAGTAGTATCTTTTTGTAAATTCAAATTTCTCATGTTGAATGTTTTGTAACTGCAAAGATACGAAGAATGGTAACTATATTGAATGATAGTTGCTTAATATCATAGCAGGACCGAGCTCCAGAGATGTACAAATCAGGCGATTTAGGTTATTCAACCTTAATTCGCTTTTTTCTGCATCACTACTATCTGATTAAACCGTTTTTGTGACGGAGTACCAACTACAATTTCTTTTGGAGGAAATCGCTTGTCGAACTCATTAGCAGCAGATTTATCAATCTGATATATTTTATCTTCTATATAACGGCCTTTTGCATTGGCTAAAGCATTATCATATAATTCACAAACATGAAGAGCAGTAGCATACATATTGTCTTCAGTGCGAATCCCTAATGTTTCGGCAGGAATGAATCCTTGTCGGAGATAATAATCCGGGTCACCACAAAGTAAAATAGCACGAAATCCCATTTCGGAAGCTAATTTTTTGGTAAGTGCAATCATTCTTCCTCCGATACCTTGCTGTTGGTATTCGGGGAGGACAGAAATGGGCCCCAGGCTCAAAACCTCATATTGGTTACCGTCATCTGCCATGATAAATGATTTGAGGCAGACAACATTACCGACAATCTTGTTATTATGTTCTGCAACAATATCGAGCTCCGGCACAAACTTAGGATGGTTACGCATAATATGAAGGAGGTAATGTTCGTCACATCCCGGAGAATAATGATTCCAGAATGCTTCCCGTGTAATGTTTTCGGTTTCATGATAATCCGAAGATTGCTCAATTCTAAGTTTTATATCCATATTGTTTCAAATATATAGTTGCACAAATATAAAGAACAAAATCCGAATACCTAACTCTTTTAAAGATGAATCTATACATTATAGCAAGATGAGACAAAAACTCCCGATACTAGTATATCCAGACTTAGTATCAGGAGTTTTTTATATATTCATTCATCAAGATTGCGGAGAATCAGGCCTGTTCATGTTTTGCGTGTACAAGCTATCTATAATACCGTCGGACAGTCCGATGGTAGGTACAATAATTCCGCTAGCTTTTACATGAGTAGCTATCTCGAGAAATATCTCTGCAGCAGGAACAATAACATCGGCCCGGTCCGGTTTCAACTTATATTGCTTAATACGTTGTTCGGTAGAGAGGGCTTTTAATGTTTCATATATATCTTGCAGTGATTCGATGGGTAGGAGAGACGCTTTTTTGTCTTTCTTGTCCGCTAAACGAAATAACTTATTAATATTTCCTCCCGAACCGATGATGCTGATAGGGGTATATTCTGTGGCAAGCCCTATCAGGTCAGTGCGCAAAGCTTCCTTTTCTTCTTCCTTTACCATACCGCTAAGCATACGTACCGTACCTATATTATATGAACGGGAATTTTTCAGTTCACCGTTGCTGATGAGATTAATTTCCGTACTACCACCTCCTACATCTACATACAAGTAATTTTGTCCTGAAGCAAATAACTGTTCGATATGATTGTCGTAAACAATATGCGCCTCTTCCTGCCCGTCGATGATTTCTACACGGATACCCGTTTTTTTGACGATCTGCTGAACGATATCCTTGCCATTACGTGCATCACGCATGGCAGAGGTGGCACACGCACGATAGTCTACCACATCATATATCTTCATTAATTGTTTGTAGGCTTTCATCAGCCGAATCAGTTTCTTCTCTTTTTCTGTAGAGATAACCCCCACAGTAAAGGCGTCTTCTCCCAACCGTAACGGAATACGGATGAGCTGTACCTTACTCATTAATTCGGGCGCATTCTCCTCGTTTACACATTTTATCAGCAGCCGCACCGCATTAGAGCCTATATCTATTGCCGCATAATTAACTTTCTTCATACTTATCATAATGTATTCTTGTATTCGTTATATAATTTTTCTTGTGAGCGGAATGGGACACTGTTCTCTTCCCGTTCTTTTTCCCGGTTCTCGCCTGTACCATCCACAATTCTTCCTTTTGCCGTATCCCGGAATCCGTAGCAGACAATTCGTTTTAAATCTGCCTGGATTTCTTTATCATAGACCGGTGCCGCCACCTCAATACGATTATCCAGGTTGCGAGGCATCCAGTCGGCAGAACCAATGTAGTATTTTTCTTCTCCACCATTGGCGAAGATGAAAATGCGCGAATGTTCGAGATAACGGTCGATAATACCATTGATGTGTATATTCTCGCTGATACCCGGAACGCCTGTCACTAAAGAACAGTTACCGCGTACTACCAGTTCCACTTGAACACCCGCTGTTGAGGCTTCGTATAGCTTTTCAACAAGTGCACGGTCAGTAATATGATTTACTTTAGCAAGGATATAAGCCTCTTTTCCCTGTTCCTTATTTTTTATCTCTTTGTTGATAAGCGCAATGAATCGTTTACGCATATCATTGGGAGAAACGAGCAATTCTTTGAAATCAACAGGAGTATAAGGCTTTTCGATAAAATCGAATACGGCATTGACTTCCCGGACAATGGGACGGTGAGCAGTCATAATGGTATAGTCAGTATACATACGTGCATTTCCTTCATGGAAATTTCCTGTACTGATGCAGGCGATATCTCCGTGCCGAGTGCCGATATGCAGCAATTTAGAATGAATTTTCAAACCCTCTACTCCGAAAATAACATGAATCCCCGCATCCTGCATTTTCTTGCTCCAGTTGATATTAGACGCTTCATCAAAACGTGCCAACAGTTCGATAACTACTGTGACTTTTTTTCCGTTTTTGGCTGCACTGATTAAAGCCTTTATCACTTTGGAGTCTTTAGCCAAACGATAAAGCGTCATCTTGATACTTTTTACTTCTTTACTGATAGCGGCTTCTCGCAACACACGGATGAAAGTATCGAAACTATGATAAGGATAATGTAAGGAACGATCTTTCCGACGAATCAAAGTGAGCAGACTTTCCATGCCATTCAGTTCAGGCTTGAAGATAGGTTCCCAAACAGGATATTTCAGTTCATGATGACCGCAAACCGGAAATTTCATCAAATCCTTGAAATTGTGATAGCGTCCTCCGGCTACACGCGTGTCATTCTTATCCACGTTCAGGCGGCCGGTCAACTTTTTCAGCAAGTCTTTAGGAATTTGTTCGTCATAGACGAAACGGATCGGTTCCCCTTTCTTCCGGCTTTTCACACCTTTGGAAATCTTCTGAAGTACCCCTGTCCGCAGATCACTGTCAATTTCCATTTCGGCGTCTTTAGTGAATTTGAAAGTGTACGCCTCATAATCTGTGTACTTCATGCCAACAAAAATCATCGGCAAACAATAGCGGATCACGTCATCAAGAAACATGAGATATGTTTTTCCATCCGAATCAGGTAATTGAATAAAACGGCCGAAGTCTCCGGTCGGCAGTTCAATCACTGCATAGTCTTTCTCCTTTATCTTTCCCGTTTCATCTTTGCGCAGCAGACGGATGGCAAGGTAAATATCCTCATCTGTCTGATCGTCCAGCGGGCGGGTTCCATTGAGGAAAAGCGGATTGGTAGAACCATTCAGTTTGTTGCGATAGAAAGAAGTGACGAATGCTTTCTGTTCGTCCGTCATTTCCGCATCTTTGATGACGTAGATATTCTCTTTCTTCAATTCCTCCATAATGGAAGCGAATATCTCCTCAAACTGCTTGTAGTAACGATTGTGCAGCTTTCCTATTTGTTTCAGAGTGCAGGCGGCGGTTTCTTGTTCTGCTTGTATGTTTTTATCGGCATATTCTACGATCCGGTTCAGAGTCGCTACACGGACACGGAAGAATTCATCCAGGTTATTTGAATAGATGCCAAGAAAAGTGAGTCGTTCCAGCAGTGGCACTTCTGGACGGGCGGCTTCTAGCAGAATACGTTGGTTGAAGTACATCCAACTGATGTCACGCTCTACATAAGGGTATTTCTTTTTTATTTCGCTTTGTTTCATTGTGAAAAAGGAACTGTTTAAAATTTCTGCAAAAATATCAATGTGAGATGTAATCGTCATAACGATATTATTACGAACTTATTACAATGTTTATTTGTTATTTTTATATATCAGTAGAAACACTTATATTCGCAAAAGTATTGGAACAGACTCGGTTAAAAAATATAGAATTTATGAAAACAATGAATTATTCCCTTATTCGCATTCTCTTCGCACTTGTGATTGGATTGGTACTCGTGATTTGGCCCAATGCGGCTGCCAGTTATATTGTCATTACGGTAGGTGTTGCCTTCTTGATTCCCGGTGTTATCAGCCTTTTCGGCTATTTCGGACGTAAGAAATCCGAAAGACCGGAAGGTGAAGCAGCTCCCCGTTTTCCGATAGAAGGAATCGGTAGCTTATTATTCGGACTTTGGCTGATTGTGATGCCTGAATTCTTTGCAGACGTCCTGATGTTTTTATTGGGATTTATCCTGATTATGGGAGGAGTGCAACAGATTGCTTCTTTGTCGATGGCTCGTCGGTGGATGCCCGTTCCGGGAGCTTTTTATCTGATTCCTTCGCTGATTCTTATTGCGGGTATTATCGCTTTGTTCAATCCGACAGGAGCGCGTAATACTGCATTTATAATTATTGGTATCAGCAGTTTGGTTTATTCTCTTTCCGAATTGATAAACTGGTTCAAGTTTGCCCGTCGCCGCCCGAAGGCTCCGGTTATGCATGACGATGATGATATTGAAGACGCAAAGATTATCGAATAAAAAAAGAAGAGGACTGCTTCACAGCACCCCTCCCCGCAAACTTAAAACAACCAACAAAAGAAATAGATAATTTCAATAACAGTGAACGGCTAACGGTGAATATTCTGCAATGATAATGCAGTTTGTTCACCGTTTACTGTTTATCGTTCACCGTATTTTTTTCTATCTCACAAATAACAG
>ERZ779664.863-NODE-863-length-13547-cov-1.670101_pt1 | contig 13547 bp, 11 predicted proteins | sample MGYA00511478_ERZ779664 | MGnify/ENA primary metagenome ERZ779664 (study PRJEB29588, sample SAMEA2160437) | human gut metagenome | biome: human gut; feature: human-associated habitat; material: faeces | place: Denmark | collected 2008/2010 ...
GATTTAACAAAGGAAGGTGAAAGTGTGAAAAGCATATTAAAGTATCCGGGAGCAAAGAATCGTCTTACACCTTGGATATGCGAATACATACCGAAGCATGATGTTTACGTAGAACCTTTTGCTGGTAGCTTGGCGGTGTTTTTTAATAAGCAGCGTAGTCACATTGAGACAGTTAATGACATCGATGAAGAAATAGTAAATTTCTTCCGCATATTGAGAGATCGAAGTGACGAACTGGAACGTGCGATAGAATTTACACCATTTTCCCGGTCAGAGTATAAGGCAGCTTATGAACCATCTTATGATGATCTAGAGAGAGCAAGACGATTTGCTGTTAAATGCTGGATGGGATTTGGGTGCGGGAATTTGTACCAGAATGGTTTTAAATCAGGCCAACAGACTAATTCTCCAAATCCGGCCAGAGCGTGGAGCGAACTTCCTGAAATAATGAAACTGGCTACTGAGAGGCTAAAGGGAGTTCAAATTGAGAATTTACCGGCTTTAGAATTGATAAAAAGATATGATACGGAAGATGTTTTTATTTATGCAGATCCGCCGTATTTACACGGAACTCGGAAAAATTATCTTTATAAACATGAAATGAAGGATGCAGATCATGAAAAATTGTTAAACGTGCTGGTTAAACATCCGGGAAAAATTCTTCTATCAGGATATGATAATGATATGTATAACGATGTACTTCAGGGATGGAATAAGGTTCAGAAGAATACCAGAGCAGAGGGAGGACGTGCAAGGACGGAAACACTGTGGATGAATTATGAAGTTGAAAACGGACAGATATCGTTAATCATGTAAACTGAAATATTAGAATTTAGTGGAGGTAGAGAAAATGAAATTAATGATTACAGACACAAATGGAAACAAGATTTTTAAAATGATAAGATGTATAATCGTATAAAATCACATAATGTAAGTGAAATACATTATAAGAACTAAATTAGCCCATTCAATCGAAGAAGCAATTATGAAAAATGAATGGCTTAAATAACGATTTAAGGAGAAACAGAATATGGTCAGAAGTGTAGATATATTCATCATAAACGGAGATAGCTTTATTAATTATTGCTCAGACAATGACTTTAATTATACAATTTATATTGGACAAAAGTGTAAAGTTTTGAGAAATGGAAAGTGTTTTATAGGTACGCTGTATGATGTAGACTCAAACAAAAATACATTCTCGATAAAGCAAAATAATGGAGAAATAATAGAAATAAATTGTGCTGATGTAGAAGAGATTTTCAGCGAAGAGGAAATTGGAACGATAAATTAGGATTTAGCGGAGGAAGAACATGAGTATAGATAACGGAGAAGTGAAGTATTATCAACCGAGATTTGCAAAATGGATTCAATCAGCGAAATGGGATAGCATTGCTGAGAGGTTATCTGAAACAAGCATGTCTCTTATTACACAGGTTATGAATGCAGAAAAAGATGGAGACTGTAGTTGGATTGTATGGCATGAATGTGATCATGTTCTTGAGAGCATTAGAAAAATTGCAAATCGGTCAAACTGAAATTATAAAACGATGCCTTCTTAGGTATCGTTTTATTTTACTTTTTATATATGTTATGGTATACTATAACATATAAAGGAAATGGAGGTACATTGATGAATAGCAACCAGATGCTGGTAACTTTTGATGAATATGAAGATAAATGGCAGCAATGTTTAACTGCTCTCGAATATGACTATACTCTTTCGTTTCGTAGCGCCTGTAAGATCTTAAAATGCGACCGTAGCTGGGTACAAAAATATATTCGTCCAAACGTACATTACATATATCTCTCTACCGGCGCAGGCAGAAAAACCACCAGCTATACAAAACTGGCTTCCAAGGCAATTAATAAGGAACTGACGGAAAGTATCTGGTTTAATACCAAGGAATTTGATACTCTGATCAGGAAATCTATCAGCAGCTGCACCCGACAGACAATATTAGTACCGGTAGAGCACCTCATTGCAGCTGATAAACTTTCCAGCTTTCTCACAGAGTATAAAAAACTGAAAGCCGAAAAAGAAGAAAACGAAAAACTTGAAGCAGAGGCAAAAGACAAAAAGTCTAAACCAAAGAAAACAAAAATGAGTTTCTTCACTGCGCTTGCTCTCAGTTTTAAAAACCTTTTGACAAAGAAGGGAAGAACGCTTTTGGTTGCTTTTGCGGGGTCGATTGGAATTATTGGCATTGCACTTGTGCTTGCAATTTCAAGTGGATTTTCAACCTATATTTCAAGGTCACAAGAAGACACTCTTTCAACCTATCCAATTACGGTTGAGGCAAAGAACATTGACTTTTCATCAATCATCATGCAAATGTTCCTTGGTGGTGATGATAACAAAAAAGTTAACCACGACAAAACTAATGTCTATCCAAAAGATAGCATTTCATCAATCATGAACAACGTTGGTCAAAACCTCAGAACCAACGACCTTGGAAAGTTCTATAAATATTTGAACGACAACTATGACGAGATAAAAGACCATGTCAGCGCAATTCAATATACCTATGACATTGGAATGGAGTTCTATTCAGAATCTGGAAACCCAGTTCAGCCAAACAGCCCAGCGCTGATGCAAATGATAATCAAATATGCTTTATATTTCTTTGCAGACAAGTCCAATGTAGAAATTCAACAGACTGCGGGCGGTGGAGTTATCATCACCACAACCGAAAACACTTCATATCGCTTTATGGAAGGATATAAAGAACTTGCCGACATTACAACAAGTTTGAAAAACACTGGCAGAGTCGAACTTACAAGTGATAAGGTTTTGAGTCTTGTGTTTGCAATTCTTGGCTTTGGTGGTTCAAGTTCAGTTTCAAGCATGTCATCATCACAAGTGTTTACAAGCATGAAAGTTATCAGCGAAATGCTCAATAATGATGAACTTTTAAAAACTCAATATGAACTTATTGCAGGTTCGTTTATTCAAAACAAAAATCAATCAATTTTGGTTCTTGACAAAAACAACGAACTTGACGACTATATCTTGTATGCTTTGGGGCTCATTTCCGAAGAAGAGATGAATCGAAGCATGCAGGCTCTTGTGAAAAATCAAGAATATGTTTCTGCAATTTCATATGAAAGCATCATTGGAAAGAAATATAAAATTTTGCTTAACACCGACTATTATGTTGACGACCCAGAAGCAGGATTTGTTGATTTCAGACTTTTCAATGTTGAAAAAATCAACGGCGAAGATAATCCTCTTTATAATAAAACAAAATATCAAACCTATTATGCACAAGCAATCATGAACTGCACAAACGAAGTCGAAATTGTTGGTGTTGTGCGACAAAAAGAATCAACAAGAGTTGGCTCAATTTCAAGTGGGCTTGTATATTCGCATCTTCTCACCGAAAGCATGGTTGAATATGCAAATCAAAGCCGTGCCGTTTCAGAGGGAAAGGTTGGAGAAACCAAACTTGATGTTCCAGATTCAATTTTAATTTATGTGAACACTTTCAAAAGCAAAGACAATGTGAAAGCGTTTATCGAAAAATATAATAAGACTGCGGAAAATGGCGACGAGATTTCATATTCCGACATGGTTGGCGAAATCATGAGCACTGTTTCAACAATTATTTCTGCAATCACCTATATTTTGATTGCGTTTGTTGGCGTTTCGCTTATTGTTTCAAGCATTATGATTGGAATCATCACCTATATTTCAGTTATCGAAAGAACAAAAGAAATTGGAGTTTTAAGAAGCGTTGGTGCTTCAAAACGTGATGTTAAACGTGTGTTCACCGCCGAAAACTTTATCATTGGTCTTGCAAGCGGTGTGTTTGGAATTTTGATTTCTCTTATCTTGACAATTCCAATCAACATTGTTTTGAATCACTATACTGGTCTTGGAGCAATTGCAACTCTTCCAGTTCTTGGGGCATTGATTTTGGTTTTAATCAGCATTTTCCTTACTTGGATTGCGGGGCTTATTCCTGCTCGTGCTGCTGCTAAAAAAGACCCAGTAATTGCACTTAGGGAGAACTGATATGGAAGAAAAACAAGAGAAAACCGCACAAGAAAAGTGTGAAGAAAGCATTCGAAAAAAATTCCACAGTTCAATTTTTTCAAAGTTCGCAAAGGCTCTTAACACCTATGAAATGATTCAGCCAGGTGACAAAATTGCAGTTTGCATTTCGGGCGGAAAAGACAGCATGCTTCTTGCAAAGTGCTTTCAAGAAATCAAGCGTCACAATAAGTTTGATTTTGAACTTGAATTTATTGTCATGGACCCGGGCTATAACAAGGCGAACCGCAAAAAGATAGAAGATAATGCCGAAAAACTTGGCATTCCAATCAAAATTTTTGAAACTGATATTTTTGAAAATGTTGTGAACATTGAAAAATCGCCTTGCTATCTTTGCGCAAGAATGCGTCGCGGACACCTTTATAATTTTGCAAAAAATCTTGGTTGCAACAAAATTGCTCTTGGTCACCACTTTGATGACGTTATCGAAACCATTTTAATGGGCATGCTCTATGGCGGTCAGGTTCAAACAATGATGCCAAAACTTCACAGCACAAATTTTGAGGGAATGGAACTTATTCGTCCACTTTATCTTGTTCGTGAAGAGGATATCATCAAATGGCGCGACTATAATAACCTTGACTTTTTGCAATGTGCTTGCAAGTTCACCGAACAAAACTATGGCGACCAAAAAGAAACCGCATCAAAACGAAAATTCGTTAAAAATCTTATTAAAGAACTAAAAAAGAGTGATAAGCAAGTTGATGCAAACATTTTTAAAAGTGTTGAAAACGTGAACCTTTCAACTATTGTTGCCTATAAAGATAAAAACAATGTTCGCCATGACTTTTTGGAAGATTATTAAAATCAAAATAACCACTCCATCTTGGTGTGGTTTTTTTGTGTGGAAAGTTGAAAAAATTAACAATAAAATTAAAAATTTTAAACGAGAGTTTCTTTTGCTTGACAGGGTTTCTAATTGATGAGTATTATATTATTGAATTATTAAAAACTAAATAGGTGAATCTTTTGAGAAAAACGAAAATTAAACAATTGCTATTTGTGCTTTTGATGCCAGTCATCAGTTTTTTGCTGATTGGCATTTTTTCGTTTGTAAATTTGGCGGGAAATGTCTTTGCAGATAAGAATGGTGGTGGCTTTTTTGTTGGAAGCAACACAACCTTTAATTTTAATGCAACGATAAGTGGTTCTTCTGCAACAAATGGTGGCGGGGTATATGTTTCAAATGGTGGAACTTTCAACATGAATGGTGGAGCAATCTATGGCAACACCGCAACCACAACTGGCAACAACATTTATAATGCCGGAACTTTCACCATGACTGGGGGAAGAGTTGGAACAAGTGGTTCTTCTTCATCGGGTTATGGGGTTTATAACACCGGCACAATGAATTTGTATGGCGGAAATGTTTATGACAAAGTCTATACAGCCACTTCTATCAACACAAAAATGGCTTGCAACATTCAAGGGACAATCACTCTTGGCGACAGTGCAACAATAACTTTGCAAAACTATGCTGGCACAACCCCAAACTATACAATCAATCTTTCAAATGCAAGAACCGCCGGAACAATTTTAACCTTTAAAGGAAACTCAACCGAACCTAACTTAACAAAACTTAACATTTCGGGCTATGACACAAATGCTTTTGAAATTGTTTCAGAGAAAAATTCAAGCGGGAATTGGACAGTTGCTTTGCAAGAACCAGTGAAAGAATATGATTTTCCGTCAGACTGGAAAACTCAGGTTGCTTCTGCAACTTATATGACAACAACCATAACACCAACCAATTTGACAGGCATACAGTTTGTGAAAAATGTCCCAACAGGTTTCACAAAGATTGGAACTCTTTCAACCGGTCTTCCAGTTTATCAAGGCACAACATCAACCGAAATTGCGTTTGTCGGGGGAAATATAAAGGCTCCATACAATTCAAAGGATTTATTTAAAAATTTAAGTGCTTTAACATCAATAAATTTTTCAACTTTTAGCACCTCAAATGTTACAACCATGTATAGTATGTTTTTGGGCTGTAATAACTTAACAAGCCTAGACCTAAGCAAATTTAATACTCCAAAAGTGACCAATATGGGCTTAATGTTCCAACAGTGTAAAAGTTTGACAAGTCTAAATTTAAGCAATTTCAATACATCAAATGTAGTTAGAATGGAAGTAATGTTTAGTAATTGTAGTGCGTTAACAAATTTAGATTTAAGCAATTTTAACACATCAAAAGTTGTAAATATGAGCAATATATTTTAACAATGCAGAGGATTAACAAATTTAGATTTAAGCAATTTTAATACAACAAACGTAAAATTCATGGATTCTATGTTTTATGGCTGTAATAACTTAACAAGCCTAGACCTAAGCAACTTTAACACAACAAATGTTACAAACATGTCTGGTATGTTTTATGGATGTAATAACTTAACAAGCCTAGACCTAAGCAACTTTAACACAACAAAAGTTACAGATATGCAACAGATGTTTTATAATTGTCCAAGTTTAACCAGTCTAGATTTAAGCAATTTTAACACAACAAATGTAACAAACATGCAATTTATGTTTTATGTCTGTAGGAATTTAATAAGTCTTAATGTGAGCAACTTTAACACAACAAATGTAACAGATATGCGTAATATGTTTAGCGGTTGTTCAAGTTTAACAAGCCTTAATTTAAGCAATTTTAACACATCAAACGTAACAAACATGATTTATATGTTTCAATATTGCAGTGGATTAACAAGTTTGAACCTAAGTAGTTTTGATATGACAAATGCTGAAACGTACAACTATATGCTTGATTTTGGTTCTACTGGCAAATTAAAGACGCTAAAAACACCATATAACAATAAAAGTGCACTTTCAATTACAACCGGCTCAACTCTTTACAATGTTGAAACCGGAGCGGTTGTTACAAGTGTTCCGGCAAACACAACTGCAAGCAAGACTTATGCGACACAGTTGACACTGACTTTTGATGCAAATGGTGGAACTTGTAACACAACAAGTGCAACAGCATATTATAATGTTTCGTTGCGCGATTCGGGCTTTGTTTTCCCATATCCAACAAAGTCGGGATATATGTTTTCTGGATGGTATCAAAACACATCTTTTGTTGGAGCAAAACTCTCGCTTGATTCGGTTTTCACAACAAATTGCAAATTCTATGCAAAGTGGGAAGATCAAAATCCGCCAAGTGGTGGGGGATCAAGTAACAGCCCATGTTATATAGGCTGGGAAGAAACGGGAAGGCCTCTTGTTAATGAAGTTTCAGAAGATATTAAGCGATATAACAATAATTATACGCTTGAGTCTATTGATGGATTTGTTATAATTTCAGAGTACAACGCTTCATCATTTCAAGATTATACTTTGGTTGAACGTTTAAACATATCGCACTTACCTGTCCAAATTTATATTGTTGAACTGAACCCTGAAGGTCCAAATGCAAGTTATATTAATTGTAGCAACTGTTTGCTTATTGTTGCAATATATGTTGAAGAATATGCATTTGGAATTTCAAACACATGGGATGGGGTAATTTTTGACGAAAACGAACAACTGTTCCGAGAACTTGCTCCAAATGCAATATTTTGGGATTTACGAGGATTTTGCACTGAGAACTTTAAACCGGAATATAATGAATATGGCGAACTTACAACTGAACAATATAAGTTGATTTTGGGAAGACAAGTTCAACTTTGCATTTTGCCAGAGAATTTCTATCTTGGAATTGACTGGTCGCTTAGTGAGGCTGGTTGTGTTGTTCAAAACTATTTGTTTGAAGATGTTACAGGCGACTATTCATTTGTGTCTTCAAAAAACAACGATCAAAACGAAATTTGTCGAGATATTGGAATTGCAAAAATTTCTTTAAACTTTAACCAAGAAAGAACAATACAAAATATTTTGAATTTAAACGATGAAAAGTTGCTTGAAACAAAAAGAAAAATCAAACTTGTTTCAAATGTGAAAAAAGAATAAAAATAAAAGCACCGGTTGTTCGGTGCTTTTATTTTCTTTGTTTAGTATTGTTTTTTTTAAATGAAAAATATTTCACTTAAAATGTTAAATTGTTTGCAATGACAAAAAAGAGTGGAGTATAATGAAAACGTAAAAGGAGAAACAATATGAACGAAGATGAAGAAATTGAATATCGTTATGATACCCAACTTTTAATCGAAGGCAAAGACCTTGATGAAGACAAAATTCGTGAATATTTCACAAAAAACTTTGATGGAGATTGTTTGCTTGCTGTTGGAGATAAAGAACTTATCAAAATTCATTTCCACACAAATGAACCATGGAAAGTTTTGGAATATTGTCGTTCACTTGGTGAAATTTTCGACATTGTTGTTGAAGACATGGTTCGTCAAGCAAAAGGTTTGCAAGGCTAAAAATAAGCGAAGAATTTTCTTCGCTTTTTATTTTGCATATTTTTATCATTTAAAAAACAAGCCCCAAAAAGTTTGACGGCGCAAATTATATTTTATATAATTTTGATATACTATAATTGGAGTGAAAAAATGAAAAAGATATCAAAAATAATTCTTATGTTTTCGGTTTTTCTTTGCTCGTTGTTTGTTTTTTCGGCGTGTGAAACCGGAACTTTTGCATCACTTGATGTTTCATATATCGGCTCTGAGGCAACTTTTGACGAGTTTTCAGATTGCATTTTGGTTGAATATGGAACAGTTTTAAATTTGTCTAAACAAGATTTCAAAGTGCTCAGAGTGAACACCAAAAACAAAAAGCAAAAAACCAATAACTTTGAATTTGATGCATCAAGTGTAAACAACAAAAGACTTGTTGTTGGAGATTATGTGATATATTTTTCAAGCACAAAAGCAGACTATAAAACTCAACTTATTGTTCGTGTTTATGAAAAAGAAGTTGAAAAACCAACCTTTGCTCCTTTTGAAACCGAATATGACCAAAACCGTGTAGACATTAAAGCCTATCTTGAAAGCCAACCAGGGTTTGACGCTTCTTCAATGATTGTTGAAGAAAGTTCTTCTTCGGTTACAAGTGCAACAAATGCAGGAACCTATACAACAAAAATCAACCTTCGCTATGGTCACGTTTGGAACACTGCAACAGACAAAACTGCATCAATCGAGTTTGTTTGGAAAATCAACAAAAAAGCAATTGCGGTTCCAAAAGTTAAAAGTGCAAAAACATTTAATTTGGACTATGACAGTGAATATAATTTGATTTCGCACACTCTTGTTTTTGAAAAAAATCCACAAAGTGCATTCTATTTGACAACAAATAACACTGCATCAAATGCAGGAAAGCACAATGCAGTTTTAACAATTATAAATGATAACTATATTTTCACCGGCAACCGTTCTGTTGCTCAGGTTGAATATGAAATTTTGCCAAAAACTTTGCCAGCAGTCAGCCTTGTTGGCGACGGGAAATATGAATATTCGGGCGAAAAAATTGTTCCAAATCTTGAAAATTTCATTTCTGCATTCATGCAAATTTCGCCAGAAGACACCACTTCTGTTGGAACATATAATGCCGAAGTTGGATTTAAAGCCGAGCATGCAAACAACTTTGTTTTTGAGGGAGAGAACAAAAAATCAATTCCAATTTCTTTTGAAATTTTGAAAAAGAAAGTTGCACGCCCAACTTTGAAAAGCACATCTTTCACCTATAACGGCACTGCGCCAACTCTTGAAATTGAAAATTTTGATGAAAATCTTTTCACTGTTGACGGCTGGGCAAACAAAAAACATTATGGCAGGTTTCTATTCGATTTGTGTTTCACCAAAAACAACCGAAATTGCAAACAACTATGCTTTTGAAGATTCAGATTATCTTGCAGTTTTCACTCTTGAATATGAAATTTTGCGAGCAAAAGTAATGGTTGAAGTGTTGTTCAATGTTCCAGATGGCAAGCGGTTTGCCGAAAATCTTTATTATAACGGAGTTATTGATTGTTCAGAAATCAATGTTCAAACAACTGCAACTCTATATCGCAAAAACGGCGAAGGACTTGAAGAAGTTTCGGGCATCATTTCGGCGGGGGAATATGTTTTGGTGCTTTCTCCTGATTTTGATGAAAGAAACTATGAACTTATAGATAGAAATACAAACAAAGAAATTGAACCAGAAAATTTGCAAATCACTTTCATGGTTACAGAATAACTATAAATAAAAAAACACCATTTTGTGGTGTTTTTTTTGTCAGCAAAATTCGCGAATGGTTTCTTTTGTGCCTTTTTCAGAAAGCCAAGAAACGGGAATTTGCAATGGCGTGAACGCCTTGAAAACTTTTGCATTTGAAATTTTTTCAAGCGCAAAACAATATGCAAGCAAAATTTTTGCAGTGAACTCGGGATTGCTTTGCATTTTCAGTTCTGCCAAAAATCTGCTGTCATTGCTTGTTGCAACAACTTTTCCTTGATGAGAAAGCGAATAATGTTTTTTTCTTAAAGTTTTTTCGCTTATAAATTTTACAATGGTTTTTTCACCCTTGAAATAGTTTGGTGTAGAAAGAATTTTTTGTTTTATTTGCTTGTGGTTGCAGTCAGAAACAACAAAACATTTTCGAATGTGTTTTTGCGCGGATATTGGTTTGTTTTTCAGTGCTTGCGAAAGTGCTTTTTTGTTGATTAAAGTGTATTGCTTTGCATCTATAATGCCTTTGATTCGTTTCAGCGCGTTTGTGTGTCCAAGGCTGATTCCTTTGCCATAGAAGCAGTTCACATTTTCAAAAATCGAACCGAGAAGAACTCGTAAAACCGAGAAAAATCCGGGGTCCCAGCCACAGCAAACAATGCTTGATGTGGAATTTTTCTGGCACACTTTGTTTACGTTTTCAAAGTGCTTCAAAGAAAATTTGTGTGTGTCGAAGGTGTCAATTGTGTTAAAGTTTTTTGCAAAAAGTGGGGTTTGAATCATAAGGTCTTTTTCGCTTCCGCCACACATTATCATTGCGTCAATTTTTCCTTTAAATTTGGGTGCTTCCGAAATGTCGAAAACTGGAACGGGTGCAGAAATTTTTCTGCGCGAGAAAATTGCAATAACCTCAAATTTTTTGGTTTGAAGAGCAAGGTGCAAAACTGCTTTTCCAAGGTTTCCAAAACCTACAATTCCAATTTTCATTTTTTCGCTCCTTGATTGATGATTTCTTGCATAATTTGAATTGCGTTTGTGCTTGCACCCTTATAAAGATTGTCGGCAACAACCCAAAAGTTCAGCCCGCTTTCAACCGAAAAATCACGACGAATGCGCCCAACAAAAACATTTTTGCTTTGCACCGCATTTTTGCAAAGAGGATATATATTTTTGTCAAGATTGTCGCAAAGAACAACGCCTTTTGCGTTTTCAAGTTTGTCAAAAACATCTTGCAAATTGAACTGCTTTTCAAACTCAACATTCACGCTTGCGCCATGGCAAAAATGAATTGGAACACGAACGGCGGTTGCGGTGATATTGATTTTTTTGCCAAGGATTTTTTGAATTTCGAAAATCATTTTGTTTTCTTCTTCGCTATATCCATTGTTCGCAAAGTTTCCAATTTGAGGAACAAGGTCGTCTTTTAAAACTTGTGCAATTTTCAAAGTTGTTTCATTTTCAAGGTCAAAAATGCCTTTTTCGCCAGCACCGCTTGCAGATTGATAGGTTGAAATGACAACCCTTTTGATTTTTGCAATTTGCGAAAGATAAAAAAGAACCAAAACAATTTGAATTGTTGAACAGTTTGGGTTTGCAATGATTTTTGTTTTGTTTGAAACCTTTTCAAAATTGATTTCAGGAACAACCAAAGGAATGTTTTCATCTTGGCGAAAAGCGCTTGAATTGTCAATTACAATTGCTCCGCGCTTGGCAAAAATGGGGGCATATTTTTTTGAAACCTCGCTTCCAGCAGAAAAAATTGCAAAGTCCACCTTTTTCACGCTTAAAATTGAAAGCACTTTGACTTTTTGCCCGCAAATTTCCATGCCTTTTGAACGCTTTGATGCATACAAAACAAGTTCAATATTTTTGTCTTTCAGTTGCTCAAAAATCTTTTTTCCAACAAGCCCAGTGGCTCCAACAATTGCAACTTTCATTTCTTCACCTCGGTTTATGCTATGATTTTGTAAAAAAAATAGTGAAAAGCAGTCAAAAAAGTTTTCATTGATTGCAAAAATGTGTTATAGTAGTTTCGATAAGATATAAAAGGGGAAACTTTTATGCAAAAGATGATTGAAGAAAACAGCACTCTTCTTAAAGAAGATGGGCTTTTGAATGTTGATGGATATTGCAAGAGAATGCATGTTCAATATAACAAAGAAAACGTAAAAAACAAAAAGCGCCTTAAAGAGTGGGACTATTATTATGTTGCCGACCGCCATTTTGCGCTTTGTCTTACAATTTCAGACATTGCTTTTGCAAGCGTGCTTTCTGCGTCAGTGATTGACTTTTCAACTGGACTGCACTATGACAAAACCTCGCTTGCGCTTTTCCCAAAAACAAAAGCCGAGTTGCCTTTGACATCAACAGAGGGCAAAAGTTACTATAAAACAAAAGATGCAGAGTTCACTTTTGTTGTTGAAAACGGAACGCGTCATCTTTTTGGAACCTATAAAAATTTTTACAAAGCAAGTGGAAAAGACCTTGTTTTTGACATTGTGCTTGATGCCGAGCCAAAAGAAAGCATGGTGAAAGTTACTCCTTTCAAAAACAAAAAACACTTCTATTTCAATCAAAAAATCAATTGCATGCGTGCTTCTGGATTTTTCACTTTCAGTGGCAAAAAATATGAGTTTGGAAGTTATAACACCCTTGCAACGCTTGATTGGGGCAGAGGGGTTTTGCCATATCACACAAAGTGGTATTGGGCAAGCATGAACTGCTTTGACCGAAACGGAAATGTTGTTGGTTTCAACTTTGGAAAGGCTCTTGGAAACAATACCGAAGCAACCGAAAACATGATTTTCTTTAACGGCAAAGCACACAAAATTGAAAATGTTGACATCAATATTCAACGAGCGAACAAACGCCGTGACTATCTTGGAACCTGGACATTCTATTCAGATGACGGAAGGGTTGAACTTATGTTTGAACCGATTGTCGACCGCTATTGTCCATTTAATGCACTTGTTGTTGCCTTCATTCCACATCAGGTGTTTGGAAGATATTCGGGCAAACTTGTTCTTGATGATGGAACCGTTATTCAAATTGAAAATCAACTTGGTTTTGCTGAAAGAGTTGTAAATCGTTGGTAGGCTATGGAAGGACTTGTTTTTATAAATGAACATTGGCACGGAAGCGGATTTGTGAACACATTTTTCAAGTGTGTTACTTTTCTTGGCGAGGCTGGAATTTTATGGATTGTTCTTGGAATTGTTTTGCTTTGCTTCAAGAAAACAAGAATGTCTGGATTTGTAATGCTTGTGTCACTTTTGATTGGTTTTTGTGTGAACGATTTTGTGCTCAAAAATTTGATTGCACGCCCAAGACCATTTGTCACAAATCCTGAATTCGCCGAGTTTTTGAAATCAATATCAATGAAGCAACCAAGCGG
>ERZ779664.869-NODE-869-length-13476-cov-2.165114_pt1 | contig 13476 bp, 7 predicted proteins | sample MGYA00511478_ERZ779664 | MGnify/ENA primary metagenome ERZ779664 (study PRJEB29588, sample SAMEA2160437) | human gut metagenome | biome: human gut; feature: human-associated habitat; material: faeces | place: Denmark | collected 2008/2010 ...
CGATTTTGATGCGGAGGTTCCTGCCGGAAACGATGGTGGCTATCTGCCTACGGGTATTGGATGGTACCGAAAGAAGTTCCACGTAGATAAGGTGATGGAGGGTAAGGAACTGCGCCTCTATTTTGAGGGTGTTTATATGAATTCGGAAGTATTTGTCAATGGAGAGCGTGCTGGAGGGCATCCATACGGTTATTCATCCTATTTCTGTGACATTACTCCTTACCTGCATTTCGGGCAGGAGAACATTGTAGCCGTACGTGTGGATAACTCCCAACAGAAGAACTGTCGTTGGTATAGTGGTTCAGGCATCTATCGCCACGTGTGGCTGCTGACTACAGAGGCGATATACATTGATGACTGGAGCGTTTATATTCGCCCGACTCAAAAAGAAGGCAGCGATGATTGGAATCTGGACATTGCCATGCGCTATATAGACAATGCCCGGACCGGGACAAAACCGGAAATCAAGCATACGATTTATGATGAGGCTGGCAGAGTGCTAGTAACATCCGCAAGCGGACACACGAAGCAATCGCTCTCTGTAAGTCATCCGAAACTATGGTCGCCGGATACCCCAAATCTTTATAAGGTATGTACGCAACTGATTGTTGGAGGCAAAGTGGTAGATGAGGTAACGAATATGACCGGATTCCGAAACATAACTTTCGACAGTCAAAAAGGCTTGTTTGTGAATGGTAAACCTATACTTCTGAATGGCGGATGCGTGCATCACGACAACGGCATATTAGGTGCGTGTTCTTTCGATGCAGCCGAAGCACGCAAGGTGCGATTGTTGAAAGAAGCTGGCTTCAATGCCGTGCGTACCTCGCACAATGTGCCTTCGGAAGCCTTTCTGCATGAATGCGATCGTCAAGGATTGCTCGTTATCGACGAGGCTTTTGACGGATGGCGTGATGCCAAGAACAAACATGACTATTCCGTGCTTTTTGACAAGTGGTGGAAACGTGATATTGAAGCGATGGTGCTTCGCGACCGCAACCACCCCTCCGTATTCTGCTGGAGCATCGGCAATGAGGTGATAGAGCGCAAGAAACTGGAAGTAATCACTACGGCAAAGAGACTTGCCGAACACGTACATCGGTTGGATCCTTCACGTCCGGTCACTTCTGCACTAACTACTTGGGACAAAGACTGGGAGATATTCGACCCGTTGGCAGCCGTACATGACATTGTAGGCTATAATTACCAGTTGCATCGTGCAGAATCTGACCACGAACGTGTCCCCTCCCGCATCATCATGCAGACGGAATCCTATCCACGCGATGCTTTCCGCAATTGGGATTTGGTAAACAAGCATCCCTATATCATCGGCGACTTTGTATGGACGGCATTGGATTATCTGGGAGAATCGAGCATCGGGCGTGCCTATTACAAAGGTAGGGAGAAAGACGGTTTCCATACCGGGCAGCTCTATCCTTGGCATGGTGCCTATTGTGGTGACATCGACCTGACCGGGCTGCGAAAACCCATATCCCATTATCGTGACATGCTCTACAACCCCGATAAGAAACTCTATATGGCCGTACGTGAACCCAATGGTTACCGGGGAGAAATAAAAGTAACTGATTGGGGTGTATGGCCTACCAGCGAAAGCTGGACTTGGAGCGGGCATGAAGGAAAACCGATAGAAGTAGAGGTCTGCTCCCGCTATCCCCGTGTGCGGCTTTTCTTGAACGATTCACTTGTGGACGAACGCCCGGCAGGCTATGTACAACAGTTCAAGGCTGTCTTTACATTGCCCTATCAGGCAGGTACACTGCGCGCGGTAGGTGTGGATGAGAACGGTATAGAGCAGGAAACCGTAGTGTTAAAGACTTCCGGAACTCCTGTTTCTCTACGCCTTACCACTCAAGATCAAACCATAAAGGCTGACGGACAAGATTTGGCTTTTGTTATCATTGAGGTCGTGGACAAAAATGGAAACGTAGTACCTGATGCTGCTAATGAAGTGGAATTTTCCGTTCGTGGAACCGGTATGCTGGAGGCTACGGGCAGTGCGGATTTGAAAGACGAAAAATCATATACGGCTCCCATACGTAAGGTCTGGAAAGGTCGTGCCATCGCTGTAATCAGAAGTACGAAACAAAACGGTAAAGTCAAACTGAAGGTGGCGTCAAAAGGACTTTCTCCGGCTTCAGTAATAATTAAAACTAAAAGATAAATAATATGAAAATAGGATTCCTAACAATTTTACTCTTCCTTGTCGTACAGACGGCATGGGGACAGTTCCGTGTGCATTCAGGTATGACGGTTACAGTGAACTGTGACAAATCGGAAGCTCCGGTGGTGCATACAGCCTTGGAATTGCTTCAACGGGATTATCGGGCTGTTTTCTCCGATTCTTTACATTGCGAAGAAACGCGTGGTAATATCCTTGTTGGAACTTTGGAAGTAAACAATGCGGTTGAGCAATCTAAAGCCGATCTTTCTGGATTGAAAGGTATGAGAGAAGCCTTTTTGCTGACTGTGTTACCTGACGGGCGGTTATTGATTGCCGGAAGTGACAGTCATGGTACTGCATACGGCATCATGGAACTTTCGCGATTGATAGGCGTGTCTCCTTGGAAGTGGTGGGCGGATGCCACTCCTATGAAACGAAAATCTTTTGAGTTGCCTTCCGGTTATCGGAATGTACAGGCTCCGTCCGTGGAGTATAGGGGTATCTTTATCAACGATGAGGACTGGGGGCTGATGCCGTGGAGCAGTTTGCATTACGAGCCTTGGTACAAGCCGGGACGCATCGGTCCTAAAACCAACGAACGTATTTTTGAATTGCTGCTCCGCTTGCGTGCCAACACTTATTGGCCGGCAATGCACGAATGCACGCAACCTTTCTTCCTGACAAAAGGCAATCGTGAGGTAGCAAAGAAATTCGGCATTTACATCGGAGGGTCACACTGTGAACCGATGGCTTCGAGCACCGCCGGTGAATGGAGCCGCCGAGGAAAAGGGGAGTATGATTATGTGAACAACAGTACTTCAGTCCGTAACTTCTGGGAAGAACGTGTGAAAGAGGTTGACGGGCAGGAGATTTTATATACGGTAGGTATGCGAGGTGTGCATGATGGTGCGATGAATGGTGCCAGAACGGTGGAAGAACAGAAGCGTGTACTCGAACGTGTGTTTGCCGACCAACGGAGTTTATTGCAGCAATATGTCAACAAAGATGTGACAAAGGTGCCACAGGTGTTTATTCCTTATAAGGAAGTACTTGATGTGTACAATGCCGGATTGGAGGTGCCCGAAGATATTGCGTTGATGTGGTGTGATGACAATTACGGCTATATCAAGCATTTTCCGACGGAAGCAGAACGTGCCCGTAAAGGCGGTAACGGCATCTATTATCATGTCTCGTACTGGGGACGTCCGCACGATTATCTTTGGTTAGGTACATTCAGCCCGTATCTGCTCTATCAACAGATGAAGCAGGCGTATGACCATGATGTGCGTAAGATATGGATTTTGAATGTGGGTGACATAAAGCCGATAGAATATCAGACGGAGTTGTTTTTGGATATGGCATGGAATATAGAAGAAGTGAATAAAGAAGGAGTTTCTGCTCATTTGAGCAATTTTCTTTGTCGGGAATTTGGTGAAAAGGTTGGTCGAGAACTGCTCCCTGTCATGCAGGAACATTATTGTCTTGCCCATATCCGCAAACCGGAATTCATGGGGAATACACGGGAGGAGGAATATCATACGAATGATTACCGCATTGTGAAGGATATGCCGTGGAGTAAAGAGTATATCCTGCAACGGTTGTCGGATTATCAGACTGTTTCGGATGAGGCTGAACGGCTGTCTGCGCAAATATGTGATGGACGTGAAGATGTTTATTTCCAACTGGTGAAATATCCCGTACAGGCTGCGACACAAATGAATCGCAAACTGTTATACGCCCAATTGGCACGCCACGATAAGGAAGACTGGGAAAAGAGTGATGCCGCTTACGACAGCATTGCTGCACTGACTCAACACTATAACTCATTGGAGAATGGGAAATGGAATCGCATGATGGACTTCAAACCCCGCAAGCTCCCTGTATTCAACCGTGTGGAAAGAAATGCGGCTACTGCTCCGATGACAGCGGACCGTAAAGCAGCCTGTCAATGGAACGGGGCGGAGGCAAAGAAGGGGAACGCTATTGTCTGCGAAGGTTTGGGATATGAAGGCAAAGCCGCAGAGATAAGAAAAGGCGATGCGCTGACTTTCTCTTTCGGTAATCTGAAAACGGACTCGGTAGAGGTGGATATCCGGTTACTTCCCAATCATCCGGTGCATGGCGATAAGTTGCGTTTCTCGGTTTCTCTGGATGGTGCCGAGCCTGAAGTGATAGCGTACGAAACGAAGGGGCGCAGCGAGGAATGGAAAGAGAACGTGCTTCGTAATCAGGCAATCCGGAAAATTGTACTTCCCGTTACGGGTAAGAAATCACATCAACTGGTCATTAAGGCATTGGATGAGGGAGTGATACTGGATCAGGTAATGCTTTATGAGGTGAATTAGATATAATTCTATATTTTATAGTTTCAGACTGGCTGGGTCAGTCAGTCTGAAATACACTGTTTATTGTCCCGGCTTGATAATCAACCGCAGTACAAACCAAGCGTGATGTGCTGCGGTGCTTATCCATCCATAATGTTTTGCCATAATGCGGAACCGTTCCTTAAGAGAAGCCTTCCGGTTCTGCGTGGTCATTCCTTCATCCAGATAGTCGATGATTGTCAGGTGCGTATTGTGCAGGGTACGCGCCTTTTTCATGATGCGGATGCACCAGTCGAAATCAGCGGAGTACCGGTAGTTTAAGTCATAAGGTTCCACCAGCGTATGTCTGGCAAAGAAAGCCTGATGGCAGACTAACATTCCCTGTTTGAAGCTTTTCCAGGTGAGCGTTTCAGGGGCGGACAATCTGCGCATCCGCAGGAAATGCCTGTCCTTGTCTACGATAGCGGTTTCTCCGTAAAGTATATCGGGCAGTTCATTGCCGTTGATGGTGTGCACCATTTGTTGCAGCGTATCATCCTCATGAAAACAGTCGCCTGCATTCAGGAAACAGAGATAATCACCGCTGGCAAGGGCGATGCCCTTATTCATAGCGTCATACAGTCCTTTGTCGGGTTCGCTGACGACGGTGTGTATGCGTGACCGGTAGCGGTTGATAATAGAGAGGGTTCCATCCTTGGAAGCTCCATCCACGATAATATATTCTATATGATGATAGGTTTGTGAAATAACACTTTGAATCGTGTCTTCCAATACCTTTTCAGCATTGTATGTCACCGTAATGATAGAGAACTTGGGAGTAGGATGGACACTATGCATATTTCCCCGTTATTTTATTGTAGACATCTGTATATTTCTTTGCAACGATACTCTCCGAATAATTACCCAGAACCTTGCGGCAGGCCTGTGCAGAGAGTTCGTTGTATTCCGGTTCCGTCAATATCCAATGTATGCCGTTGGCAAAATCTTCCGAGGATTTGTATTGTGCCACGTAGCCGTTGTGCAGATGATCGATCATTTCGGGGATACCTCCCACATTAAAACCGACACAAGGCACTCCACAGGCCATTGCTTCCATAATCATATTGGGAAGATTCTCTTCCAGAGACGGGATGGCGAAGAGGTCTACGGCATTGTAGATATTCACTACTTCATGCTCATTTTTGATATAAGGGAGCGGGTATACATGGAAAGGAAGTTGTTCCTGTAACTGCTGCGACTGGTTGCCGAATACGACTACACCCAGTGAGTCTTTCCATTCCGGATGCTTTTCTGCTAACAGTTTGCATGCCCCAATCAGATAGTCGACCCCTTTTCGTTTATCGGTGATCTTTAATGAGCCGAACAAAACTAGTTTCTTACCTTCCGGCAACATGAATTTGGCACGCGCTTCCTTCTTGTTCATGGGTTTGAACAAGTTGGTATTAATAGCGTTCGGAATATTGGTCACGCTTTTCCCTTCAAATAATGCACTGGTCTGGGCTTGTTCCTTCAGCCAATGGCTGCACGTGACGAAATGAATGGGAGCGTAGCTGTATAACTTTTGTTTTTTGCGGAACGTGCGATAGGATAAATCCTTTCGTCCCCCGCCTTTGTAGATGTACGGACAGTCGTGACATTCCTGCTGATAGTTGTTGCACTCCCGTGCGTAATGGCAGATGCCGGTGCATGGCCACATATCGTGCATGGTCCAGACTACGGGTTTGCCGGAGGTCAGTATCTTTCGTATATCGTTCAGTGAGAGCATTCCCTGGTTGATCCAATGCAGATGGATCACGTCGGCCTGGCGGAATTCCGGGAGTGAGGTGATGTCTGTACCTGTGTTGGCGATGTCTACGTCAAACAAATGGTAACGCCGGAAACGGTTGGCACTCCAGATCACAATCCGTTCCCACATGAACTTCCACACTTGCAACCAGTTACTTTTTAAGCGGACAACACTGATTTGGTCGGTCTGTTTGTCACGTACCAGCATTTTGGCTTTGATGCCGTTGTTTTTCAGTGACTCCATCAACCGGCTTGCTGCGATGGCTGCTCCTCCTATTCGTTCAGATGTATTTATAATCAGGACTCTCATGGGCAAAAGTTTATGCAAATGTACGGTTTTTAGAGGAAATGTTTGATATTTCCAGCAAGCTTTCTGCTATTTCGCGTGAAAAGATTTCGAGATTGAAACGTTCTTCCGCCAGTTTGCGGGCATTCTCTCCCATGCGCCGTGCCTCTTCGGGGTGGTCGGCGATGTAGCGGATAGCGTCTATCCAGCCTTGTACGTCGTTATATTCTACGGTGATGCCTATTCCTTCCTTATCGATGTCTATTTCGAAGTTGGGGTTGCGCGAACAGATGACGGGGATGCCGAGGGCGAATGCTTCCACGAGCGTGGTCAGTCCTACGGTATAGGGGAAGTCCAGGCAGCAGATCACGATACAACTTTTGCGTGCCACCAGTTTCCCCAGTTCGTAGGGAATCACTCCGTCGGTATAATGGATGCGAATGGAGTCGGGCAATGCATACGGGTCGATGATCTTTTTATAGTTGATGTTACCGCATGAGACGGCAATGTACAAATCCAGTTTCTCGTTCGTTGCGGCAAATGCCTGGAGCAAGGTGTCTACGTCCCGGTTTTCTTTGCCGGTGGAAATAAATCCTTCGGGCTTCCGGTCGGGCATTTCTGCAAGCAGGTGGTCGTAGAAAGGAAGATCCGGTCCCCAATGGATGAGTTTCAGTTTGTGGGACGGTGCTTTCCGGGTTTTCTGCGAGTCCTGAATCAGTTTCCGACTGAACAGGAACATTTGGTCTATACCTTTGTAGAAAAGGCGGGAGATTTGTTCGCGCCACGGTTTGGGATTGGTCACGACTGCCGTATGATGCCAGATCACGATGGGTTTGCGATACAGTCCCAGGGCACGGAGGAAGATGACGGGCTCTATACCCCGGAAAGAGGTGGCGTAGAGGACGTCGTATTTCTCCTTGCAGAAGAGAATCTCTTTGGTGGCGTAAAGCATGAGTTTCAGACGGCCGGAGAAATATTTGCATTTGTGCATCACGGAGTGTATTCCGTAATTCTCCAGTAAAGGAAGTCCGTATAAGATGTGTCCGGGGAATTTATATTCTTTCCATTCCTCGTAGCTTTCCCGTGTGAGGCGGGTATGGTAAAAATAAATAGTAAGCAACTTATTTAGTGGTGCTTGTTTCTTTTCAGCCATTTGTTGATTCGGTTTTTGACAGCTTTCGTAATGATGGAGAAATTGCCGTATTTCAGGTTGAGGAACAGTTCTTCGAACGAACGTCCGATCTTGATCCACGGATGATCCCAGCCCATGATGCGGTAAACGCTCTCTTTGTAGGCAACGTTTTCGATGACGTAGCGGGGATGTTTCAGTGGAAAATCCACCTCATAGCGCTTCATCGTGAAGATGCGGCGGTAACCTTTGGGCAGGGTATGAATCGAGCCGGCGAAATGGGTGGAATCTGCCGTTGCTCCCAAGTTATTAATCATGTTGCGGGTAGGCACGATGCTTAGCCCGGAGTTGAACAGTATGGAGGCGTGGAAGATCGTTTCATAAAAGGCTTTCTGCTGTTCCCGGTGACGCTGGCACATGTAGATAAAGTCGCTCCGGAATTTGCGTTCCTTGATAAGCTGTTCCAGTTGTTGCATATTGAAGGAGTCGTCCAGGAAGTTGTAGAACTCATCCCATTGGTCGACTACCCGTTTCCAGCTTGCCCATCCCCAGATAGAGAAGGTGGTGGTAAAGAAATAGTCGTAGGGCATATCTTGGGTGATTTCTTCGGGGTTAAATCCGGCAATCATGCTGATGCGGGTGTCATGTTCGTATTTATCCAGCATCTCCTTGCAGAATTGGAAAAAGGAGACGGCGGGCACATCGTCGTCTTCCAATACGATGCACTTGTCGACTTTCGAAAAGGCCCATTTCTGCGAAATGTACTCCGAAGGGTCGCAGCCGAAATTCTTTTCCTGATAAAGCCGTTCTACTTCACATTCCCAGTCTATCTGTGATACGATTTCACGGCAGGCTTTTATTCCGGGCAGGTCACGTTCGTTTCGTGCTCCGTCCTGATAGAGGAAGAGGCGGGACGGACGCGCTTTCTTCACTTGCTCGAACACTTGCGACAACTGTTGCGGGCGGTTGAAGAACAGGATAAGTACCGGGACGTCTACTAAAGCGGATTTCATATTCATAGTTCTTGTTTTGGGGTTGTACTGAATGACAGGGCGGCAGGATAGTGGTTGTTCACTTTTTCCTGCTCTTCTTCTGTAAATCGATGCAGGGTTGGATAGTTGTAACGCAAAAATCCTTCCAGGTCGTCGGGGGCGGTCACTGTGAGAGGGCCGAATTTCACGGGTTGCAGGTGGCGGATGCTTTCTACGGTTACGTGGTCGGCAGTGGCCATTACGTTGTTATAGTAACGAGTGTTTCGTGAGTTGAAACAGCTTTGAACTGACACCAGCATGCGGTAGATTGCTTTTTTAGAGAAAAGCAGGTCGACTACCCTGTTCAGGAAACAGGAGAAGGCTCCCCGGTTCGTGGGGTTCTCTATTTCACATGTACCGAAGTGTTTCCACATCCATATCTCTTTTCCCATCAGGCAGCATTTGAGGAAGCCGAGTGCTTCGGATTGTATTCTTCGCAGCAGCTTGTTGTCGGGAATCTTGTCGAATGGGAATATATCGACAAAAATGCCCGGATGCATCGGGACATTCTTGAACATTTCTTCTACAAAAAGGGTGTCGTTTTTCTTGACTTTGGCAAAATAATACGGGGTATGAGGGTCTGTCTCTATCCATGAAAGGAAGTAGGAAGGACCCAGTTCCCCGGGAGCTACTTTCAGAAATTTGTTGTAGTTCTCCCGCGTCATGCCTATGTCAATATCATCATCCCAGGGGAGAATCGCCTGGTCGTAGAGTGCACCGATTGCCGTGCCGCCAATCACAAAATAGGGAATGTTGTGCTTCTGACACACCCGGATGGTTTCTCCCAATATGTCGTAGAGTTCGGCATGTAATAAATCAAGCTCTTCGGCTGTATATTTCTTGTTCATCGGAAATGGTTAATGCACGTTGTGCTACAAAAGTAGTAATTATATTGCTAAGTTACTATAACTTTAAGTTTCCTTGCATAAATTCGGTGGCCACTTGTCCGCGTCCCGGTATGGGAAGGACGGATGCTTGCGGAAAGTCCTTGAGCAGACAGTCTGCCGGATTAATGTCCGGATAGAATTTCTTCAATAGGAACAGGCTGGGACCGGTGGTGATGCTTCCTATAAAGACGGAGGCATTCATCAATATCTGTATCGAGGAAAGGAAACGTGTCATTTGTCTCTGTTTCAGCTCTTTGGTGGTCTGCGTGAAAGCGCTGTTGACGTATCCTTTTTCGTCGGGGCTGCAAAGGGTGTACCAGTGTATGTCCGGGGCAAGGGTTTGCAATTGCTCGAAGAGGCGGTAGTCGTCGGTCAATACAAAGACGTCGCGGATGGCTGTTTTTTCTTTGATGAGGCGTATGTAATGTTCCGGTGGAAGCAGGTTGGTTTCGGTGATCTTGTCTCCTCCGCGTATTTGGCATCCTGCGTATTGAGGCGGAAGTTGCAGGCTGGCGGCAAATTGGAGACATTCCTGTGCGGTGGTGTCGTTGAGTTTCCAGGTGATTTCCGTCAGCTTTTGGAAGGTGTGGAGGTAGTCACCGTCTATTCCCAGTTCGGGGATATGGAAATGCTGGTTGGGGTTGAACGTCACTTGGAAGTTGAGTCGGACCGGTTTGCCATACGTGAAGAAAGCAAGGGCTTTTCCGATGATGTTCTTACAGGTTACTTTCAGTTTCCATTTCAGTAACTTCGTCTTAGGCAGCTTTTTGTCTTTCATCAATGCCTGCCAGGAGGGGAGGCGATGGGTGTTATAAGTGTGATGAAACGGTTCGTGCACTTGCTCGCAGAAGGGGGCGAAACAATCTTCCCAACCTTTTTCCCATCCGAAGTTGGCGTCGTCGGAGTAGAGCTTGAACTGTATTTTGTGTTGCAGGCAATAAAGCATTGCGTGAAGCATATAGGTATATTCGGTGAAGAAACCGGCATCTATACCTATGTGATAAATCATCGTCTTTTTGAAAGAACTATTCAGAAGATGGTATCGGGTGGCAAGGTCATTTGGGTTCATGTGTCTTCTTTTTGATGAAATACTGGATGCTTTCTTTAAAGGTGACCGAACGGCTGCCCCACATGGCGGCTACGTAGAGTGCTGCTGCGAGCACTATCTTGCTTGCCAAGCGGAGATAAATATTCTCGATGGAACGGGTGGAATAATAGGTGATTGCCATTACCGTAGCTGCAATGACAGCATAAGGAAGAATGTCTATCAGTGCATGGCGCAGCTTTAGTCCGATTTCCTGCCATACGAAGTAGTGCCACGTCAGTAGCCACAGTATATTGGTGGATACATAGACGGCGAGCATGGCATAGATACCGTGTGAGTGGACTAACAGAACGCCTGACAGTAGAATTATGCCGAGCGCTATGGTGTTCCACATATAGATGCGGGATTTCCCTTTGCTGATGATGAGCTGCTGATAGAGGTATGCGATGGGAGCAAAGGCTCCGCTGATACACAGTATTTGCATGATTAATATGCTGGAATACCACTTGTCGGTGATGGTGATGATAATCAGCTCTTCCGATACGATTCCCAATCCCAACATGGCGGGAAACGAGACAAAAGCGGTGAAACGCAGCATTTTGCGAAATACCCGTTTTTGCCGTTCAAGGTCGTCGGACACTTTGGTGAGTACCGGTTGCGCTACTCCGTTTATCATGCCGGAGATGAAGAGTTGGCCCATGCCGCACCATTTATTGGCTTGGTTGTAATATCCTACTTCTTTTTCGCTGTAGAATTTACCCAGTATCACGGAAAACAGATTGTTATTGATGTGATTGAATACATTGGTAACCAGTAGTTTCCCACTGAATCCGAACATTTCCTTAATCGGGGTGAAGTTGAACTGCAAGCTCGGTCGCCAACGGGTGAAATGCCAGTAACAGGCTGTGTTGATGGTTACGTAAACGATGCTTTGCGTAGCAATTCCCCAATAAGAGAAACCAAAGTAGGCAAGAGTGACTCCGGTGATTCCGGACACGGTGAGTCCGATAACCGAAGACAATGCCCGCTGTTTGACCATCAGATTACGCAGGAGATAGGCACTGTGGGATATTCCCAGACTGGCAATGAAGAAGCCGATAAAAGAATAACGTGCCAGTGGTGTCAGTTCGGGAGTATCGTAAAAGTCAGCGATAAGCGGTGCACAGAGGAATAACAGCAGGTACAGCGACAGACTGATGGCCGCGTTGAACCAGAATACGGCATTGTAATCATTGTGCGTCACTTCTTTCTTATTAACAAGGGCAGCTGTGAAACCACTTTCCTGTATCGAACTGGCAATGAGGGAGAAGATGGCCAACATTCCCACCATTCCATAATCTGACGGAGTGAGCAACCGCGCGAGGAATATTCCGAAAAGCAGATTTAACAACTGCTGTATGCCGTTGCTGAATCCTCCCCAAAATAGTCCTTTGGCCGTCTTTTCTTTTAGTGACTGATTCTCGCTCATGTTATTTGCAAAGAATACATGAAAAGGCTATGCGTGATGATAGCTTTTCATGTATTCCCTATTCTAGTTTTATTATTTTACTTCGCTGCCCGGCTTCACTTCACGTCCCGGCATGATAACTGCCAGACTGCCGTCGTTGTTTTCGGCACTAAGAATCATGCCTTCGCTGACGATTCCTTTCAGTTTGCGCGGAGCGAGATTAGCGATGAAGCAAACTTGTTTGCCTACCAGCTCTTCCGGTTGATAATGCTTGGCAATACCTGATACGATGGTACGTGTCTCCAGTCCGTCATCGATTTTGAATTGCAGCAATTTATCCGCTTTCGGTACTTTCTGACATTCAAGAATGGTACCTACACGGATATCCAGTTTCGTGAAGTCGTCGAATTCGATGTTCGGGCGGATAGGATTAGCTTTGTAGTTGGCTTCTTCATTTGCCTTCTTTGTATCGAGCAGCTTTTGTACCTGTGCTTCGATAGTAGCGTCTTCGATCTTCTCGAACAATAACTCCGGTTTGTTTAACTGATGGCCTACAGGAAGCAGGTTATCTTTTCCCAGTTCAGACCATTCGAAAGTATCCATGTTCAGCATTTTGCGGAGTTTTTCCGAGCTGAACGGCAAGAATGGGTCGAAGGCGATGGCAAGGTTGGCAACCAGTTGCAGGGAAATGTTGAGGATGGTTCCTACACGTTCCATATCTGTCTTAGCCAGTTTCCACGGTTCGGTGTCGGCCAGGTATTTGTTTCCGATACGTGCCAGATTCATGGCCTCTTTCTGTGCATCGCGGAATTTGAATACGTCGAGCAGTTTTTCTACTTCTGCTTTCACGTCTGCGAATTCTTTCAGCGTTTCCTTGTCGTAGTCGGTTAAGCTGCCCTGTGCGGGTACGCGACCGTCGAAGTATTTTTGAGTCAGCACCATTGCACGGTTTACGAAGTTGCCGTATACGGCTACCAGTTCGTTGTTATTGCGTGCCTGGAAGTCTTTCCAAGTGAAGTCATTGTCTTTTGTCTCAGGTGCATTGGCAGTCAGCACATAGCGAAGCACATCTTGCTTACCCGGGAAGTCTGCCAGATATTCGTGCAACCATACAGCCCAGTTGCGTGAAGTAGAAATCTTATCACCTTCCAGATTCAGGAATTCATTACTCGGTACATTGTCCGGTAAGATGAAACTGCCTTCTGCTTTAAGCATGGCAGGGAATACGATGCAGTGGAATACGATATTGTCCTTTCCGATGAAGTGGAGCAGACGCGTTTCGGGGTCTTTCCACCATGTCTCCCAACTGTCGGGAAGCAATTCCTTGGTATTGGAAATGTATCCGATAGGAGCATCGAAC
>ERZ779664.881-NODE-881-length-13402-cov-2.146999_pt1 | contig 13402 bp, 19 predicted proteins | sample MGYA00511478_ERZ779664 | MGnify/ENA primary metagenome ERZ779664 (study PRJEB29588, sample SAMEA2160437) | human gut metagenome | biome: human gut; feature: human-associated habitat; material: faeces | place: Denmark | collected 2008/2010 ...
CTTCCACTATATCGTTATTATCTCTTACTTCATTAAGAATTTCATCACTATAACGCACATTCTCTCCCCTCTTTCTTTTTTTCATAATTAAAGTTCAATTCACAACTCATAATATTATCTTTGATAGTCCCATCATTAAACTTAACTTTATATCGGTCGTTATAAATATCTTTACCTTTTTCAAAAGATAATATTTCCACTATTTCTCCATTGCGATTCATATCACTAGCAAACTTTGTGTTAAATAATGCTTTTTGCTTTTCATCAATTATGCTAAAACTATCAACACCATAAATAAGGGATAATGTTCTACCATTATCCCAACTCATACCAATTTGACCTTCATCATCAACATAATCAACTGTTCCCGTCATTCCACTAGGAACTGCATAATCATCTTGCATATAATTTAATTTAATTCTTGTTCCTACTGGATATTTCTTTTTTATCATTTCAACTTTTCTTCTATCTTCCATTTATCTATCTTCCTTTCTTTCAAAGGTTTTAGATAAATTACCACCTGCAATTACTTTATTAAAATCTTCTCTTGCTTTTGTTAAGTCTTTATCATAGTAATATCCATAAGCCCAATCAATTTTATTGTCTTTAATTCTATAATTAAAAGCGACTACATATTCCATATACTCGCCCTCTCCTCTTTGAACTAACGCAATAGGTTGCTCTCGTCTATAACCCACATCAATTACATACATTCCATTATCTAATTGTCTAGTTTTATTGTTTTCTTCTACTTCAATATACTCATTTATTAAATTAGGATTTTTATCAATCCATTCTTGCAACATTTCATAAGTAGAATGATTAGTGTTTTTATATTCTTCACTATTAATAAAATGTTCTGCAAGTGAAGAACAAGTATCATAGCAAATATCACATTCTGGGAAACTAGAATTTTGTAGTTTATCATTTAATAAATCATAACCCAATACAAATGCTATATATGATTTTTCACTTTCTTTATCATAATTCTTTTTAGACATTATTACATTATCATTAACTTGTTCTATAACATTTATAGGGTACTCATAATATTGCATAATATCTGGTACATTTAACTTCATTGTTTCATCTAAATATTCTCTTGTTATTAAATGCTCTTTACAATATGATAAATACTTTTGAACTCCTCCTATATTTTCAATATCTTCTGGGTATAATTCATTAATAGTATTCCATAATCCATAATGTGTATCATCATTTATAAATCCTACTTCATATCCATTAGCAAGTTCTTTAAAGAAGTATTCATCAAAGTTAAAATCCCATTCTGGAACATTCATATAACCATTTTCTTGTTCCTTTGTAAAAGGAGCAAATAAGAATATTCTTTCATTACCATCACTTGCCAACACTTGTGTTTCATTTGTTTTAGGATTCAATAAAATAAATTCAACTTTCATTTCTTGATTATCCATATCTTCCATTAAAAATGTTTCAATATCATTTTTAACTTTATCTACAACTTCATTCATAGTTATCTCCCCCTTTCATTAGTTTTATCTTTATTTTTTTCTAATAATTCCTTAATTGTATCTACTTGAATATTTTGTTCTACAAAAGTGTTATAATCTACAAAATCATTAGGATATTTATCTCCTAATTTAATTTCTTTATCAGTAATCATTGTACCTATTCTATTTACAACAACTCTTTTTTCTATACTAGCAATATCTCTACCATCATCACTATCTCTTAAATCATAGCAATATAATCCAAGTTCTTCTAACTTTTGTTTTTCTTCATTAGACTTAATACCAGATACTAAAAACTTTATTTTATCCTCGTCTTTTACATTGACAATTATGCTATCTTTATCAAATTGTTTCATATATTTATCTATTTGTTCACTTGTTAATGAAGTAAAATCTTCATTTTCAATATCATCAGCAACAATCAAAAAATCTCCTACAATAAAATCATTATTAACTTTTCTATTCATAGGTAATCCTTTTATTTTGCCTTCTTCATCACATAAAATAGAAACACCTTTATCAAAGTTATAACATTGAACATACCCTCCAACATAATGTTGTAATGTTTCTAATTCTGTATTCATTTCAATAACTTCTGGCTCTTTTTCAATTTTAACTAAAATTGCTTTTATTTTATTTTCCATTAGATAACGCCTCCTATAATCCCATCATTTCTCTTACAACTCTATCTGACAACTTAATTGTTCCCACCAATACGAGCATATTAAATACAAGTTCTCCAATATACTTCCAAACCTGTGTGACTGCTGCTGCATTTGTGTCCACTACTGGTGGACTTGAAGCAAATAATGAGAAAATAATACAAGCAAGAACTATAATTGCACCCTCTAAACATACTGCACAATATGATTTAATAAAACTTTTACCTACTTGTTGTGTTGGCTCTCCTGCAAAAGTTGATAATGGTATAGGTGCTATTGCTGTATATAGATATAATTTAAAGAATCTACCATAGACAGTCATTATCATAATAAATGATAAGACAGTTATAAATAATCCACCTATCAATGTGACTGCCCATAATGGTATTGATTCAAAAAAGCCACATTTTTCTACTGCCGTTATTATATCTTGTGGTAGTGTTGTAGAACTTGCCCCTCCAAAACCTGCTGCATTCATTATTGTAGATATTACTCCTTGAACTATTTTAAATATTGATAATAATAAATCCATTCCATAAGTAACTACAATTTTTGCTATTGCAAATCTAATAAATAATTTTAATGCGTGTTCTGGTTTCTTAACTTCTGTTAATGATCCACAAGTTTTCATCACACCTACTACAAAGAATAAAACTAACAAAGCAAGTCCAACTGCTTGAACTGCACCATATATATTTTCTATTACTGACCATATTGCTCCACCTTTAAAGGTTTCGGGTGTTTGTGTTACTAATTGCCATATTTCTCCTAATTTAGAGTTCCAAGTTTCTAGTGCATTTTGTAAATTTTGCACTACCCAATTATCACTCAATATTAACACCTCCTTAAAATAGATGGAGGCAAGATATAACTTGCCTCATACTTGATAATTTAACCTGTAATCATATTTAAGATTTCTTTTGCAAAGGTAATGATAATTCCACCTGCTACTGTCAAAAATCCATTTGCTCTTTGACTTGGATCGTGACTTTTTAATGAAAGTCCAACTTGAACAATACCAAATCCTAGTAAAATCATACCTATTGCTCTAATTAATCCAAATATAAAGTTAGATAAATTATTTACTACTGCCATTGGATCATCTGCTGCAAGTACAGTCATACTTGTTCCAAATGTCAATGCAAAAAGACTTACACCTAACGCATAAGTCTTAAATATCTTTTTCCCTTTATCACTCATTTTTAATTTATTTTTCTTTTCCATAATTTCTATTCTCCTTTTCTTTTAAAGTAATCTTCTAATTCTTCTGAAGATAACAATTCATAATCTTGTGCTATATTTTCAATTTCTGTATATTCGTAGTTTTCAATATTTTCATCAAAACTAATTGAAGCAATAGCGTTTTCTGTTCCTCCGTGTAAATAAGGTTTTTCTTTTCCGTCAGTTGTTCCTGCTACATTAGGATGTTTTAAAATATCATATTTAAAATCCATTATTGGTCTTTCTCCTCTAACGAATAATAAAGCATATTTATTATCTAATAACCTTACTTCATCAGGAGTCATTAATTCTCTACCACTAATTTGATAGTTAGTAGAATAATTACCACTTCTACCACTACTTTTACCATAAGTGTTTGTATCAATAGTTTCTTTTCCTAATAATTCTGATACATATTTATGAGTAGATTGTTCATTACCACCTAAATATAAAAACTCATCACAATTTCCAACTATACTTTCCCATTGTTTTTCAAATAATGCCTTTAATTGTGCTAGGTTTTGTAAAATGATTGATACTGAAACTTCTCTACTTCTCATAACTGAAAGTATCTTATCAAAATCATCTGGTAAACTAACATTTGCAAACTCGTCCATTACAAAGTGAACGTGTACTGTTAAACTACCACCATACTTATGGTCTGCTAATAAAAATAGTTGTTGAAATAGTTGTGTATATAAAATACTTACTAAAAAATTAAAACTTGTATCATTGTCTGGTATTAATGCAAACAATGCCGTTTTCTTTTCTCCAAGTGATGATAAATCTAATTCATCGGTTGTTGTTAAAGACGCCAAACTTTCAAGATTAAACTTTTCAAGTCTTGCAGCAAGAGTTATTTGAATTGATTTAAGAGTTTTAGCACTACCACTATGATAATCTCTATAATATTTAAGTGCTATATGCTCTGGATTTTTACTTTCTAATCTATTAAATAAAACATCTAATGGACTAATATAAGTATCATCATCTTCGTGAACTTCTCCTGCTCTTAATAATTCCATAACCATTGGAAAGTTTTGTTCATCTTCCGGTGCTTCATATTTTAAGTAAAATACTAATGCTAACAATAACATTGAAGCAGCAGTATCCCAGAATGGATCATTTGATGATGAGCCTTTTGGTGTTGTCGCTTTAAATAAGTTAGTGACTAATTTTTGAACATCATTATCACTCTTTAAATAAACAAACGGATTATAACAATAACTTTTTTCCATATTGATTAAATCTAATACTTTAACTTCATATCCTTGTTGTTTTAATAAGTATCCTAAATCTCTAACAATTTCTCCTTTTGGATCAAGTACAACAAAAGAAGTATTACATTGCATTATATTAGGCTTACAATAAAATCTTGTTTTACCTGCACCACTACCTCCACATACTAAAACATTTAAGTTTCTTCTATGTTTTTTTCCATTTAATCCAAGAGAAACATTTTGAGTTAATATTTTATTATTTGAAATAGGTTTTTGCTCATATTTTTTATTTATAGCATTTGCAATACCCCATTTTGCACTTCCGTGTTCTTCTCTCCTACGATAATTCTTTCTAGTGGATAAATATATTCCTATACCCATTCCATAACTAATAGATAGAATTAATATAACTTTTAAACTATTATTACACCAAGATATAGAAAAAGGACTCTCCATTAATTTAGGAAAGTCCTCTATAATCTGTGGTAATCCACCACTTATTGATGGTGCAATTAAAAGTGAAAGCCATATTGTAGGAATTAAGCCAAGAAAATAAACCCATTTCGGTATATTATCTCTATTACTATCCATTATCTACATTCAAGTACCTTAACGTGTTTTTTCTTAAATGGGGTATCAATTATACGAATTAAAACTTCGTCAATAAATGAAGTGTCTTCATCTTTTTCAATTTGTTTATTACGCATTTCATTTAAAGCATTTACTACAAGTCCTACTTCGTATTTATCAAGTAATAGCACTTTAACTTCTTCTTTCACTTAATTTCCTCCTATCTTTCTAAATCTTTTGATTTTGCTTTTTTAGATATATTTTCAAAATGTTGTCCCATTCTTAAATTAATATCTTCCATAGCATTTCTCATAGTTCCTAACTCATTTCTTATTTCGTTAGAACTCATACTTTTTAAAGAATCTGGAATTGAATCCAAATTAAAAGACGAAACATCAATACCATACTTCTTACATAACATATATGAAGTACATCTACATTTAAAGTTATCTAAACTTGCATTTCCTGTTTCCTCTAATGTTGCTCTTGCAAGTTCCCCAGATAATTCTCTAAATATATCTTGTGTTTCGCCACCTCTTTTTACATATAAAATATTGTCTTGCTTATTCCATTCTGCAACTCTATTAGTTCCTGATATTTCGTCAACAACTTTTACATTAACAGGACAATCTTTTAAAAGTGCAGTTAGTTTTGTTTTATCATCATAATCATTTAATCTATTATTTTGTTTAAAAGTAGTTTGAGATATATCAAATACTTTCTTTGCATTATATGATGTTGCTTGACTACCATCTGCTCTTGTATAGGAATCTCCCGGCTCTAATATAGTAATACTTGTTGCATTTTTCTTAATAAATGCTCCTGCTTCTTTCCAGTCAGAAAACTCTTTTAATTGAGTTGCATTTGGCATTTGTGCTGTTATTAGTAAAGCATTACCAATAGAGTATTTATTCATTCTTCCTTGAACATCTAAATAAGTTTTAAATTTACTTGGATCACTTACAATTTCACTAGCAGTTTTATCTATTAAATCATAAGCATTTTTTCTTTCTTCTTGTTTTCTTTGAATCCAAGCACTCTTATCAAATGACTTACTTTCTGAATTATTTGTTCCAGAAACTATTTCATCAATATCATTCATAAATTCTACCCTCTTTCCTTTGATTTTTTCTTTTTATTTTTAGGTTGTTTGTGTTTAGTTTCATTAAACTTATTTTTACTATCTTTATCTTTTGATAGTTCAGATTTATCTAAATCATTTTCAGCCTTTTGTTTTTGTTCTTCTCTTATTTGTTTTATTTCTTCTCTAACACTTGGCTTTTCTAATTTAGCACCCTGATCTGATTTGTTTTTGCTCTTTGAGGTAGGCTCTGATAGAGGGCTTTTTTCCATCTTTGCCACTTGGGGGTTTGACACCTCTTGTTCCTCCTTACTAATTGGTTTTGTTAGAATATCATCTACAAGTTTTTCCTCTATGCTCTTAACAATAATACCTTTGTCTTTTCCATCTTTTGATTTTTGAACATCATTTTTAATAGAAGCAGTATCTATTGTTACGAACTTAAATCTTTCTACTATACGATTAATTTTACTTGCGTCTTCTGCTCTTACCATTATATCTACCATTCCATCAGAACTTTTTTCTTTACCTTTTAAAGCACAAAATAAAACACCATATCTTTTTGCTTCTTGTGTGAATTTTTTAAAGTTTTCTTCTTTCACAGTAAATACTTTTAATTCTTTACCACTTTTAATCATATTAGTAAGTCTAGTTTTACCCTTTGTTTGAGTATTATCTTTCATAATAGTATAAATAAGTGCTGCAATATTTTTAGCCCCACTACCGGAAATTCTAGTTGCAACTTCTAATCCTTGCAAACTCATTCTAACTATTGATTCAGCAGCGTCACCTGATGTGTTCATCTTTCTTCACTTCCTTTCCTTGTTCTCTTTCTTCTTGTGATAGTTTTTCTTCTATCTCTTTACTGCGTGTAATAATATCATCACATAAAACCACCTCCTTTCGTGTTGGATTTAATTCTTTATTTATCTCATCTATCTGTTTAGATATTTTTTGTCTTTCTTCTTCACTATTAACTTTTTTGTGTTTGTACCAAAGTTCATATCTTTTATCTAATAATTCCTTTAACCTTTTTTCTTTTTCTTCTTTAAATGAAAAAAACTGCTCATTAGTTTTTAAATCATTACTAACGAGCAGTCTTGCTTCTTCTGATATTTTATCCATTTTATTTATGTCTGCACGAATTTCAGCAGATAATCTTTGTCTTGGATTTTTAACTGGAAATACTTTTAATAAATAACAATAGTGTAAATATAATCCATAAAAACCTTTATGTTTAGGTTTTGTATAATTCTTTTTTTCAACTTCATATTTAACATTACCAAATACTTCTATAAATGGTATTCTTATTGCGTGTGTTGTTTCAATTCTTTCATTTATTCTATCTATTGAATAATCTTCTCCAAAATATCTTTCTATTCGTATATTCTTTTTATAACCTTTTCTTCTTATACTGATTTTGTCATATCTAATCATTACATCATAATCCATTGCTTTCATTAGATTACAAAAATCTTTATAGTCATAGGCTTGTGCTATTGCTCTATCTAAATCTTCCTTTGCTTTTGTATAATAATTATTTCTTTCATAATTTCCTTTTTGATAATTAGCATAATTTATTTTACTTCTCTTACAAGACTTTTCCTGTAATTTGGATAATCCATATTCTTCACAAATTGAATCAGATATTTTTCTTAATTCTGCATAAGTTTCTCTTTTATCATAATATCTTTTGCCATCTACAAATGATACAGAATTAATTACAAAATGATTATGATAATGTTTGGTATTTAAATGAGTTGATACAACAACTTCAAATCTATCTCCCCACATTTCTTCTGCGAGTTTAATTCCAATTTCGTGTGCAAGTTCTGGTGTTACTTCTCCCTCTTTAAAAGATTGAAATGCGTGAAATCCTAATATGCCACTTGTCTTATTGAATCTCTTTTTTGTTATTAACATTTCTTCTAGTGCAGTTTCAGAATTACAATTAATTCCTGATACATAAAATTGTTTTTCAGTTTTATAATCTGCTTCAACATAATCAATTACATTGTGAAGATCATAATATGATTCTTTACCATATTCACTATTTTTTGTTTTCTCAACATTAGTTGTATAAACAATAACATTATCTAATCTTTTTCCTATCTTCCATATTCCTGTTGTTGCCATTCTCAACTCCTTTCTTCCAATAAAAAAAGAGAGTAAACTACATTTCTATAATCTACTCTCTAAATTGTAATTTGTAATTCTATACATTATATTATGAAAAAAACCAATCTATAATTTACCTCTTTATTTCATTATTGATAATAAGAAATCTGATAATTCCTGTTCTGTAATTTTAGATGTTTCAATATCAAAGTAATAATCATTAAATTTAAACTCTGTAAAATAAATATCTTCGTATTTATAGATTTTTAATTCTACACCATTTATTGTTGTTGTCTTACTTCCTTCTTCACTAAAATGATAATCTCTTGCAGGTTTATTATCTTTTGAATACGAAACTTTTATTGATCTATCATCACCATTATCATATATTATTTCATAGTAACCTAATATATTATATTCTTTACTTTCTTTATCATTTCTAAAATAAAATATATACTTGGATGTTTTATCTAAATCTTTAGGAATATCTACTATTCCACTTTTATATGGCAACGGAAAATTAACATCATTATTTGTTACAATTTTCACATCAGCATCTATCTTATATGTCCCTCCTTTTTTATTATTTACTTCATTAATGTTTAATGTTACATTATTTTTTTCATCAATATAGGGTTTATTTTTTAGTATAGTTTTATTATCATTTTGATAGTTTAAGAATAAGACACCACTTATTACAACTACTAAACACATTGGCACTAAAGACCATTTTAAAATATTGTTCTTTTTCATTTTTTCTCCTTTTTCTCCTTGATTTATTATTTCAGTATAATAATCTTTTGGGTTAATATCTTGTTCGATTGCATTTTTTAATTTCTCTTTATTTGTCATTAGAGTTACCTCCATTCCCAAAATTATATTGCAATTCTTTTAATGTTCTATAAATTAAATGTTTGATATATGATTCACTAGACTTTAATTGGTTAGAAATTTCTTTAATACTCAATTCTAACTTATAGTATAGATAAAATACTTTGGGAATATCTTGATTTTTCTTACTCTTGATATATTTCCAAATTGTATTCCAATTATCTTCTTTAATAATAATATCATTTATATCAATACCATCTTCTATAGTGTCAATTAATTCTATATCTTTATCATTTGTTTCAAATAAAGATACTGTTTTTAACTTTTGTAATAAAGTATAGTGTTTTTTAATTTTATTATTCGCAATACCTATAAGATAGCTTTTAATATTAATATCTGATAATTTCTTTTTGTTTATTATGTTCCATAACTCTAAATATGTTTCTTGCATAATATCCTTTGTATCATTAATATTATGGCATTTAATAATAACATATTTAAGTAAATCTAAATGTGTTTTATCATATATCTCATTAAATTTATATAGGTTAGCTTGACCAGTCATATTCATCACCTACAATATAATAATCCCTAATTTTTAGAAAAAAGTTCCAAAATTATGAAACAAAACAAATTTCTTAATAAAAAAGATTAATTTGCATATTTAGTAGAATTATATTTTTTGTTCTTTTCTTATCCATATTTTTTTCCTACAAATTACTATTTATTATCCAATCATAAATACAAATCCTAATAACAATATTGCTATGAATATTATTGATAACCATTTTCCTACTTTTGAAAATAAATCGTTTTTGTATTTTAACGAAATAATTAAAGATGGTATCAAAAATATAAATGAATAAAATATTGTATAATGTGTTCCACTTGTTCCATTTGACCAAGAAGGTAATTTTAGAAATGCTAAGATGTTATCTCCTAGACAAAATCCTTTAATGCTAAATGCCCAAAAGAATGCAAGTACTACTAACAATAATGATATTGAGCCAATACCAATTTTTTTCTTTTCCATAATTATGCTCCTTTCTATTAGGAATTAATTATTTTTAATTGATTAAATAAGTCTGCCAATGATAAGATTACATTTCTATTATCAATCATATACGATAAAAAATTATTCTTTTTATCATCATTATCTAATTTATTCATTACTAATGAAATAATATCTGCTTTAAAATTTTGTTTATCTAACTCTTTTAATATAGAATTTTCTAAATTAGATAGCATAATCTTATCATCTCCTAACGATAAATATTATATCATTTTATTGTTTTATTTTCCATATTTCAAAAAAATTAGCACTCTTTTTTTATAAAAAAAAATAGTCCTGTACTAGCGACTATTGTTTTATATCCTTGCATATTCATTCTTAGAAAGGAGTAATGAATAGCAAAGTTAAATGGTTTAACAGCAACGGATATCCGTTGCATATTAAATATATCAAATTAAGTTTAGTTTGTCTAGGACTAATCGTTCTTTTTAGGCAATAAAAATTCTTCTTTAAGTTCTACAATTAATCTAGTTAATTCATCATATTGCTTTTTACAAGTTAGTTCATCTAAAACTCCGGTTTCATTCGTAAGTCTTGCTATCTGATTTATATTATTACCTATCATTCTAATTTGTTTAATTGCTTCAAAAAAATCTTTTGTAGGTTTTTCTCTTGGCTCAAATCCTATTGCTCTACTTCTAATATAATCTGATAAAGTTAATCCAACTTTTTCTGCTTTATTTTTTATTTCTTTATATTCCTCATAGGTGGTACGAAACACAATTTGTTTTTCTCTCACTCTCACATCTTTACCTCCTATTTCTTAATCATATTTTTCATTTCTTTTATTTTTTGATATTGCATATAATTCGCAACAGATAATCCACCGATTATCAAACCGAATGCAAAAAATAATAATTCAGTCATTGTTTCAAATACCTCTCTTTCTTTTTTATATGGGGATTGGGGTCTAGCCCCACATTGGAATTTGTGGCTATACAAATTCAGTGCTGGCTAGACATTAAATCCATTATTCTCGTGCTGTGCAATTACCACAATTAGGACAATAATATATACAATCTTCTGGACAAATTACTCCCTCAATTTCATCTGTTTCTTCAACTTCATCGGTAATTTCTACATCAATTTCATAGTCATCATCATCAATAAGTTTTCCTGTTTTTTCATAATTTTCTATAATTTTTTTATCAAAATCATCTGGATTTTTTACTGCTCCTATTAATATATCTTTGTTAGATTTACTGAAATCAATTAACTCATTCTCACATATAAAATCAAATGCAATTCTTACTGCTTCGCCCTCACATCTAGCGTGAACTTTAAAAATATTTTCTTCATTTTGCTTAAACATTACATAGAATAATTGCTCTGGATCACATTCCCATACACCTACATCATCAAGTAAATTTATCATATCAATATCTAATTCCTTACATATTTTTGATAGTATTACAAACGAGAAATGTGGTCGCATACCATTCTCAATTCTTGATATTTCAGTATGACTTACTCCAACTTTTTCTCCTAAATTTCTTGTAGAAATTCCTTTTTCTTTTCTTTTTTCTTTTAGCGTTTCTGCTAATTCTAAATAGTTATATTTCATAATTTTATCTCTCTCTTTCATAATTTTTTTTATAATTTATTCCTTTCTCGGAACATAAAAAGTCATTGAAATCCTTACCTATTTTCGGCGGATCATCAATGACTTCATACTGCTTTGGAAGAATAGTTTTTAATGCCATTGTTGCTAATCTTCCTGCACTATCATTATCTAAATGCAAATATATTTTCTTTATATTTTGATGTTGATTTAGATAATAATTTAATGCTAATGGTAATTTGCTATCATCAATTTTTTTAGCCGGTTGATATACACCTGCTAATGATAAAAGATTACAATTATACCATTCTTTATTATTCATTTTTAATAAAGTTGCATAAGATAATAAATCAATAGCGCTCTCAAATAAATGAACTTCATTATTGCTTTCTATTGAATCTAATTTAAAAGAAAATGCTTTATGACTTCCATAAGCGTCTTGCATAAATCTACTACTATTTGTTGCTCTTATACAAGCATATCTAGGAACTTGTGTTTTATCATATCCAACAAAAACAACATTATTGTTAGGATATTGTTGATAAATTAATCTATTATCTATACACTCTTTTATTATATCTATATCAATTCCTCTACCAGTTAAATAACTAATAACTTTATTATTATTAGGTGCTTTTTTAGGTAGAATTACATTTATATTTCTAACTTTTTCTTTTTGTTGATATACAACTGGTGGTCTATTATTAGAATATCCAAGTATAGTTTCTACTGCCTGAATAAAAGTATAATCTCTTACTTTAATTAAATATTCCAATGCAGTTTTACCACCTACTCCTTGTGAAAACCAATACCACATTCCATTACTTATTTTCAAACTATCGTGAGTTCTAGTCATATAAGTATCTCTACTAAAATGAACTAACTCATCTGGCTCATAGTTTTCTAAATAAGTATATAAATCCATCTGCTTTGCTTTTTGGATTTCTTCTGGTGTGTAATATGCCATAAATATTACCTACCTTTCTATATCTTTATTCTTAATTTTTTCTCCTCTTGGCTCTAAACATTCTACATACGAATCACAATATGTTTTAATAGCACTAATTAATTCATCATAATTTTTACAATTATATCTTGCACCGCTACCATCTTCATTGCCTATCCAAACATCTTGTGAATTTCTATCATAATCAATACTTAAACTAAAACTATCTGCTAATTCTCTACTCGGATATGGTTTAAAATCTCTATCTTCTATATCTTCCCAGTCTAATACAATTTCCTGATTATGATACATTTCATCTACTTTATTCTCTGCTTCTTCATAATTTTTTGCTTCAACTTCAACAACTCTACTCAAAGTTTCTACAATTTCAACATTATATTTTTTCATCACTATCCTCCTTATATTATAAAAGCGATTCAAGTTATGCACTCAAATCGCTCTCATCAATTTCAATCATTTCCATTTTATTTAATAAGAAATAAGCAAACCTAAACCCTGCTTTAAACAGAGCCCTATTTTCTATTACCTGTCTTTCAATATCAGCATTATGATATTTAATTAAATCTTTTGAATCCTTTTTAGTAAATTCTGTTGGAATATTTTCTT
>ERZ779664.884-NODE-884-length-13396-cov-2.599280_pt1 | contig 13396 bp, 7 predicted proteins | sample MGYA00511478_ERZ779664 | MGnify/ENA primary metagenome ERZ779664 (study PRJEB29588, sample SAMEA2160437) | human gut metagenome | biome: human gut; feature: human-associated habitat; material: faeces | place: Denmark | collected 2008/2010 ...
AGATCGGTGAACAGTTTTTTGCCATCGGCAACGCACTCGGCTATGGTCAGTCCGTTACAACCGGCATTGTCAGCGCCACAGACCGTACCCTTTCCTCTTCGGATTCCGATGACAGCAATGCCCTCATTTCCAGCACTGTTACCACAAAAGAGACACCTACCTACATCCAGACAGATGCGGCCATCAACCCCGGCAACAGCGGCGGCGCACTGGTCAATATGAAGGGTGAGGTTATTGGTATCAACTCTGCAAAGCTTGCCAGCACAGAGGTGGAAGGCATGGGCTATGCAATCCCCATCACCAGAGTATCCAGCATCATCGAAGAGCTGATGAATGAGACGACCAGAACCAAGGTTGCTGACAGCCAGAAATCCAGCATCGGTATCGCAGGCATCACCGTGGATTCCAACATCAACGCAGCCTATGGCATCCCCGCAGGTGTTTATGTAGCAAGCGTTACTCCGGGCAGCGGTGCAGAAGCGGCCGGCATCCGCAAGGGTGACGTCATCACAAAATTCGATGGTAAGACCGTCAGCACCATTCAGGAGCTGAAAGAAAAGCTGCAGTACTACGCAGCCGGAGAAGCGGTTTCTATTACGGTACAGTCTCCCGGCGAGGGCGGCATTTATACAGAAAAAGAGCTGACCATCACCCTTTCCTCCGCACAGAGCTCTGAAGAAAGCCAGTCTACCGACAACACACAGGCTGCTCCTGAAAAAGGAAACGGAACACACAAAGCGATGGGATATCAGAACTGAAGCTGACAATAGCTTATCTGAAAAAGCCGGTCGGCATGGAAGAAAATTCTTCTGTGCCGACCGGCTTTTTATGTTCGTTACAGCTCACTCGTAGCTTTTACTTACTCTTCCTCTTCTTTCTCCGGCAGGATCTTGCTGACCAGTGCAGATTCCACTCTCTGATCCTCCATTTTTTCCACATGAATATTCAGTCCGTTGACCTGCACATCAAACTGGCTGCCGTCCGCAGGAATGATCCGCAAGCAGCTGAAGATCATGCCGCCCAGCGTGTCATAATCGATATCCTCCGGCAGATCCAGATCCAGTGCTTCCGCAATGTCCTCAACATATGCGCCGCCTGAGATCCTCCACAAATTGTCCTCCAGCTGAACGATTTCCGGCGGCTCCTCGGAATCGAACTCATCGTAAATATTTCCGACGATCTCCTCCAGAAGATCCTCCATTGTAATAACCCCCGCCGTCTGTCCGTATTCGTCGATAACGATGGCCATATGGATTTTTCCTTTTTGCATATCCCGGAACAGGTCATCTGCATGAATCGTATCCGGTACAAAATAAGGCTCTCGCAAAAGCTCCTTTAACCCTGACGGGCTGTCATTTTTACGATCCAGGAGATAATCCCTGGCATTCAGAATACCTATAATATCGTTAATATCTTCATCGTAAACCGGATATCTGGATAAACCGCTTTCCCGGATCGTCGAAATGATGTCCTCGTCCGCCTCATCCAGCGAAAAACAGACCATATCTGCTTCTCTCGTCATCGCATCCCGCACCGAAATGTCGTCAAACCGGAACACGTTTTGAATCCACTCCTGCTCATCGTGGTCTATCGTTCCTTTTTCCCCGCCAAGGTCAACCAGCCGCCGGATCTCTTCCTCCGTAACGCTGCGTTCTACGGATTCCGTTTTAAAGTGAAGCAGCTTTAAGATCAGCTTTGCAGACCTCGACAACAGCCATACTGCCGGATGCAGTACCACCGTCAGCACACCGACTACACTACATGTCATTCTTTCTGCAGCTTCAGGCCGCTGCATCGCGATCCGACGCGGCACCAGCTCGCCAAACAGCAATGCAAAGTACGAAAGCACAACTGTCACCAGCACAACTGCCAGCACATGACAAACAGAAAGGCTTATGCCGCTTGTTCCCAACCGTTCATACAACCATGCCATCAATTTGCCTGCAAATCCGTCCGCTGCAGCTGCACTGGCCAGAAATCCTGCCAGTGTAATCCCGACCTGAATCGTAGATAAAAAAATATTCGGCTCCTCTGCAAACTTCAGCAGCCGCTGTGCTTTCCGATCGCCGTCCTCTGCCAGCTCCCGCAGCCTGTTTTTATTCAGCGATACAACGGAAACCTCGGACGCCGCCAAAAAAGCATTGACCAGGATCAGAATGATCAGTAACAAAAGTAGTTTTACCATGAATTTAAAATCTCTCCTTTTTCTACGACAAAGAGACATAACCCATTGGGAACTCCCAACAGGCTATGCCTCCTATAGCTTTCTCCAACAGAGCACAGGCTCTGTCCATTTTGTATTGTGATTGGAATTCAGAAAATTCGTTTCCCCGTCAGGGTCCGCGTTATCCATGAAATTCGGTTCCTTCCCTGTCTGAAATAAATCCTGTGCGAAGCGATCTTTATACAAAGCCGTTTTCTCTGCTTTATTTCAGGCAATCCGCTTTTGACATGTTTACTTCACCCATTATACAGAATCAGGAAAGGAGCTGTCAAGATTTTATTCTATCCCCTTCACTTCGTAGCCGGCATCTACGATTGCTGCAGTCAACGCTTCGTCGGTTGCTGTGCCTTCTACAACTGCCTGCTTATCCTCCAGGCTTACGGTTACAGCGGTCACGCCCGCTACGCCCTCCAGCGCTTTTGTTGCTGCCTTTACGCAGTGCTGACACATCATGCCTTCGATTTTGATTGTTTTTTTCATGGTAGTCTCTCCTTTTGATTCATCATTTTTGGCTATTCTATCCGCAATTTCCGCGGCTGCCCTGCTTTGCTCCATCATACCGCCATTTCCGGTTGTCTGCAAATCTGCAGTACCGCTCTCATGCTTCCACTTCGGCGTAAAGAACCGGAGGCGGAGCGCATTCGATACGACGGATACAGAAGAGAAGCTCATCGCCGCCGCACCGATCATCGGGTTTAATAAAATATGGAACGCCGGATACAGCACGCCTGCTGCCACCGGAATGCCGATCGCATTGTAGAAAAATGCCCAGAACAGGTTCTGCTTGATGTTGCGTATCACCGCACGGCTTAAGCTTACCGCAGATGCTGCGTCCATCAGATCGCTCTTCATCAGTACGATATCCGCTGATTCGATCGCCACATCTGTTCCTGCGCCGATCGCAATTCCGACATCCGCTCTCGCCAGTGCCGGCGCGTCGTTGATACCGTCTCCCACCATCGCAACCTTATGTCCCTGCTCCTGCAGCTGCCGAACCTTTTCCTCTTTATCCTGCGGAAGCACATCCGCAATAACCGTCTTGATGCCAACCTGTTTTTTGATTGCCTCTGCCGTTCTTGCATTGTCGCCGGTCAGCATAATGACGTCCATTCCCATCTCCTGCAGTCTGGCGATTGCCTCCCTGCTGGTGGGTTTTACAACGTCCGCAGCAGCAATCACGCCGAGGAACTTTCCTCCCTGTGCAAAATACAACGGCGTCTTGCCTTCATCCGCCAGTTTCTCCTGCAATCCTGCCGCTACGGAAATGTCGATCCGGTTGGTTTCCATCAGTTTTCGGTTTCCCGCAAGGCATCGTGCCTTGTCGATCGTTCCCGCAATGCCCTGTCCCGGGATCATCTCATAATCCGAAACCTCCTGGAACGCTGCTGAGCATGCTTCCGCTTTTTTGACAATCGCCTCTGCAAGCGGATGGCTGGACATTTTTTCCAGAGAAAAGGCCAGCTGCAAAAGCTCTGTATACGCCTGCGTGTTTTCACCTGCTGTTTTTCCGTCTGCTTCCAGCGCGATCACGTCCGTCACAACCGGCTTGCCCTGGGTCACCGTGCCGGTTTTATCCAGAACAACCGTATCGATGCTATGTGTAATCTCCAATGCTTCTGCAGATTTGATCAAAATACCCTTCGCCGCACCCCGTCCGGTTCCCACCATGATCGCCGTAGGCGTTGCCAGTCCGAGGGCACACGGACAGGAAATTACCAGCACAGAAATCGCAACAGAAAGTGCAAACTCAAAGCTCTGACCGGCAAGCAGCCAGAGGATTGCCGCCAACAGCGCTATTGTAATGACAACCGGAACAAACACACTGCTGACCCTGTCCGCCAGCTTTGCAATCGGCGCTTTGGAGGATGTCGCATCATCTACCAGCTGAATGATCTTTGACAGTGTCGTATGTTCTCCAACCGCAGTTGCTTCCATCTGAAAATATCCGGTTCGGTTGATCGTACCTCCGGTCACAGGATCTCCGGTCTGCTTGTCCACCGGAAGGCTTTCGCCGGTGATCGCAGATTCATCCACAGAAGCAAAGCCTTCTGTAATTTTTCCATCCACCGGAACCGTATCACCATCCCGAACAACCAGAATATCTCCATTCTGTACATCGTCTACGGAAATTTCTTCTTCCTGTCCATTCCTTAATACCTTCGCGGTCTTCGGTGCCAGATCCATCAGCTTCGTGATCGCCTCGGACGTCTTGGATTTTGCCCGGGCCTCCATGAATTTTCCCAGAGTGATCAGTGTCAAGATCATCGCCGAGGATTCAAAATACAAATTCATGCCAAAGGTCTCGACCATATCCATATCTTCGATGGAAAAGCCCCAGGCGATTTTGTAAATCGCATAGATGCCATACACAAACGCCGCGCCGGAGCCCAATGCGATCAGCGAATCCATATTCGGAGAGCGATGCCACAGATTTTTCAATCCGTTTTTAAAATAATGTCCGCCTGCAATCAAAACCGGCAGCACCAGCAAAAACTGGGTAAATGCAAAAATCATATGATTTCTTGCTCCCAGCAGCCACGACGGCAGCGGCCAGCCAGCCATATGTCCCATCGAAATGTAAAACAGCGGGATCGTAAAGACTAACGAAACGATCAGTCTCTGCTTCATCTGCTTTGCTGCCGCCGCAGCCGCATCTGTTGCACCGTTTTTTCCTCTGCCTGATGCTCCTGTCGTTTTGCTGCCCTGTGTCTGGTGAAGCGAAGCGCCATAGCCGATGTCTTCTACCTGATGAATAATTTTTCCGGAATCCAGTTCGGCTTCATCATAGGAAACCGTCATGCTGTTTTTCAGCAGATTGACGCTGCATTGCTGCATGCCCTCCATTCCGGAAATTCCCTTTTCAATTCGCGCTGAGCATGCCGCACATGACATGCCGGTAATATCATAGGTTTCTTTTTTCATATATCTCCATTCTGCAGCCGTCCTGTATAGTCTTTCCTGCTTTACAGCTTTTAAAGGCTGCCCTTAAAGAACTCATCTTGTCTTTTTTTCTATCCTCTGCTACCATTATAACAATTAGGCACAAAAAATAAAGAATGCACTATTTTGTAATATACTACCCAAAAGGATAGTGTTCACCTCACAACAATAGAATGCACGCTCTGCGAGCATCCTATTGTCATGAATAAGAATGGAGAAATCGCTATGGCTTCAAAAGAAAATCCCTCGGTCAATAAAAATTGCCCCGTTTCCGCTACAATCCGCTTAATCGGCGGCAAATATAAAGCGCTGCTGCTCTGGCACCTGACCGGTCAGACGCTGCGCTTCAACCAGCTGCACCGTCTCGTCCCCGAAGCGACGCCTAAAATGCTGACCCAGCAGCTCCGCGAACTGGAAGAAGACGGTCTGATTTCCCGCACAGTTTATCCTGTCGTTCCGCCCCGCGTTGATTACTCGCTGACGGCGCTCGGTGAAAGCCTTTTCCCGATTCTCGAAGCGATGTATCGTTGGGGCAGCGCCCTGATGCAGGACGAAGGGCTTACGCCGGCATGTACGATGACCGACAGCCATGCTATGGCTGCATCCTCTACAGCTTCTGCACCAAATGCCGTGTTGCAGAACACTCCGTCCGCGGCATGCTGCGAAAGCGACAACGTTTTGTCCCGCCGCAGCACGACAAAAAAAGAACAGGAGAGCTGTCCCTCCTGTTCCTGTCATGCACGTTTAAAATCCTGAGCTACACCTTGGCATGCCGGACAATTCCAATCCCGATGGGATACGGTCCGGTATGCACTCCAATTGTTGCACCGATCTGATAAATGCCGATTTCTTCAATTCCAAGCCGTTCCCGGATCAGGTCCTTCAACATCTCCCGGAAGCCGACAGCCTCTTCATAGTCATAGCCATAGCCGATACAAAAGCTGTATTCTCCCGGCTTTGCCTGTACCTCATCCAGGTATTTTTCCGTCATCTCCACAACCTTCTGCATCGATTTCTGACGGCTTCTGGTAATGCCGGAATTGAAAATTTCTCCCTCTTTCAGTGTGATGAGAGGTTTGATTTTCAACGCACTGGCCGCAATTCCCGCAAGCTTTCCAATGCGTCCGCCATGCTTTAAGTAATCAATGCTGCCGATCGTAAAAAAGATCCTGCCGCTCTCCCGGATCGAAAGCAGAGCTTCTGTAATCTGCTCATATTCCAGTCCGAGATCCCGCAGTCTGCACGCTTCCAGCACAAACAGTCCCTGCAGTACCGTATCAAATGTCGAATCAATGACCGCAATCTTTGCCTCCGGATACTCCTCCAGGATCATATCCTTTGCTGTAGTTGCCGACTGCAAAGAGCCACTGAACTTCGCCGTGATGCAAATGCAGATCACCGGAATATTTTCTTTTACAGATTTTTCAAACACCTCATAAAAATCCTGTACAGACGGCATGGATGTCTTCGGGAACACATCCGGATGATCCACCATCTGCTGATAAAAATCGCGTACTGTGATCTCTTCTATTTCTTTATAATAGTGTTCCCCGTCAAACGAAACATAAAAGGGAACAACCTCAATATCCTTTTCTTTGGATAGCTCCGGCGATAAATCCTGAGAACCGTCACTGATGATCTGTACCTTTTTCTGCATAAGTGCCTCACACAACATATAGTTTTGAAAACTACTTTTTGTAACTGTATGATTATATCACACTCTTCAGGAAAGATACAAGTCATTTTCAGTGGTTGCTTCCTCTTTTCATGGCAGATGGTGTTGCTGCGCCACGCGTACCATTTTCAAAACCAAAACTTTACTTTAATATTTCTTCCATCTCATATTTCTTTGTCATCGCTTCCATCACCTCTTTTTCCGACAAACGGACAATAAATTCTGCATCTCCACCTGCCGCCATCCTGGAAATCAGCTCCAGCAAACTCGCTCTTCCCTCATTTCTACACTCCTCTGCCCAGTCTTCCATAGCCTTACACATATCATATTCCTCGCTTTCTTCCTTTAAATATTTCGTTTTCTTTTCCAATAAATCTTCCCTGTTTAACATAATACAGATCATATCGTATGCGGACGCGTCCATCCGACTGATCCGTTCTTCATTGTCTTTGCAATATTTCCGAAGCTCTTCCTTGTTTTTCTGTCGTTTCATCAGTCCGATCAGTTCCCGCAGATTTGTATGGAAATACTCTTCCTGCAGGTCTTTTAAACAAAATACATGGATCGGGTAATCTGTGATCAGGCTCTTTAGCTTTTCATCAATCCCCTGCAGCTTGAGCATATCACTTAGCCTCTTTGGCGCATTCCACTCCTCCTCTCCATGGTAAATCACAAGCGTAACGACCGGAATCAACCGATCCGTCCGCCTTAGGCGGCTTAAATATTCTGTGCTGTCTGTCAGCATCCCGCTGTTCTCCTCGTACAGTTTCTTTAGTTGCCTGCTGTATTCCTCCGTGTCGTATTCCATACACCGAAACGGCATCGCAAGGTGCAGATTGTTCTGTGCTTCCGCTGCCAACAGCACCATCATTTTCCGGTTCGAAAACATTTTAATAGCGTCCCGTTCCCGGTGTTTTCTCAGTCCATTTCTGCCGTAGTTCATCAATGTCCTCGAATAGTTTTTCTGCACCTCGCTCAACTGCCCCGGCAAGATCACCTCCTCCCCTTCATACAGGCACCCATTGTACAAGTCTGCCAAAATTTCATCCCGGTTTAAATACCCCACAAATGCGTCATTTTGTCTTCCCATCCACACTCCTCTTCTCTCTTTCCAGCAGAAATCTATCACACCTAAAAATTTACGATACCCGGCACATTTAAGAAATTGTAACCACTTCCACACAACCTCCCCACAGTATTCCGTCAAAGTATCCTTTTCAAATGATTCCTCTCCGCTGCGCATTATTCTCTTGTCCCAAACAAATTGAATTCCGGCAGTCCTGCCGTCATGAAGCGCACAGCCCATCTATGCTGTACCCCTGGAAAATGGAAACGCTGCAACCGTTATAAGCCCGTTTCGCATTTTTAATATGAATATAGTGATGATAGAATAGATTCAAAGCGCTCTGCCTTGACAACTTCATTATAACAGCTTTTTTCATTCTGACAAGTCGTGAAAAATACGGCAGCAAAAATCGGGAGTTTGACAGTTGCATAATCAAAAAAGGTAAGGAAAAGAATAAAATACTATAGTTCGCAACGAAGAAAAAAATCGCCGCAGCCCAGTAAATACAAGGGCTACAGCGATTTTATTTTTACTCAACTGTCAAAGATTGGATTATAGCACAACTTTCAGGAAAGATACAAGTCATTTTCCGTACTCTTCTCAGCCCTCGCCAATCTTATTGACCTGTTCCAGAAGCTCTGCCAGCTGTTTTCTGCTATAGCGTCCCTCTGTAAAGGTTACAAGAGTTTTCAGCGGAAAGTCGCAGATCACACGGAATGCGAAGTCCTCCGCATTTTCTCCCATCTCGAAATCAATACCGGACTCCCGTTTAAAATAATCCATCCTTTCCTCTGCGATCGGTCTGGTCGGCAGATATGCATACAACTCACCAAAGGTTGTATTGGCATGGAAATGCTTGTGGATCTTCGCTGTCGAAGTCACTGTAACGGTCTTTTTCAGGCGAATGTCCCGGCTCGATGCACCGACTAAAATTTCGAACTGCCCGCTCTGCACCAGAAAATCCTTCTGCTCCACATCGTAGTAGGCAAAACTTCTTTTATTCAGCACAAACTCTGCGGTTTTGGTTTCTCCCGGCTCCAGAGAAAGCTTTACAAAGCCTTTCAGCTCCTTTTCCGGACGGATGATTTCATTCTGACAGTCGTGAACATAGAGCTGCACCGTCTCTTTTCCGGCACGTTTCCCGGTATTGGTCACCCGCACCTTAACGCGCAGCTGGTCGGTATCCAAGATGCTCTCCTGATCCGTTTCGATGTTGTCATAGGAAAAGGTCGTGTAACTCAAACCCTCGCCAAATGCAAACTGCGGACGAATTTTTTTCGAATCATAATGGCGGTATCCGACAAAGACACCCTCCCGGTATTCTACCTGATAGCCCTCTCCCGGGAAATTCAGGTATGCAGGAGTATCCTCCAGACGCATCGGGAAAGTCTCTGCCAGCTTACCGCTGGGATTCACCTCTCCATAAAGGATCGATGCCATGGCACCGCTTCCCGCCTGTCCCAGCAGGTAGCCTTCTACAATCGCTTTTACATCGTCTTCAAATGGCATCACCACCGGAGCACCATTGTTCAATACAACGATCAGATTCGGATTATACTGCTTCAGCACACGGATCATTTCCAGCTGTGCGCCGGGCAGATTCAGATGCTTACGGTCAAGTCCCTCCGTCTCATAGCTTTCCGGAAGTCCCATGCATAAAACAACCTTGTCTGCTGCCTTTGCCGCCGCGATCGCCCGTTCCAGTTCCGCTTCATCCAGACTTTCCGCATCCACAGAAAATCCTTTTTCATATAAAACAGCATCGCCGCCGCGCTTTTGCATTTCCTCCAGCAGCGTGTCCAGAAACGTCGGGTTGATATGGGAGCTTCCCCCGCCCTGAATCCTGCTCTTTACCGCAAACTCACCGATCAGCGCTATTTTTTCCGTTTTGGCAAGCGGAAGCTGCTGTTCTTCATTTTTCAGAAGCACGATACATTCCGATGCGATCTTCTGTGCCAGTTCATGATGGGTTTTGGGAACAAACGGCTCTACCGGCGGCTTTTCATCTGCCTTTGCGATCAGCTCAAGCAGACGGCGAACCGAAACATCCACCTGTGCTTCGGTAATTTTTCCTTCCTGCACAGCCTCCAGTACCGCACGGTCATTGACGCCTCCCGAAGACGGCATTTCCAGATCCTGACCGGCCTCCAGTCCCTTGACGCGATCGTTCGTTGCGCCCCAGTCTGTAACGACCAGACCTTCATAGCCCCATTCATCCCGCAAAATATCATTCAATACTTTCTTGTTTTCCGAACCAAACTCACCGTTTAACCGGTTATAGGCACACATGACCGTCCAGGGCTTTCCTTCTTTGATCGCAGTTTCAAAGCTTGCCAGATAAATCTCCCGAAGTGTCCGTTCATCCACCTTTGCATTGACCGTCAGGCGCCTCGTCTCCTGATTGTTCGCCGCAAAATGCTTGATCGAAGCGCCGACTCCCTTGCTCTGCAGCCCTGTGATATGTGCTTTTGCAAGTCGGGAAGCCAGATACGGATCTTCGGAAAAATATTCAAAGTTCCGTCCGCACAGCGGCGAACGTTTGATATTCGCCCCCGGGCCCAATAAGACATCTACATTTTCCGCCCGGCATTCGATACCGAGGGCTTCTCCCATCTTATAGATCAGCTCTTCATTCCAGGAAGCTGCCAGCGCTGCTGCCGGCGGAAAACAGGTTGCCGGAACGCTTTTATTCAAGCCCAGATGATCTGCATTCTCTACCTGCTTACGCAGACCGTGCGGTCCGTCCGTCAGCATCAGCTTGCGGATGCCAAGACGCTCGACTGCCTGCGTATACCAGAACGCAGAGCCTGACAGCAGACTGCATTTTTCTTCCAAAGTTAGCTGTCCAAGTAATTCTTCTATCGCCATTGCTGCTTTCCTCCTGCCAATATGCCCGGCTGTAGTGTGCGTCCCCAAACCATCGGCTGCCGAGTTTTTTCTCCTTCGCGGCTCCCGCAACAGCTGGAGCTGCGCTGCACCCGAAAGGCTTACTCCTCCCAGGTTTTATAATACCAGCCGTAGCCATTGCCGGGCAGGATGATATTGCGCAGAACACATTCTCCTTTTCCGAGCAGATCCTGAAACGGCATTTCTCCCATGTCGATCCATGCCGTCTGGGGCTCATCCGAGAAGTTGAACACACCGACTACCATCTCGTTTTTCAGCTGTCTGCAGATGCACAGCACATGGCTGTTATAGGTATCATAGGTCCATACAGCAGCCTTTCCGGAAAACGGACCACATGCAAAGCGGGCTTTTTCCATCTTCTGCATGCCCTCAAAAATACGGTTCTGGACAGTGCCCTTTTCTGCTCTTTTCTTTTCCAGCTCCCAACGGAAATGTCCTCTGTGTACATAACGGGAATCCGCCGCACGGTCTGCGTCCGGATCATCCTTATAGGAATAATCATTGAGCTGACCAATCTCATCTCCGCTGTAGATAACCGGAATGCCGGACTGAATAAACAGATAGGCGTTGAGCATCAGGATTTTCTGAATGGCACGCTCAATTCTCGCCGGGTCCTTTGCCTGCAGCGAAGCCTCCAGACCGCACAGGGATGCCGTCGTTCCGCAAAGTCTCGCATCCTGCAATACAGGATCATCATTATACAGCTCTCCCCGCGCATCGCTGCCTGCTGCCATGCCCCGGAAATATTCATTCAGATACTTCTTATGCGGAATCTCCTGAATACCGGAGGGTTTTAAGAAATCATAGTCCAATCCCCAGCCGATATCGTCGTGACAACGCAGATAATTCAGGAAAACATATTCCTTCGGAAGGCTGTTTACCACGTCCATCTGCTGTTTTAACAGCGCAACCTCTTTTGTTGCAACAGTATGCCAGGTTGATGCCATCGTCGTTACGTTATACAGCATATGGCATTCCGGTTTTTCGAGTGTTCCGAAATAAGGGACAACCTTGGCAGGCTCCATAACAACCTCACCCAGCAGCACAACGCCAGGACAAACGATTTCCGTGATCATACGGATCATGCGCACAATGGTGTGTACCTGCGGCAGATTTCTGCAGTCTGTTCCCAGCTGCTTCCAGATATAGGGAACTGCATCGATCCTGACGATATCAATTCCCTGATTCACCAGATACAGCATATTATAGACCATCTCGTTAAAAACGACCGGGTTGGAATAGTTTAAGTCCCACTGATAGGGATAGAAGGACGTCATAACATATTTTTGGCACTCCTCCCGCCAGGTAAAATTACCGGGCGCCGTTGTCGGAAATACCTGGGGCACGGTTTTTTCAAACTCCTGCGGAATGTCTGGTGTATCATAGAAGAAATACCGATCCTGATATTCCTTTTCTCCTGCCAGTGCGCGCTTTGCCCACTCATGGTCTTCCGATGTGTGATTCATTACAAAGTCCATGCATACGCTCATCTTTTTCTCATGGCAGGCGCTGCACAGAGAAGCCAACTCCTCCATCGTACCCAGGTTCGGCTGCACCTTCCGATAATCTGCTACCGCATAGCCTCCATCACTTTTTCCCTTCGGGGTATCCAAAAACGGCATCAGATGCAGGTAGTTTACGTTGCATGCTTCCAGGTAAGGCAGCTTTTTCTTCACACCCTTCAAATTGCCGGCAAAAGCATCGATATACAGCATCATACCAAGCATATCCTGGCGGCTGTACCATGCAGGCTCCTGTTCCCGCTCCCGGTCCAGCTTCTTTTCTGATTCCGGGCGGTCCTGATACCATGCTTCCATCTGTTCACATAACTGGGTAAACATATCCTCTCTTCCCGGATATAATTCGCAGTACAGCCATTTGAGCTCATCCAAATGGCGCTGCAGTCTTTTCTGATATTCCTGCGCTGTTTTCATGTTCTTTCCTCTCCTTTTGCCGCGCGGCGGGCACAACAGATTTTATTTCAATTTCGAACGCGGATGTCACAGCGCCCCGCCAGCGTTGTGCTGCGATTTTTATTCCACTTCAACTACCGCATTCTGTCCGTTTAGCTCAAGCAAATACAGGCAATCCTTTTTCTCCACCTGCGCTGTTACATCCTCTCCGTTGCAAAACACACGCTTTACAGGCTCTTTGGATAAAAATCCGACGGTCTTTCCGCCACAGATTTCGCCCATTAGCCTGCCGCCGATCTCATGCATCCACAGTACCGCATCAAAGCTGATGTATTTATCCACAAGTCCCACAAAGGTTTTCCCCTCTGTGTCCTCCACAAACAAAAACCAGGTAAAGTCTCCCGCTGCAAGGCGGTATTCTCTGCCTTCTTCTGCGCTGCAGGCCGCAGCAGTCTGATTACGACAATCATAAATCCAGCAGTTTTTTCCGGAAAGCTCTGGAATATCCGATGCACCGATCCGATAGGTCTGTTCCTGATGGGTCAGATTATAAACGGCAATCACTCCGCCGATCTTACCATTTGCATATGCTCCGACATTTGTCAGCTTCAGCACGCCATCTTTTCTGGGATCACGAAACATACAATCCTGTGTCGGTCTTGCCGCCCGTA
>ERZ779664.889-NODE-889-length-13344-cov-2.019264_pt1 | contig 13344 bp, 20 predicted proteins | sample MGYA00511478_ERZ779664 | MGnify/ENA primary metagenome ERZ779664 (study PRJEB29588, sample SAMEA2160437) | human gut metagenome | biome: human gut; feature: human-associated habitat; material: faeces | place: Denmark | collected 2008/2010 ...
GGATTTCAAGCGGGTGGTGGCCATTTACGACCGGCAGGAGGTCGCGTGGGGTGAAGCCGACAGCGCTGATGAAACCACCGGTGAAGCCGCTGACGAAACCGCTGACGAAACCGCCGATGAGACCCTTGACGCGACCACTGGTGAAGCCGCTGACAATCAGTAAGGACAGAGGGAGGGTTCAGCATGGACACGAAACGCAAGCTCGGCGTGATGAAGGAAATCGAAGCCGCAAATAAGCGGCACGTCGAGGAATGGAAGCGCGAACAGGCAGGGCGCAAGATCACGGGTGTTCTGGTGGACGTGAAAACCGGAACTGTGGCCAAAGCGACCGTTGAAAAGAATCTCGACAGCTATTACGAGATTCTCAACTGCCGCTGCATCGACGTCGTGTGGCGCGGCATAGGCGGCAAGCGGTTCTACATCGTCTGTGATGATGAAGCCCTGCTCACTTCCGATCCCCGCGTGAGCGCGGTCGGCGTCAATGGTGAAATGATGCTGGCGGGTAATCTGTTCGTGGTGCAGACGGACGGCGGGGATGATCTGCAAAGCCTGACGGAGGCAGAAATCCGGCATGTGCTCCTCAACGCGAAGTGGCTTGTCAGTCTCGTTCACCACGACATCCGCTGCGTCCTGACCAACTGTACCTACTGAGCGGGAGGACAGACTATGGCAAAAGCCGCTCGAAACGTCGCCTCAGAGCAAAAGCCGTTTTGCAAGCGGCTTTTGTCTTTGGCGGGCAAATACAGCATTTGGGAGGTCTGGTCAGACTTCATCAACGTCTTTGCTCTGGCCATTTCAAACAGCGTGGACAAGGTGCGTTTCGATGAACGCGAGACCCTGTACCGGCGTATTATGGCGAAGTATGACGCGAAGGAGCGGGAGGTTTTCCCGCTCCTTGCTGCTGATGTGGTGTCCGCGCTTGAACAGAACCCGGAACAGGACTTTCTCGGCAGCGCGTACATGGAGTTGGAATTGGGCAACGATCATGCTGGACAGTTTTTCACGCCCTATGACGTGTGCCGCCTGATGGCTGAGGTAAGCGTCCCCGGACTGGTTCAGCAGGTGATTCAGGATGGCTACGTCACGTTCAACGATTGCGCCTGCGGGGCAGGGGCTACACTGATAGCGGAGTGTCACGCCGCGGGGAAGAGGCTGCGGCTACTCGGCCGCAACTGGCAGAACTGTGTGCTGGTTACGGCGCAGGACATTGATTTATCTGTGGGCATGATGTGCTATATTCAGCTTTCGTTGCTCGGTGCGGCGGGATATGTTAAGATAGGCAATAGCCTGACAGACCCCATGACCGCGGGTGACGACAGCAAGAACTACTGGTACACGCCCATGTATTTTTCAGACGTGTGGCGCTACCGCCGCATATTTCACAGCATCGACAGGCTGATTGGGCGCGAAAAAGATGCGCCCGGAAAGGATAAAGAAAATGGTTCATGAAATGACAGGCGACCTGCTGTCCTGTGATGCGGATTACATCTGCCATCAGACGAATTTCTATGGCGTGATGGGGGCGGGTGTTGCCGCGTCCATCCACAGCAAGCTGCTGTCTCCTGCCGCGTACAGCGTGTATCAGCGGCTTTGCCGCAAGATGGGGCGCGATCTGCTGGGCGAGGTGCAGTACCTTCCGGGCACTTCCAAAGAGCCGGGAGGACGGTCGTACATCGTGTTCAACCTGTTCTGTCAGGATGATCGGGCGCGGGCAGATAGAGGCTTGACCCGGTATGACTGTATGCGCTCCTGCTTGGAGCAGGTGGAGTGCTGGGCACGGGAAAACGGCTGTAAGCGTGTCGCCCTGCCGGGGAATATGGGCTGCGGCATTGCTGGCGGTGACTGGCGCACGGTGCGTCAGATCATCGAGGACATATTCGGCAAGTCACCCGTGCCCTGCACCATCGTGTGGTGGAAGGGGCGCGCCTAATGAAGATGAACCTCAACGGGTATAACGCCTATACTGCCATCCACAATGGCGGTCTCTACAAAGCCACCGTCTGGCGGACGGACGGCGAATATCCCTTTGAACTCCGGGTGTACTACGTCGATGACGCGGGCGCAAGGCATGAGGAGTTCTGTAAGTCTTACAAGACCGCTTCTTCTGCTTTCGGGAAGCTCCAGCGGTATTTCAAGGGCGAGAGCGCGGTCTGGTCTGCGGACTGAAAGTTACCAGCAACTTGCCGTCAAGTTAAAGTGATCAGGCGTGAGGGTCAATGACTCTCACGCCTGCTTTTTTTTATTCTTCGTCGTTCATCGTCGGGGTGACGACCGCTTTGATGTACTCCGTCCGTCCCGTTTGGGGGAAGCGTATGCCGCTGAAATGCCCGCCATTTTCGGGTAGGACAGCACATAGGGCAAGCGCTCGTTCTTGCACGTCGCCACGATGGAGGCGGTGCGGAAATAGTCGTCGCTGGTCAGCTCACGCGGCGGCACTTCGTCCTGTGTAGCCGTCATTTTGTACTTTCCCGTCTTGCGGATGGCCGATAGCACTTCATTCGTCACCCAGTGTTTGAAGCGCTTTGCGGCGGGGGGAGCTTGCTGGAGAAAATCAGGCTGTACGGCCCGGATTCGTTGATGATAGTCATGTTGGGGTTCCCCCTGAATACCGTCACGAATCGTTACGGTATTCTTGTTCTTGTCCTCGTCGTCAACGTGGGCACCTAACGTCTTTCGCGGATTGGAGTAGCCTAACGCCACTGCAACGTCGCGTCCGACGAACCGCGGTACGTCACCAATCATCATGGAGCGGACAGCACCGAACTCGTTATTGGCGAATGTCTGCAATTCATTCATGCGTCCATCGCCTCCTTGATGTTCTCCGTGCATTCGATAACTTCGCGGAGGAGCGCATCGGAAATGCGGTCATCGGTGTCCATGCGGTCGCATACGATGGCGAGCGCCTCATCAATGACGGCAATCTCGCGCAGGATGATTTCTTTTTCGTTCACAAAAAGCACCTTCTGTCAGTTAAATATTCTTGACTTTCTGCTGACAGGGTGGTATGATAATAATGGATTTCATGCCATCCCGTACAGTTGGTGTCACGCCATCATGCGTGGTGGATATGGGGTCTTTGGAAGTAAGCGCTGACGCGGCTCAAACGTAACGGCGCTTACTTTTTTCGTCTCGCAACAGTAGCAATTCAAGGGCTTCACGAATGGCTGCGCCTTTTGTGACATTTCGACGTACACAATAGGCCTCAAGCCTCTGCTCGGTATCCGCATCGAGACGGATACTGTATCGCACGTCCTTGGGGTTGTCTACTTTGGGACGCCCCATTTTTGTTGGCATCGTATCGCACCTCCTTCTTGCCACACCAAAAGTATAATAAACGCGTGGCAAAAAGTCAATCTTTTTTTATGAAATTTCTTCCAAATCTTGATTCTATCATATTTTCGCTCGAAAGTTAAATATTTTTAACTCAAAAACGCGGGCAAGATATATTTACATAGCTGCATTTCGGCAGCGCGGATGATACCGGTCGGGGTGGGTAGATTGTCCACCCTGACGAAGCCGGGTTCTATGGGCATAAGAAAAAAAAAGCGCAGGAACGTAAATGATCTTGCGCGTTATAGATTACGCCGCTGACTTACGATTGAGGTGCGTGTTGAGGATGGGGTGGCAAAACACCACCACCCCATCCTGTCGATGATGCCCTGAACCGTGGTATCATCTGATTCAGCGTGTGAACCCAAAGTGCTCTCGTTCACACTCCCAAAAATCAAAACAGCGGAGGTTTTACACTTCCGCTGTTTTGTATGTGAGCACAAATACGTCTCCGAAAATCAACATTTCAGGTTCGTACCTGTGCGCTATGGTGGAGATGAGGGGAGTCGAACCCCTGTCCGAAGGCTCGCTTGCAGGACCTTCTCCGAGCGCAGACTGTGATTTGAAATTCCCGCACGATGACGCCCGCAGTCAGGCTTCAGCGATTGGTAGCTTCATGTTACGGACGCATGGCAAAGCTTACATGCGCTCGTTCCCCGCTTGAATGGCGCTGGGAACCGGTCAAGCGGGCAGACCGGGCCAGCGTCGCGCCTAATTAGGCAGCGAAAGCGTACTGATTATTGTCAGTTACATTTAAGTTCCCCGTTTTATCGTGGTCAGGGGCCACGGCTCGCTTATCCCGCCCTCGACAACCCCCGTCGAAACCGGATCATCCCCATGAATGAGATGGCGCTTCTTTTGGGGCAGCGCCGCCCATTGGTTGATGGTAATTTGTTGCTGGTTTTCTTTTGTTGCAAAAGGAATCGCCACTGCGGAGGCGACCAAAGGGCTTTCCGATCGCCCTTTGGAAACCTTCGGCTGGACACTCCCATGCTGCTTTTGGGGGACAGTTACAGTGGGAAGTTTGGTTGCCCGTTCCTTTATCGTATGTGCAAAGGTTGTGCTGAGGTCACTTGTTGTGTTCCCTGAGTGCGCGGCGGATGTCGCGGTCAGCGTCGCGCTTGGCGATGGTGTCGCGCTTGTCGTGTTCCGCTTTGCCGCGGCAAAGACCCAATTGCAACTTCATCCGTCCGTCCTTCAGGTAGATTTCCAGCGGCACAAGCGTGTAGCCCTGCCGGGAAACAAGCCCGTCCAGCTTGCGGATTTCGCTCTTGTGCATCAGCAGCTTTTTCGGGCGCATGGGGTCGCGGTTGAAGATGTTGCCCTGGTCGTAGGGGCTGATGTGCATCCCCTCGACCCAGATTTCGCCGCCGCGAATCTGCGCCCACGACTCCTTCAGGTTCACGCGTCCCTGCCGGATGCTTTTGACCTCCGTGCCGAACAGCGCCAGCCCGCACTCATATTTCTCCTCGACGAAATAATCGTGCCACGCCTTGCGATTCTGTGCCACGGACTTAATTCCCTTCTGATGCGGCACGTTTCTCGCCTCCCTTGCGCGTCTGCCTGTTTCAGCAGGAACTATTATAGCATATTCGTTTTTTTATTGCAAGTCCCAAACTTCCATGCTATAATAAAAAGGAGGATTTTCTGTGGTACAGGAGGAAGGACAGGATGAACGATCTTCACGAGATGGCGGCAAACAGCCGGGAGGAGGCCGAGCAGTTTGCCAGGGACCAATGGAAACGCGGCGAAGTCGTTCTGGACGCCAGCCATTTTACCGGCGTGGAGTTCCATGCCAAGCGGTATTTCCGTGACCGGGGCGAGCGATGAGTTCTTTTTTCGCCTGTCCCGGATTCCCCGCAGGGGAATGGAATGTAGCTGTACCAGCAAGCATCGCCTTTGTGATACCACAAAGGCCGCTTGTTAGGGGGAACGCCCCCTAATACCCCTTTTGAAAGGATGGAGGTTTTCATGGAAGGATTGTTTTTCGCCATTGGATTTCTGCTGGGCGGTGTGGTCGGCGTGCTGATTATGTGCCTGCTTCAAATCAACCGCATAGGCAGAAAGGAGGATTCGGAAGAATGAGAAAACGCAACGTACACGTACAGTTTTGGCTGGACAAAAAAGAGGCGGAAGCCTTCAACAAAAAAGTAAAGCGCAGCGGCCTTTCCCGTGAGGCGTACCTGCGCCATCTGGTGAACGGCCTGGTTCCCCAGGACGCGCCGCCCCCGGCATACTTTGATTTTATGCGGGAGCTGCACGGCATTGGAAACAACTTAAACCAGATCGCCCAGAAAGCCCATGTGCTGGGCGTCATTGATGAGCGCCGCTATGATGAGGAAATGCGAAAATTCGACCAGCTCGTCCGGGACATCACCAAAGCGGTGATCCTTCCCCGCGCTATGGACACGAAGGGGTCCCCGCGAAGCCTGCTTCGTGGGGAGAAGGAGCACCCGCGAAGCGGTGAGCCTTTTGACGCTTGCGGCAAAAGCGGCAAGCGGAGCGCGGTGTGACGTGGCTACCACGTCTATCTGGCGGGTGAACGGCTGGCTGGGCAAGGTTCTCATCTATATCGAGAATCCAGATAAGACCGAAAATCCTGATTTCTTTGAAAAGCAGGATATGGATGGCAAGGAGGCCCAGGGCCTATCCGATGTGATCGAGTATGCCGTCCAGCAGCAAAAAACAGGCAAGACGGTGGAAAGCGAAGGCGAAACGGTCATGCGGCAGTTTGTTTCCGGGGTGAATTGCAGCCCCTCTACGGCCCGCGATGAGATGATAGCGGTAAAAAAGCGTTTCGGAAAGGAGGACGGGACTGTGGCCTACCACGGCTATCAGAGCTTTGCCCCCGGCGAGGCCACGCCGGAGCTGGCCCATGAGATCGGCCTTGCCCTGGCAAAAAAGCTGTGGGGTGAAAAATACCAGGTGCTGGTGGCTACCCATCTGGACAGGGAAAATCATCTGCACAATCATTTTGTAGTGAACACGGTTTCCTTCGTGGACGGCATCAAGTACCATCGTACCGAGCAGGATTATTTCGATATGCAGCGGGAATCCGACCGGCTGTGCCGCGAGTATGGGCTTTCTGTCATTGAGAACCCCCAGCGGGGAAAATCCAAGCACTACGGGGAATGGCGGGCCGAGCAGGAAGGCCGCCCCACCTATCTCTCCCTCATCAAAGCCGATGTAGATACTGCCATCCGCCAGTCTATGACGGAACGGCAGTTTTTTTATCATCTGCGGCAGATGGGCTATGACGTCAAGGTGGGCAAGGATATTACGGTCCGCCCGCCGAATTACCCCCGTGGACGCAAGCTCATGCGTAACTTTGGCGAGGACTACTCGATGGAGAACATCCGCAGGCGGATTTTAGCCCAGCGCCGCCCCCAGCGGGAACACAGGCCGGAGCCGTTTCGGTGCAGGCTACACGGGGATTTGAAACAGGCCAAAAAGGTGACGGGGTTCCGCGCCCTCTACTTCCACTACTGCTATCTGCTGGGGGTATTCCCCCAAAAGCAGAACCGCCCGCCCAGGCGGGTGCCTCATGCACTGCGGGAGGATTTGATCCGGGCGCAGGAGCTTACCGATGAAGCCTGCCTTCTTTCCCGCCACCGCATTGACACCCTGGAGCAGCTTAACGCCTATCGGTCCGATGTGAAATCTCAGTTTGCCGGCCTGACGGAACAGCGGAAAAGCCTGTACCGGAAACTTCGCACCAAGGCAGTGCTGGCCGACCCTGCCAGGCAGGAGTATATCCGGGCTGAGATCTCCAAACTATCTGCGCAGATCAAGGAGCTGCGCCGGGAGGTGAAGCTGTGCGGGGATATTGCCCTGCGCTCCACTTCCATCAAGGATAAGATACAGGCCGCCCGTGAGGAAGTCTCCGGCAGGGATGAGAAAGCCCGCCAGGAGCCGGAGCAGGGCCGGGCGGCTCCCCCAGGAAGGAGATGATTTTTGATGTATAACTCAGGCGACGCGGCGGAGCAAGTGGTACGGATGAGCCTGGAGGGCGCTGAATTTGCCCTCAAAATCACCGGTTCTGCTGCTAAAAATCTGGCCGCCGCCCTTTACACGGTTCTGAAAGACCAGAAAAAGACCAAGGGCAAAGCCCGCATTGAAGCCATGCTGCGGGAGAAGCGCCCCTTAAAGGTTTACACCATCAAGAAGGAGGATTGCCCGGAGTTTGCCAAGCAAGCCAAGGGGTACGGGATTCTTTATGCGCCCATCCCGGTGAAGAAAGGCGACGACACCATCGACATTCTGGTGTTCGAGGATGACGCTGCCAGAGCCAACCGGATCGTGGAGAAGTTCAAGCTCACCGTTGTGGATACGGCTTCGATCAAGGAGGATATTGAGAAATCCCGCGAACAGCGCGGCAGCGAACCCGCCGCCCCGGAGCAGGCCATGCCGGAAAAGAGTGTGGACGACCAGCTTTTGGATGAGCTGATGGAAAAGCCCACCCAGAAAGAAAAAGCCCAGCCGGAAAATCCGGCAGCGGAGAAGAACGCCCCTTTTGCCCCAGCGGCGGAAAAATCCCCTCCGTCCGAGCCTATCTCCGAGAGCAGCAGCAAGTCCGCAAGGGGTACTTCTGATGGAGCCGAGAAGCCTTCCGTCCGGCAGGAGCTGCGGGACATCCAGGCCCAGCGGAAGAAAGAGGCGGAGGCTGCAAAGAGGGAGGAACCGGCTGCACCCCAAAAGAAGGCGGCCCAGAAAACCACGCGGCACCAGCCGCCCAAGCCCAAAAAGAAACCAAAATCGAAAGAGAGGTAATCGGTTATGAATAACTTTGACGATCTGTTTGAACAGCAGCCCCAGGCGGAGGCCGCGCCGCAAAAGCAGGAAAGCCAGAAAGAGCGCCCCAAGCGCCAGTGGTGGCAGATCCGGGAGGAAAAACAGCGAAAAGAAGCCTATGCCACCTTGGACCGGATTTTTGGAGAGTTCTCCGAGGGTACGGGCAGTATGGAGGCATATCTGGATGTGCAGAGCCGTTTTCCCTTCCACTCTGCTCGCAATGCACTTCTGATTGGGGATAAATGCCCCGACGCGGTGCGTGTAGGCGGCTACAAGGAGTGGCACGCCCAGGGGATCGAGATTTTGGAGGATGAGAAGCGTTTGCCCATCATCATTCTGGAGCCGGGCAAGGCATACCGGCGTGAGGATGGCAGCGTGGGCCAGAACTTTTACGCCAAGGAAGTCTATGATATTTCCCAGACTACGGCGCGGGATCAGGTTCAGCCCCAGGTGCGCTACGATGACCGTCTGCTCTTAAAGGGCCTGATTGCCAGTTCCCCGGTGCCCATCCGGGCCGTGGAGGAACTGCCACAGGGCCGTGGGGCCATGTTTTCTGCAGAGCAGAACGCCATCCTGGTGAAAAAGGGCATGGACGCGCCGGACATCTTCCGCTGTGTTTCTCTGGAGGTTGCCAACGTGCAGCTTGCCCAAAGCATGGACGGCTATTCCAGAGAGACAGATGGCTACAAAGCCTATGCTGTCAGCTATATGCTCTGCAAGCGGTATGGCGTGGACGCCAAAGAGTATGAGATTTCCAAACTGGACGGCGTGTTTCAGGGGCAGGTCCCCAGGGAGGATATTCCTGCTGCCCTCACCGATATGCGGGATACGTTCAAATCCCTCAATGGCCGTATGGCCAGGGCTATGGGCCTCACCCGCGACAGCAAGCAGAAGGAACAGGAACGGTAAAGGAGGAGTAGACCCATGGAAAAACAGGAAAAAGTCGTCCTCACCCTGGACAGCTATGAGCATGGGATCATGATTCGCGCCCTCAACGAACTGCGCAACGATATGCTGGAGGAACAGCGTGACCCCGGCCCGGTGGAGGACGTTCTGCTGAAAACCATTGACGCCCCAGCCCAAAAAGACAAGAAAGCGAAGCGCCGGGATGAAGCCAGATAATAAGGCGGGCGGCCCCTGGCTCTATGCCCTGGGGCTGGTCCCGGTGATCTGGTTCGCCCTGCTGATTGCGCCTGCCATTTCCGGGGGACTTTCGGAGATCGTCAGCGCCCTGCCTGCGGCAATGAACAATCCATTCAAAATCGTGTGGTGTGAGGACAGTGTAAAAACTGTCCTCATTTTTATTGCCGCCTATGGGCTGGGCATTGGCATTTATCTTTCTTCCCGGCGCAATTACAGACGAGGTGAAGAACACGGTTCCGCCAAATGGGGCGATCCGCGGGCCGTGAATAAGAAATACCGGGACAAGGATCCGTTCAAAAACCGCATTTTTACCCAGCACGTCCGCATGGGGCTGGATGGCCGGAAGCACCGCCGCAACCTCAACACTTTGGTGGTGGGCGGCAGTGGTGCGGGAAAAAGTCGGTTCTACGCCAAAGTGAACATCTGCCAATGCAATACGTCCCTTTTTATTTTGGACTGTAAGGGGGAACTGCTTCGTGACTGCGGCGGCCTGTTGGAACAGATGGGCTATGAGATCAAGGTGGTGGACCTTCTGAACATGGAGAAAAGCCATTGCTACAATCCCTTTGCCTATCTGAAATCCGACAACGATGTGCAGAAGATGGTGACGAACCTTTTCAAAGCCACCACTCCGAAAGGGAGCCAGTCCAACGACCCTTTCTGGGATACTGCGGCCAGTATGCTCCTCATGGCGCTGGTGTTTTATCTGTGGTACGAAGCGCCGGAGGATGAGAAGAATTTCCCCATGATTATGGAGATGCTCCGAGCCGGGGAGGTGCGGGAGGATGATGATTCCTACCAATCGCCGCTTGACGAACTGTTTGACCGGCTGGAAATGCGCTCCCCGGATCACATCGCTGTGAAGTATTACAAGGATTACCGTTCCGGCTCTGCCAAAACGCTGAAATCCATCCAAATCACCTTGGCGTCCCGCCTGGAAAAATTCAATCTTTCTTCGGTGGCGGCTCTTACCGCCACGGATGAACTGGACCTTTCCAGCCTGGGCGAGAAAAAAGTGGCACTCTTTGCCCTCATCCCGGACAACGACGCCAGCTTCAATTTCTTGGTAAGTTTGCTGTATGCCAGCACTTTCCAGGAACTTTTTTATTCTGCCGACCGGGTACACGGCGGTAGCCTGCCCGTACCGGGGCATTTTTTCATGGATGAGTTCGCCAACGTGAGCTTGCCGGATGATTTCGACAAGCTGCTGGCCACCATGCGCTCCCGGAATATCAGCGTTTCCATCATCATTCAGAACATTGCCCAGCTCAAGGCGCTGTTTGAAAAGCAATGGGAATCCATCATCGGCAACTGTGATGAATTTTTGTACCTGGGCGGCAATGAAACGTCCACTCACAAGCTGATCTCTGAGAACTACCTGGGGAAAAGCACCCTCTGGCTGGACACCTACGGCAAGAGCACCGGGCATTCCGGCAGCTACTCCACCAACAACCAGATCACGGGCCGGGAGCTGATGACGCCCGATGAGGTCCGTATGCTGGACAATAACCTGGCCCTGCTCTTTATCCGTGGCGAAGCGCCGCTGATGGATGAAAAGTATGACCTTTTGAAACATCCCAACATCAAGTACACCACCGATGGCGGCGCGCCTGTCTATTCCCACGGCGGCACTGAAAACGCCGTGGCGGATATGACCATTGGCCGCCTCACCCCCGGCGACCTTGCCAATATCCAGGAGCCGGAAACCCTTTACGAACTTCTGTCCGATGAGGACATGGAGAATATCTTTCAATTTAAGGAGGACACCAAAAATGAAACTGTTTCATAAGGAAAGCAAGCAGAAGAAAGAAACCCGCAGCCTGCCCATGGGAAAAAAGAGCCGGAGCGCCTTTGCTGTTTATGCAGCCCTGGTGCTCATGCTGTGCTGCTGCACCACTACGGCCTTTGCCGCCAGCGACCCGTTGACTGTTATCAACAACCTCAGTGATTTCATCTTCGGCCTGATCCGCGCCGTGGGTATGATCCTGCTGGGCTTCGGCGTCGTGCAGATCGGCCTTTCTCTGAAAAGCCATGACCCCAGCCAGAGGGCTAACGGCTTTCTCACCTTGGCCGGCGGTGTTGTGATTACGTTTGCGAAGGAGATTTTGACCCTGATTACCGGCTGATTCTAATAACGGCAGTGTGGGGGCAGGCCCATGGCGGCCTGCCCCTTACCGTTGCCGGAAAGGAGGTTGTTGAATGTCCGATAACTGGGTTGTTCAAAATTTGCAAAATGCCCTCGACACCTGGAACAAGTACCTGTCCGAGATCTGGCAGCTCATCACCCAAAGCCCGGAACAGTTTAAGGGTGGCTCCATCTGGGGCGTCATTGTCAACATCCACGACGCGGTGCGGGCCATTGGCCTTGCGCTTTTGGTGCTGTTCTTTGTAGTGGGCGTCATGCGTACCTGCGGCAGCTTTGCCGAGGTAAAGAAACCGGAGCACGCCTTAAAGCTGTTTATCCGGTTCGCCATTGCCAAAGGTGTCGTGACCTATGGGCTGGAGCTGATGATGGCCCTCTTTAATATCGTCCAGGGCCTCGTTTCAACAATAATGAACGCGGCGGGCTTTGGAACCGCGCAGCAGACGGTTCTCCCCCAGGAGATTGTCACGGCGGTGGAAAGCTGCGGCTTTTTCGAGTCAATTCCGCTTTGGGCGGTTACGCTCATTGGCGGCTTGTTCATTACGGTTATGTCATTCCTGCTCATTATGACGGTGTACGGGAGATTTTTTAAGTTATATATGTATACGGCGCTTGCCCCGATTCCGCTTTCTACTTTTGCGGGAGAGCCGAGCCAGAATGTAGGTAAATCGTTTATCAAAAGCTACTGCGCCGTGTGCCTTGAAGGTGCAGTGATCGTTTTAGCCTGCATTATCTTCTCCCTGTTCGCTTCTTCCCCGCCTGTGGTCGATCCCAATGCGGCGGCAGTCACGCAGGTTTGGTCATATATCGGCGAGCTGCTCTTTAATATGCTTGTCTTGGTCGGTGCAGTGCGAATGAGTGACCGGATTATCCGTGAGATGATGGGACTGTAAGGAGAACAGAATGAAACGAATATACAACAAATTCAAGGGCTACACCCTTGAGGACTGCGATTGCAGATACTGCCTGTATTACGGAGGGCGGCGGAAAGGCAAAGTTACTTGTCTTTCGGACGAGTGCGTCTGCGCCGATGAAATCCGGCAGGCAAAAAAACGAAAAGAAAGGAGTTCCTAAATGGAAGTCAAAATCAACAGAGAAATCAGGAATTACACAGAAGCGATGTTTTTCGGACTGTCACTGCGGCAGTTCATTTTTTCTGCCTGTGCCTGCGTGGTGGCGGTGGGTATCTATTTCCTGCTCAAACCCTATGTCGGCACGGAAACCGTATCGTGGATGTGCATTTTGGGAGCCGCACCCTTTGCGGCTCTTGGCTTCATTAAGTACAACGGAATGACCGCAGAGAAATTCATCTATGCGTGGATTAAGTCGGAGTTTTTAATGCCGAAGAAGCTCACTTTCCGTTCAACGAATACCTACTACGAGCTGTTCAAGCCGAGTATCGAAGCAAAAGCAAAGGAGGCTATGAAATCGAATGATTAAAACACTTACCAATCTCCGCAAACAGGAAAAGGAAAAGTTTGTCGTGCCGAAGGGCGTTCAGGATGTGATCCCCATTACCGCCATCTATGATGACGGTATCTTTCAGATTGGAAAAGACAAGTTTTCCAAGACCTATAAATTTTCCGATATTAACTACGCTGTTGCCAGCCGTGAGGACAAGGAAGCGATGTTCCTTGAATACTCGGAGCTGCTCAATTCCCTCGACTCCGGCGCAACGACGAAAATCACGATCAACAACCGCCGCTTAAACCGGTTGGACTTTGAGAACAACATCCTTATCCCGATGAAAGGCGACAGCCTCGATGAATACCGTGAGGAATATAATAAAATCCTTTTGGAAAAAGCCACAGGCGCAAATGCCATCGTGCAGGATAAGTATATGACGATTTCTGTCAACAAGAAGAATATTGAGGACGCAAGGAATTATTTTGCCCGTGTGGGCGCTGACCTGATTGCCCACTTCGGCAGGCTCGGCA
>ERZ779664.890-NODE-890-length-13342-cov-3.140062_pt1 | contig 13342 bp, 8 predicted proteins | sample MGYA00511478_ERZ779664 | MGnify/ENA primary metagenome ERZ779664 (study PRJEB29588, sample SAMEA2160437) | human gut metagenome | biome: human gut; feature: human-associated habitat; material: faeces | place: Denmark | collected 2008/2010 ...
TGGATGGAGCTCTTTTCAATTAGAATACAGCGCACTTTTCAATTAGTATCTACACGGAGGAGAGGTAATACAGTAAAAAGAGGATATCTTACGGATGGCAATAAAAAAGGAGACCAAGTCCGAAATAGGACCTGATCTCCCTTGAAAATCCCGCATAAAAACTTGCTAAGGTCAAGTAAATTAACTACTTTTGTAGCTGAAGAGTTATTTGAGGTTATGCAGAAAAACGCAAGCGAGCGATGGATTTTCGTCACCTAATCGTTACCTGCCTATTTTCTAAGCTCCGATTACCTTTTGACAATCAAAAGGTTAAAGAAAACTACGCTATTTTTTAAAAAAACGTCAAGGTCTTTTTATACAAAGAACAGGTCTTTTGAAAGGAATTACAAGGTCTTTTCACCAAGCTTTCCAAGGCTCAGGGCTCAAAGGCTCACTTAGGCGGTATTTAAGCCCAAAACAAGCTTCAAGAAACCTAATAACGCACTGATTTTTAATTAATTACAATAAAAAGAAGGGGACAAGACTATATTCTGAAAAATAAAATGAATAATATAATGAGCCCCAGACATACACGAACGCATCCGACATTTACCGGAAAGAAAAATGTATAAATAAAAGAAACTTCTATTGACATCATCACTTGGTCATTCCGGGCATCGTGAAAAATCCGAATGTGCCCATATCCATTGATCCGGCCATTATGAATAAAACCCGGCAAAAAACAAGCCTGGTCAAAGCAAACACAAATTCTATAAAACGACAGACAAAGTCAAGACAATCCTGAACTTTCCAAAGACCAAAGAATAATATTCAACCCGCACGTTTTGTCCCACCAAACAGACTGTAAAGCAAATACTTACACATCTACCAAGGTTTAAAATACCGCATAAGTGAGCCTTGAGCCTTGTGAGCCCTGGAAACGCATCGGAACGACTCTTTTTCTTTGCAGAAAGACACCCGATTTATTTATTCCAAATTTTAATCCCATTTATGTACTGTGAGTCAACACCAGAATAGGATACTAAATGTTCTTTTGAGGCCGATCCATATCTAGACACAACTTCGTTAGCTGCCCCGGATTGAGCTGCTAGATCTATTGACTTTTTTCTTTTTGTCGTAACACTTTCTCCTAAAAAAGAAGTGTGACACTGCCAATAACCACATTTTAAAGTGCAGGTCCTGAGAAAACCTAAATCAACAGATATGGTAAAGCAGCCCACGCTATAACGTGGGAACTACCATGCCTATTCTTGTTGATTTTGTGTTTAGTTTCTCAAGCTTCGCACTTACAAGAGTAGCATAACGCTTCTTTATTTTCAAATGCATGGAAATGGTTACCCAAATCCGAGTACAGAATTACGGAAAAACATTTGAAAAAGAAGCGGTAAGATAAAAATATCTGTTTGATATTTGCTCTATTGTTTGGTAGGTTAGAAATAATTAATTACCTTTGCACCAACAAATCCCGCTCGCTTCCCGTAAGATTAGCGTACCCAGCGGGACATTTTTATTTATGGGCGTCAGGTATACAAATCGAGCCATAACCACGGAACAACAAATTGATATTCTCAAAGAAAGAGGTTTGCTTATTGATGATGTTGAGCGAGCTGTTAAAGCCCTTGACATCATAAGCTATGTTCGTCTTGCTGGTTATTGGCGACATTTTGAAGCTGACCACACTACGCATCAATTTAGAGAAGGTTGTCGTTTTGCAGATATTATCGACCTGTATTCCTTTGATAAGCAACTTAGGGCTTTGCTCTTTACTGCCATTCAAACGATTGAAGTTGCTGTTCGCACAAAAATAATCAAGCACTTTGCTCTTGAATTTGGAGCATTTTGGTTTATGGACGAAAACTTTGCCACCAATGAGGCTCGTTTTGCTACCAATTTAGCTGTTATCCGTAAAGAGGTGGAACGCTCACACGATGATTTTATTACTGAGCATTTCCGCAAATACAACGAACCAGAGCTGCCTCCTGTATGGAAAACATTGGAGGCTATCTCAATGGGAACACTCTCTAAGCTCTATTCCAATTTTTCAAATGCCACGGCAAAACATGCTGTCGCAAGAGAGTTCGGTTTGAATCATCACAAATTTTTGAGAAGCTGGTTAGAGTGTCTTGCGGTGCTTCGTAATTGTTGTGCTCATCATTCACGACTGTCCAACCATGTCTTTCCAGTAAAAACAAAGATGCCAGAACGTATGCCAAATACATGGATTGCTGATTTCTCATTCCGAGAACAAACTCTTTATCCACAATTATGCTGTGTTGTGTATTGGCTCAACTCCATTGTTCTTGAAAATACATTCATTACCGATTTCAAGCAACTCTTGATAAGCCATCCATCAGTGAAAACTCGCTTGTTGGGCTTCCCTCGTAATTGGGAACAAGAGCCTTTGTGGAGGTAATAATATCTACAATAAAATTATTACCAAAAAACAATAAGTAACAGACAATATCGGATAAAATATTGTACCTTTGTATTGGCTTAGACATTGAGCCCAAATAGAAGTGAAATATCGGAAACGAATTGCACCGAAAAAAAGAATAAATCGCTCGTATTGACACCGTAGATGAGTTAATAATAACTAAAATGGTTAAATATTCACCACTTAGAATATACCCTTAAAGGCTACGACCATATTTCCGACTTATCACCAGTAAACTATTGATTAATAAACTATTGAGAGCATAAACCATTATCAGTAAGCATCTAACACAAATTACGTTGCACTATTTGTTTTTCATTTTTTTAGTGTCCAAATCGTGATATATCCACTCCTTTTACTTTCTGTTTTTTATAACCACCGAAACGGTATGTGAAATTCAGAGATACAGTACGGGTATAGTATCCGCTATCCATATCCAAATATTGTTCCTTGAAGCGAACCTTCATATCCGGCATACTGGAGTTGGATATATCACTGCAACGTGCCGTAAGCGAACATCTGTCTTTGGCAAAATTCCATTTCATTCCGGCTGTGAGATTAAATGAACTGGCGAGATCCAACGTTCCCTGAATGAAAGGTGTCTGTATGTTTCCTATCAATTCAAAGGATAGGTTCTTGCCTACTTTGAAGCTGTTGTCAAGTGTGCCGATAAACAGCCATTTTTTGCGGTCAAATGGTACATCAAAAAAACGGTCGCATTTTTGCCGTGCCTGCATGCCTACAAGCGTGAGTCTTGCATCATACCAGTTTCCCATGCTGAGCGGCAGAATGACATTCGCACCTATCATACGCATATAATTCCAGTTGGTATTTTTGTATATCAATGCCAGTCGGCCTGTTGCCTGATAAGGTGTTTGGGCAAAGTAATCGGATGTATGCGTGTAGAACAGACCGAAAATATACTTCTGTTTCAGTATGTACGTACCATTCAGGTTATAGTTTGTCATAGGGCGCAATCCCGGTGTTCCCTGAAGTTCGGAATATCCGTTCAGATATGTAACGGATGATTGCATATCCCAGTAGCCCGGATAGCTCTTGTCTGTTGATAGGGATAGCTGGAAGATGTGTTGCGGACCTTTCAAATAGGTCAGTGAGGCTTGCGGATATACAGCCCATTTATGATAATTCCCGATGGTATAATATTCTCCTGTGGCAGAGATGGAGAATGAGGTTCCGGTTGCCCAGTTTTTATTCAATGAAAAATAAAAACCAGTTGTCTGTTCATTAAGTCCGGCTTCTGTATTTTCAGGTTTTATATTACCAGACACATTATCATAAGTTTGAAAATCATAATCTTTTGCATAACGGTAGGATATTCCGTAACCGATACCCCAGTTATTTGTCAGATTATGTTTCTGGTCTGCATAAATCGAATAACGGTCTATACGCTGACCGCCAGTCAGGGTATATGAGTTTTTACTCTTATCAGATAATTGTGTGAACATGGTCTGGCTATTGTCTGAGGTGTAACGTGTATAATCACCGCCTACTTCCAGACCGATACCCGAACTATATTGTACTGTTATATTGTTCATCTTATTATCTGTAAACTTATCAAGATTGGACTGCTGAAAACTTCCATCAGCTATACTGCGGTTATGCCCGTCAGGGGTAAAACTTCCCGTGTAGGCTACATTCAGATGATTCTTTTCGTTGAAGTTATATTCCAGAGCGGTTCTCACATTGTGCATCCAACTTTTGGAACTCAGTTTCTCGTTCTGCATTATTTCATATACATTATTATTCAAAGTGTGTCTGGAGAGCAAGTCTGTGTATTCCATAGTTTTGATATTGTCAGCTCCATACATTACATCTAAAGTGATTTTTGGTGTGGAAAAGCGAAAATTTCCGTTTGCACCGCCACTGCTGAAATATCTGTTCTGGTAATTGGTACTTAATTCACCCTGAAAGGAATAGTCGTGTGAGCGTTTTATTACCGCATTGATACCTGCTCCGCGTACATGAAGTTCCGGAGGGGCACTGTACATTACTTCCGCTTTTTCCACACGATTTACAGGAGTATTGCGTAATAATGTTTCCAGCTGTTCAGAGGTCATAGTGGTAGGCTTGCCGTTCATCACTATTGTGAGAGAATTTGCTCCGGCAAGAGAAAGAATTCCATTTTTTTCCTGTACTCCCGGCAGTTTGATTATGGCTTCGTAAGCATTATTTACGGACTGCTTTTCTGATAGTGCGGAAAGGTCATAGCCAAGCCGTCCGTTTTCTACCTTAACCAATGGTCTTTCTCCCTTTATTACCACTTCGTCCAGATTATAGTCTTTCTGCTCCAGCGTAATGATGCCTGCATCTGCTGTCTGCCCCTTTACCTGTTTGGTTTGGTAAAGCAGGTGTTGAACTATGAGCAAATAACCATCCGGCTCCTGCTCCAACGTAAATGTACCGTCAGCCGCAGATATGGCTGCTCCTAAATAGGTAGAATCCGGCAACTGCATGACAATCGTAGCACCTTCTATCGGTTGCTGTTTTGTATCTATTATTTTCCCTGTTGTCTGACTAAAGGCAGATATTGAAAGACCTGTACAAATCAAGAAACCTGTCATGACCCTTTTACATTCCATAAATATGTGTTTATTTACTGACAATCTTTCTATTAAATTCAAGATAATTCTTAGAAACTGTTTTGAATTAATCAAAGAATAATGTTATAGGCATTTCCGAAATTCAAAATCAGCAAGTCAATCGGAAAAATATTATATCTTTAAAAGTAACAAGCAATACAGTTATGACACAGTATCCAACCGATCTGACTGAAAAACAATGGCAAGTTTATAAAAAAAGATTTAGAACTGCAAGAAAGGAAACGGAAACATCCGCTCAAAGAGATAATATTTCCACACATGTGGAAACCATTGAACAGTTACAGGATAAAATTCAGACCATGCAGAGTGACCACCATAGGGAACTAATGAAGCTGGAGGCAAAGCACCAATCCGAACTTAACCGCAAGGAAGCTGTGCATACGGAGGAAACAACGAGGCTCAAAACAAGCGATATCTTCCGTAAGGCAGTAAACAACATCATTCGTTTGGCAAGGAACTATTACAAGCCCTGTTTTGACGCGGAGCATGTATCAGACATTAAGAGTGTCCTCAACCTGTTCGGTGACAACAAACAACCACATCGTACAACCAGAGATTTCCTGTATATCACTGCCAAGCAAAAAGGGAATTTGGATAACCGAGAACGAATCAAAGCTAAACGGGAAGCCGATAACGTGGTGGAGGGAGATTATGACCAGCAACAAAAGAGGAGCTTTTCTATGCGAAGATAATAATTGATAGGATGTAATCAGCAATAATCGTAAGTTTTTGATGCACAACCGAATAATAATAGTAACTTTGTAAACGAATTAAAGAAAAATATGCCTAAGAACACAAATATACAAATGATTGACAACTTGGCGAATAACTTTCATGGTTACGCGGTATTGCTTCGCAAAATCAAGCAAAGGGTGCTGATTGCCCAGCAACGGGCAATTTATGCCGCCAACGAAGAAATGCTCAGAATGTATTGGGACGTGGGCGAGATGTTACAAAAAAGCCAAGACGCTGACGGTTGGGGCAAGAAAACTTTGCAACGCTTATCCGTGGATTTGAAGAACGAGTATTCCGAAATAAAGGGCTTCTCTGTACGCAATATGCAGTATATGATACAATTTTTCAATGAATATAATCAGGAGCACCACCTTTCACTTCCTATCAAACATTTGGGATGGGTTCACAATCTCATACTCTTGCAGCAAGTCAAGGACATTCGGGCACGCTATTGGTACATGGTACAGAGCATCACCTCCCATTGGTCAAAACGTTATCTGCAAGAAGCTATCAAACTGGATGATTACGGCAAACATGGAGCGTTGGCAAACAATTTCAGTGAACCCCTGCCTATACCAGAGGCAAACGATGTGAAATCCATGCTCAAAGATCCGTATATATTCGATATGCTGACTTTCACAAAAGAATACAATGAGCGTGATGTGGAAATAGGATTGGTCAAGCATGTAGAAAAATTCCTTGTGGAAATGGGAGCCGGCTTTGCTTTCATGGGGCGGCAGTATCACATAGAGGTGTCGGGCGATGATTACTATATCGACATATTAATGTATAACGCATTTTTGCATAGATATTTAGTGATTGAGTTGAAAGACACGGAGTTCATACCGGAATATATCGGTAAACTCAACTTCTACTGTTCTGCTGTGGATGACATCCTTTGCCGAGAGGGAGATAACCGAACGATTGGATTGTTGCTTTGCAAAAGCAAAGACCGTATCAAGGCTGAATATGCCTTGCGTGATCTTCAGAAGCCAATCGGCATATCCGACTACGAATTGGGGCAAGCCCTGCCGAAAGACTTCCATGGCAGTCTGCCTACGATTGAAGAAATTGAGAAAGAATTAGCGTCTGACAGTCGATGAAATGAACTTATCAATCTCTTACATACATCAGGATTAAACAGTTCTACCCCTAACTATGAATCGCCAGGCTTGATATCCAATATAAAATCATTCCAAGAACCGCTATTTTCTTTTATCCCGATGAAGCTATTGTCCAACTCTTTTTTAAAATCATCATCTATATAAACAAGTGTTTCATCATTCAATATTTTAGACAGTTTAATAGAATCCTCCTTTGTCCATACCTCTTGCGCACAAAGAATATCCGCAATAAATCAATATACTGAGTACCTATACCTACATTCATTTTCAATTTGTTTGTTAACTGAAAAAGAGAATTTGAATATATGTATAATACATTATTCTGTCCTTCCCCATAAGCATAGCATTCCATTGGATAGGATAATCCGATATTGGGACTTATATTAAAATTCAAATCATAGAATATTCCTGTATAGCTTATTCCAGTTCGATTTGTATGGAAAGCATTAAAGCGTTTATTGATAAATGTATTGATTTGAAGATTGGTCTCATGCTTTGTTGCAAATGCGACAGGTATTCTGTTTAATTCATTATCATAAATATGATTCTCTGCTTTGGTTCCAGAAAAGGTTATGCCTATATTGCTTCTCAGATATGTATTATCATTCCAAGATAAAGTATGTGCCATTCCAATTGCTCCTTTTTGGAAGTCAGCCTTCTGTTCTTGTCTTTCCATAGATGTTTCCCATTGTTTAGGGTCATCTTCCGGTCTTTGAATTATTTTATCCAAGAGTCCGATACCCCAAAATGTGAAAGTTCCCATTTTTTTTGTTGGCAAGTTTATCTTAAAAGCCAAATCCTGATAATTAAGCCCCTCGTCAGAACCACTAATCTTATCTGCCAAACCAGAATATGAGTAACGGTAATTAAAGAGGTACGAACTTCCACTTTTCTTATTTATTGGTCTTTCTGATGATAAATCAAATCCCCAAATGCCTAATTGAACAGCATGTGCAAAATCCGTAGTATTGCCATTTCGCATTTTCATATCAAAAATTCCAGACAACGAATTAGAATACTCTGCTGGATAAGCACCATAATAGAAATCCGAATTTGCCATTGTCTGTAAACTTAATTATTTATCCTGTATTTTTCTTTTCCCATGATAAGTTGTCATCCAATAAACACAATGTTTCCATGACTTCCTAGTTCGATGCAGTCATTTCAAAATCAAGAGAATACCGAGCGAACGGATAAGATACACTGTTTTCAACCTCAAATTATACGGAAAAACCCATACCTTTTTTATACCTTTGCCCCCAAAAGAAAACAACAGACATGGAACTATTCAATAAAATGATTGCCGCAGCCCTGAAGGTTTCCGTACATCAAGTAGACAATACATTATCTCTACTGGGCGGGGGAGCTACCATCCCTTTCATAAGCCGATACCGGAAAGAGGCAACCGGAGGACTGGACGAAGTACAAATAGGCGAAATTAAAGACAGAAATGACAAGTTGTGTGAACTGGCCAAGCGAAAAGAAACCATTCTTTCTACCATAGAAGAACAGGGCAAACTGACAGAAGAATTGCGCAAACGCATTGAACAGAGTTGGGATGCCACCGAAGTGGAAGACATATATCTGCCCTATAAGCCGAAACGTAAGACCCGCGCCGAAGCGGCACGGCAAAAAGGACTGGAACCGCTTGCCACCTTACTATTATTGCAACGCGAAAACCATCTGGACAGCCGTCTCCCCGCTTTTGTGAAAGGAGATGTGAAAGACGAAGAGGATGCGCTGAAAGGCGCGCGCGACATCATAGCCGAACAAGTGAGCGAGGACGAGCGCGCCCGCAACCAACTGCGCAACCAATTTTCCCGACAAGCCGTCATCACCTCCAAAGTGGTGAAAGGCAAAGAGGAAGAAGCTGCCAAATACCGCGATTATTTCGATTTCAGCGAACCTTTGAAACGCTGTTCCTCCCACCGTCTGCTGGCTATCCGCCGGGGAGAGTCGGAAGGCCTGTTGAAAGTAAGTATAAGTCCTGATGACGAAGAGTGCGCCGGACGGCTGGAACAAATGTATGTCCGTGGCAACAATGAATGCAGCCGCCAGGTAGGCGAGGCAGTGCGTGATGCGTACAAGCGGCTTCTGAAGCCTTCCATCGAAACCGAATTTTCAGCCTTGAGCAAGGAGAAAGCCGACGAGGAGGCAATCCGCGTCTTCGCCGGAAACCTGAGACAGCTTCTGCTGGCTCCTCCTTTGGGGCAGAAACGGGTCATGGGAGTTGATCCCGGCTACCGTACCGGATGTAAAATAGTCTGTCTGGACGCACAAGGCTCTTTGCTGCACAATGAAACCATTTATCCGCATCCGCCCAAGAATGAATACTCACAGGCAGCCCGCAGCATCGTGAAATTGGTAGAACAATATCAGATAGAGGCAATCGCCATAGGCAATGGCACCGCCAGCCGTGAGACAGAACAATTCATCACTTCACAACGCTATGACCGTGAATTGCAAGTATTTGTAGTAAGCGAGGACGGAGCATCCATTTACTCGGCCTCGAAAACCGCCCGAGACGAGTTCCCTGAATACGACGTGACCGTGCGTGGAGCCGTATCCATAGGCCGCCGGTTGATGGACCCGCTGGCCGAACTGGTGAAAATAGATGCCAAATCTATCGGAGTGGGACAATACCAGCATGATGTGGACCAGACTTTATTGAAGAAATCATTGGACCAGACAGTGGAAAGTTGTGTGAACCTGGTAGGTGTGAACCTCAATACCGCCAGCCGCCATCTGCTGACTTATATATCGGGGCTAGGTCCTGCCTTGGCTCAAAACATTGTGGATTACCGCACCGAGAACGGGCCTTTCAGTTCACGCAAGGAGTTATTGAAAGTACCCCGGATGGGAGCGAAAGCGTTTGAGCAATGCGCAGGGTTCCTGCGTATCCCACAAGCGAAGAATCCGCTGGACAACTCGGCCGTGCATCCCGAAAGCTATCCCATAGTGGAGCAGATAGCCAAAGACCTGAACTGCACCGTAGACGAACTGATAAAAAGCAAAGAACTGCGCAGCCGGATTGATATCAAGAAGTATGTCACCCCGACAGTGGGGCTTCCCACCTTGACAGACATCATGCAGGAATTGGACAAGCCGGGACGCGACCCACGGCAACAAATCCAAGTTTTTGAATTTGACAAGAATGTAAAGACCATAGAGGATTTGACTGAAGGAATGGAACTGCCCGGCATTGTGAACAATATTACCAACTTCGGTTGCTTTGTAGATATAGGAATCAAAGAGAAGGGTCTGGTGCACGTATCACAACTGGCCGACAAATTTGTGAGCGACCCCACCACCGTAGTCAGCATCCATCAGCATGTACGGGTGAAAGTGATGAGCATAGACCTAGAGCGCAAGCGCATCCAGCTCACTATGAAAGGATTGAATCAATAATTGCAACAAGGTAAAAAAGAATATGGAAGAAGATATAGAAACCTGCGGCTGGTTCGTTTTTTATAAGGATCAGCTGCTGATAGAGAAAAAGAACGGAATGTACACCATACCTTTCGGAACAGAGCCTCCCATGCCTGTTCCGGTGGGAAGCACTATCCACACCATCGGAGAGATAGAGGGACGCACTGCCAAGACTTTCTCCGTACATGCCCCGGTGCCCGGCAGCGAAAATGACCGCCACCTGATGATGGATCTCCGGAGTTCATACGACGTATTGCCTTGGGAAGAGTACAATGTGGGTGGAAAAGCCTTCCAGATACTGAATTGGGACAAGAACAGCCGCTATTGCCCCATGTGCGGCGTACCTACCGTACAGATTTCTCCTATTGCTAAAAAATGCCCCCAATGTCGTCAGGAAATTTATCCGCGCATCTCTCCTGCCATCATTGTATTGATACGCCGGGAAGACAGCATACTGCTGGTCCACGCCCGCAACTTCCGGGGAACCTTCAACGGTTTGGTAGCCGGTTTTCTTGAACCGGGCGAAACTTTGGAGGAATGTGTGCACCGCGAGGTACTGGAAGAAACAGGACTCCATATCAAAAACCTGAAATATTTCGGCAGCCAGCCGTGGCCTTATCCCAGCGGAATCATGATAGGCTTCACCGCCGATTATGAAAGCGGAAACATCAAACTACAACAAGAAGAACTGAATGCCGGCGCTTTCTATACCAAAGACAACTTGCCGGAGATACCCAAAAAGCTGAGCCTGGCAAGAAAACTGATTGATGCGTGGCTGGAGGAAAAGGATCATTTATAGAACGAGATGAGTCATGTTCCATCCATAAATACCTATTTATCGCTTGCAGAACTTAAAAATGTACTATCTTTGCAATATGGAATGGTTAAATAGCTTATTTTTTGAACACACGCCTTTACAGGCGGTTGTAATCCTCTCGATTATCATTGCCGTGGGGCTCGGTTTAGGTAAAATCCACCTGTTTGGCATTTCATTGGGAGTTACCTTCGTCTTTTTTGCCGGTATTCTGGCCGGACACCTGGGATTCTCAATCGACCCGAATATGCTGAATTACGCCGAGAGTTTCGGTCTTGTGCTTTTTGTATACGAACTGGGCTTGCAGGTAGGTCCCGGCTTTTTCAGTTCATTCCGTAAAGGCGGCGTACAGCTCAATATGCTGGGCATAGGCGTTATTCTGGCAGGTACGGTCATGACGGTGCTTTTCAGCAAACTGGGAGGCATACCGATGAGCGATATGGTAGGCATCCTTTGTGGAGCCACCACCAATACTCCCGCTTTGGGGGCCGCCCAACAGACATTGAAACAAATGGGGGAACCCGCCAGTGGCGCTGCGTTAAGTTGCGCCGTAACCTATCCGCTGGGAGTGGTAGGTGTTATTCTGGCCATGCTGCTGGTACGCAAATTATTTGTCCGTCCCTCAGATATCGACATTCACGAGCACGAGGACACCAATCAAACGTTCATTGCCACCTTCAAAGTGCACAATCCCGCCATTTTCAATAAAAGCATAAAAGAAGTAGCTTTATTAAGCTATCCTAAATTTGTTATCTCCCGTTTATGGCGGGAAGGTACGGTAAGCATCCCCACTTCCGAAAAAATACTGAAAGAGAATGATCGCCTGCTGGTTATCACCACCGAAAAGGACGCTCCCTCGCTCACGATTCTTTTCGGCGAACAGGAAAACCAGGATTGGAATAAAGAAGACATCGACTGGAATGCCATAGACAGCCAATTGATTTCCAAACATATCGTTATCAGCCGCCCCGAAATAAACGGGAAAAAACTAGGCTCTTTACGTCTGCGCAACAGCTATGGCATCAACATCAGCCGTGTGATGCGCAGCGGGGTACAACTGCTTGCCACACCGGGGCTGATCCTCCAACTGGGCGACCGGCTGACCGTAGTGGGAGAAGCCAAAGCCATAGAGAATGTGGAAAAAGTATTGGGCAATGCGGTTAAAACGTTGAAGGACCCTAATCTTGCCGCCATTTTTATAGGTATTGTACTGGGACTGGTGGTATTGGGGAAATCATTCGACTTCTTCTCCATCCTCGGCTTGCTGGGGCTGATTGGAATGAATATCAAGAATGCCATCGTGCTGGTGGACCAGATTGATACGGAAACCGCTGCCGGAAAAGCACCGCGTGAAGCCGTTATCAGTGCAACGACCACCCGTATTGTCCCGGTGGCCATGGCATCGGGTACCACTATCCTGGGAATGTTGCCGTTATTGTTCGACGCCATGTTCGGCGGCATGGCGGCAACCATCATGGGTGGTTTGCTGGTAGCCTCGGCATTGACACTATTCGTGCTGCCGGTGGCTTATTGCGCCATTCATAAAATCAAGTGAGAGAACATTCAACAATTTACAGTTTACCAATTGAATGATGAAAACAAATATACTTATTCTATCATTACTGTGCTCAGGACTGAATGCCGGGGCACAACAAGCATATCTGAGCCGCGAAGAATACCGCGACAAGGTAGAAGCATACAGCCAGATTCTGAAACAACAGCATCTGAAAACATTCGCCAGTACCGAGGCACGCAAGATTGCCTCCACCGGTTTCCTGCCCCAGATTGACATCACCGCCGAGGGTACTGCCAATCTCAATCATCTGAACCAATGGAATAGTCCAAAGGGAGACTACCGCCCTTATACCTATCAGGCACTTGCCACCTTGACGCAGCCGCTTTATACCGGAGGTTCCCTAATAGCCCAAAAGAAAGTGGCGCAAGCCGACGAGGCACTGGACCAACTTACCACAGAGCTGACCCTCGACCAGATACACTATCAAAGTGACGCCGTCTATTGGAATGCCTCTGCCGCCCGTGCCGGTCTGAAAGCCGCGGCTACCTTTCAGGATATTGTACAACAGCAGTACGACATCATCCAAGACCGCTTTGATGACGGTGCCATCAGCCGCACAGACTTGCTGATGATTTCCACCCGGCGTAAGGAGGCCGAATTGCAGTACAT
>ERZ779664.906-NODE-906-length-13221-cov-2.673325_pt1 | contig 13221 bp, 10 predicted proteins | sample MGYA00511478_ERZ779664 | MGnify/ENA primary metagenome ERZ779664 (study PRJEB29588, sample SAMEA2160437) | human gut metagenome | biome: human gut; feature: human-associated habitat; material: faeces | place: Denmark | collected 2008/2010 ...
AAACCCTTTGAACTACCGCCGAGGAATGACAGAATGAGCAGAGTTTTTTCTTATCTGCTGTTGACTCGTTGCATTGACAAGGATGTGCTTTATGAATTTGTGCGTAGGAAAATGATATATGAATCTGCCGATTATCACAACGCTGTCTTTGTAGGCTATGATTTAAACGGTATACCTCGCCACGCACACAAGAGAGGAACAGTAACAAGTAATTCGTACAAGGGAAATGTTGCAGGCAGTCAACCTGAGTTCAGCTTCCACTGGCACGGCACAAGCGACAAGATATTCTTATTTGAAGCTCCTATTGATATGTTATCGTTCATAAGTATGCATAAGGAAAATTGGAAAAATCATAGCTATGCGGCATCCTGTTCCGTTTCGGACAGGGTGCTTTTTCAATGTCTGAAAGATAATCCGAACATCAAAAATGTGTTTCTCTGCTTTGACAATGATAAGGCAGGACAGACAGCAAATAAACGCATATCCGATAAATTAAATTCAATGAATATCCAAAACGAAATCCTCATTCCTATCCATAAAGACTGGAATGAGGATATTTTAAACGGTGAAAGGACTGATGAAATATGCCGTCAAGTGTTATAACTCTGATTATTGTTGCAGGCTCAATGTTTGCCTTGTTTATAATTATTTCTACGGTCGGCAATTACTATTCCCTCAACCGCATAAAGAACAAGACGGTCGGGCAAGGTCAGCACGGCACGGCTCGTTGGGCAACAAAAAAGGAAATCAAGAAAACCTACAAGCAGATTGATTTCAAACCCGATGAATGGCGTACAAATCCCAACAGCAGACCAACTGAGCAAGGAATAGTTGTCGGTTGCAAGAACAGCAGAAAAGGAACAACAGCAATGGTTGATACAGGCGATGTCCACGCTCTGATGATTGGTGCAGCGGGCGTCGGCAAGACTGCATTTTGGCTTTATCCGTGTATTGAATACGCTTGTGCATCGGGTATGTCATTTTTATGCAGCGACACAAAGGGTGACATTGTTCGCAACTACGGAATGATTGCCGAAAAGTATTACGGCTACAAAATTTCTGTAATAGATTTGCGTAATCCGACACGCTCACACGGTAACAATCTCCTGCATCTTGTGAATAAGTATATGGACTTATACAAAGCCGAGCCCGAACAGCTTGTTTACAAGGCAAGAGCCGAAAAATACGCAAAAATCATTTCAAAGACGATTATTCTTTCCGGTATGGACTCGGCATCTTTTGGACAAAACGCATATTTTTATGATGCCGCAGAGGGACTTTTAACAGCAACCATTCTGCTTGTTTCAGAATTCTGCGAACACGAAGAACGGCATATTGTTTCGGTATTCAAAATCATTCAGGAGTTACTTGCTCCGACCAACAAGAAAGGCAAAAATCAGTTTCAACTTTTAATGGAATATCTTCCCGACGATCACAAAGCAAAGTGGTTTGCCGGGGCGGCTCTCAACACAGCTGAACAGGCTATGTCAAGCGTAATGAGTACGGCACTTTCAAGGCTGAATGCTTTTCTAGACTCCGAGCTTGAACAGCTTTTGTGTTTTGATACAGAAATAGACGCTGAAAAATTCTGCAATGAAAAGTGTGCAATCTTCATTGTGATGCCGGAAGAAAATCCCAACACTTTCTTTATGGTTTCGCTTATAATCCAACAGCTCTACCGTGAAATACTTTCAGTTGCAGATGAAAACGGCGGTGTACTGAAAAACCGCTGTGTGTTCTTTTGTGATGAATGGGGCACTTTGCCGAAGATTGATTCGGCAGAGATGATGTTTTCAGCCTCCCGTTCAAGGCGGTTGCAGATAGTACCAATCATTCAATCCTTTGCACAGTTGGAGAAAAATTACGGAAAAGAGGGTGCTGATGTTATCATAGACAACACACAGCTGACAATCTTCGGCGGCTTTGCTCCCAACAGTACAAGTGCAGAAGTGCTATCAAAAGCGCTTGGTTCAAGAACAGTAATGTCAGGTTCTGTGAGCAGGAGTAAAAATGATCCGTCACAATCCTTGCAGATGATTGAGCGACCATTGATGACTCCAGATGAGTTAAAGTCACTTTCCAAAGGCACTTTTGTTGTTATGAAAACAGGCTTTTATCCGATGAAAGTTAAATTGAAATTATTTTTCAAATGGGGAATAGAATTTGAGGGAAAATATGAGGTCATGGAAAATGGCAATCGTGAAGTTCACTATGCAAACCGTTCGGAGTTGTTCAACAACATAATCCAGGCATACTGTCCTCAATACTTTGAACAGCCTGTGACTGATTCAGAATTTGATGAAACAAGCGGTCAGAAAAAGGAGAAAAATGAAAATCTTAAAACCTCTCCAAATGTAGAACAGACCGAAAGTGACAATACTGCAAATTCTGAACAGAAATATGAGCCAACAGAAGAACCCGGAAATTCAATGGTTGAACAGAACGCAGACAAGCAAAGAAAAGTAGTCATCAGAACCGAGCGACCACCACAGGGGGATAACAGCAATGAGTAGATTAACTTTTCTGTATCAAATGGACTTGCCTCACCGAGCCGTAGCCGTATATACCTATCTCTACGACCGAGCAAACAAAAACGGCGAATGCTGGCCCTCTGTAAAAACAATAGCAGGCGACATAAAGCTGTCGCCTGCAACAGTTCGCAGAGATATTTAAGATTTAAGAGAGGTTGAATTGATTGAAATTAAACAGCGTTATAGAGATACAGGTGGAAAAAGTAGCCTAATTTATAAAACATGAGGATTCTAAGAATTTTGTGCAAAAGTGAAAGAAAATTTAATTTTTAAGTGAAAATAGGATTAAAAAGGAAAATGTTTGAAGTTTTTATGATGAAGGGCCTAACAGGAATGATGAGAGAAATTGAAATAGAAACATTGAAAGGTATATTCAAACATGTTATTTAGCTAATTCAGAGATATTAAATATTCGAAAAATTAGTTTTATGATAAAAGCGATTACTTAACTAAAAACATTATATTATAGTTTCTGATTAAGAGTAGTTAGTATTCCGATTACAGTATTCATTGATAAATAGCTTTCTTTTTTAAGAAATTATACTATTGTGAATGACTTTAGAAATAATTTTTTTTGAGAAAATCAGTTACAAAATATAAATTGTTACAATCTGCTACGAAAAAAATACGGTTTGCTCCTCGATGTAACAAAATTTTATGATTTTCTTTTAAATTATATTTACTTAAATAAATGTTAAGATTAATAAAATTTAAAGGAGAAGTAGTTATGGAAAAACATTTGCTACAAGATAAGGAAAATATGTTTCGTGAAAAGGAGATAAAAGATATTGAATTTGTAAAAGGTGAAGGCGCATATTTGTACGATTCAGATGGAAAAAAATATATGGACTGTGAAGCTGGAACTTTTAATTTGAGTTTAGGATATAGTAATAAGGATGTTATAGGGGCTGTTAATGAGCAAAGCAATAAATTAATTCATGTTTCATCCTCGTATTTGTGTTCTCCTGTTGTTGGGTTGGCTAAAAAGCTGGTAGAGATATCACCTAAAAATATTAGCAAGGTAACCACTAAAGTATCAGGAGGTTCAACTGCTAATGAAGGTGCAATAAAATTAGCCCAGTATTATACAAAGAAGTCGGATGTAATCAGTTTTCATAGGAGTCATGTAGGGCAAACTATCTATACACAAAATTTATCTGGTAATAGTTTTAGAAAAAAGCCTTTTAGATTTTCACAGTCAAATATAGCACATATGCATTATCCATATTGTTATCGGTGCCACCTAGGATTAGATTATCCGGAGTGTAATTGCAAATGTATTGAAGAAATTGAAGACTATATTGCTTATGGTTCTTCTGGTAATGTCTCATCAATAATTATGGAACCAATTTTAGGCAATGGAGGTAATCAGGTCCCACCAGTAGAATATATGTATAAATTAAGAAAATTATGTGATGATAACAACATTGTTTTAATATTTGATGAAATACAAACTGGTATTGGAAGAACAGGTAAAATGTTTGCATGTCAATACTTTAATGTTGAACCCAATATTATAACAGTTGCAAAAGGTTTAGGTGGAACTGGATTTCAAATCGCTGCTATTTTGATGGAAAATAAATTTAACGAAATGGATGCTTGCTATCATTCTTTTACTTATGGTTCAAATGTATTAAGTTGTGCCGCAGCTAATAAAACATTAGAAATTATTGATAATGAGAAATTTTTAGCACATGTCACATTTATAGGAAATTACATAATGGATGTATTAGAAAAATTCAAAAACAAGTACGATTTTATTGGAGATGTTCGCGGTGTGGGATTAATGATAGGTATTGAAATAGTAAAAGATAAGAAAACAAAGGAAATGGATGTATCACTTACAAACGCAATTGCGGAGAAGGCATTTGAAAAAGGTTTGTTATTGCGAACATCATTGTATGGTAAGGGTAATGTAATAAAGATACGACCTTCGCTTAATATTACAGATAGCGAAGTCGATCTTATGTTAAATAAATTAGAAAAGGTATTTAATTGTTTTATTTAAAAGGAGAAAAAGATGAAAGCACTTGTATTTAAAGAAAATTATGTAACACTTTTAGAAAAAGATAAGCCTGAAATTGAAGCACCAAACGAAATAATTGTAAAAGTAATTAAAAGTGGTATTTGTGGAACTGATTTAAGAGTACTATCTGGAAACTTTAATGCACAAGAAGGAGTTACTTTGGGCCATGAAGCAGTTGGTATTGTTTGTGAAATAGGTTATGATGTAAATCAAATAAATGTTGGTGATAGAGTAGTGATTGATCCAACCCTATATGATGGTACTTGCTATTATTGTAAAAAAGGCTTACATAATTTATGCGATAATAAAAAATATCATGAAGTAGGTTTAGATATGGATGGTTCATTTGCTGAGTATATTAAACTACCTGAGAATTTTGTATACAAGTTACCTGATGTTATGAGTTTTGATAATGCAGTATTGATTGAGCCTCTTGCATGCGTATTAAATAATATTTCCGTTGCCAATATTTCTATAGATGAAACAGTTGTAGTTCTTGGCGGTGGTCCTACAGGAGCATTATGGACTTTAGTAGCAAATGATCTGTCACGAAAAGTTATTGTTGTTGAAAATAATCCAGTTAGAGTAAACTTTTTGAAAAAACATTTTAAAAATGTGATTGATTCTACCAATAAAGAATATATTAGTGAAATCATATCATTAAATGAGGGAAAAAAGCCGAATATCGTTGTTGATACTACTGGAATTATGTGTGAAGAAGCAATAAATATAGTTGACAAGGGAGGGAAAATAGTATTAATGGGATTTAATAAAAACTACACTGCAACATTTTCTCCAACATATATAACCAATAATGCAATTAAAATAATTGGAGCTGGTGATTATAATAATATGTTTGAAAAAGCTATTGAAGTTGCCAGTAAGTATAATTTAAGTGAGTTTATTACTCATACATTTAAGCTATCTGAATATGAGGATGCTTTTAAAATATTAAGTAAAACCCCAAAAAATAAATGTGTTATGAAAGTTGTTTTTGATATGCAATAAATTGAGGAATATATATTATGAAGAGTCCGAATTATAATAATTTGTTAATAACTGGTGACTATCCATATTATCGAGACAATATGGATAATTGGGAACAAAAAATATGTTTATCAAAAGAGTTGGGGTTAAATGTTTTAACATTCTATATTCCTTGGCGTCATCATTGTATTTATGATAATGGTAAGATTATTTATGACTTTGATGGATTAAAACAGAAAAATACAAATGTAAAAAAGTTTATATCAATTATAAAAAAATATAATATGGAATGTATAATAAAACCTGGACCATTTGTACATGCAGAACTAATAAATGGGGGGCTTCCTGATTTTGTTATGCCTCAAAATAATATGGAAATTGAAAATATAGTTTATTGTTCTGGAAAAACAAAAAGTTATATGGGAAAGGATTTACCGAATCCTTTATCGCCTATATATATTTCCTATGTTAAATCTTGGTTTAATGCATTATGGGAAGCTGTAATTAAAGACAATAGTTATCCGCTCGGACCGATAATTGGTATACAGATTTCTAATGAAGGTATATATGGAGAAGCAAATTCAAAAATGGTTGAATTTGACAATTCTAGTTTAGCTATAAATTATTTTAATAATTTTATGTGTAATAAATTAAATTTAAATATTAATTGTACTGATTTTAAAGCGTATCTTACAGATATGAAATCAAGCGATGTTTTTAATCTATGTGAGTGGCTTATTGAATATCGAAATAGTCACATAGTAAACTATTCGAATTTATTACCAGAGAATAAAATACCTATATACATTAATATTAACGCTCCAGAGAAAAGGAGGAATAATGAAAATATTGATACTTCAATTGATAATTGGCTTGCTAGAAATTATTCTAAAAGTTTAAGTAATATAAATTATTCATTTACCAATTGGTTAGGAAATGAACTTTTTGATAAGGATTCTTTTGAAAAATTAATATTTGTATCTAAAATAAATAAATGGCCAAACATAGAAAGCAACTGGGGACATACTTGGGCTAGTAAAGAGTATGAAAAAGTTTCTATTTCATTATATCATCTTGCAATTATGCTGTCCTGTGGAGTTGTTGGATTTAATATATATAATATTTGTACTACTGAATGTAAAGATAGTAACTTATTATTTGACGAGAGAACTATTGAATTATTTGCAGAAAACAAAGAATTATATGACGAAGTTTATTGTAAAGGGGCCTTAATATCAAAAAAGGGAAATAAAAATCACAATTATGATGAAGCAAAAAATTTTATAAAATATTTAAATAATCATAATGATATTGTTAAATGTGTAGCAAAAGCAGATTTTTATATTGCTGTTTATAATAAATATATGTGGTTAACGTCACTTTCAAGCTGCATGAATAAAAACGATAAGGTATATTTTGAAAAGTGTAATTCAGAGATGAATTTTATGAAACTACATAATAAAAGTATTGACAATAATATAGCTTTTGATTTTTTAGATTTAGATGAAGATATAAATCAATGTAATAAAGATATTATATTTTATTCTTTGTATCTTTTGGGGAAAGAGGTACAGCAAAAATTAATTAATTATGTTAAAGATGGAGGAAATTTAATACTATATGGAGAAATTCCAATATATGATGAAAATGGTGAGCGCTGTGAGGATTTAAAAAATTTTTACTTAGATACAATTGTTAATCCGGATAATACTAAAGGTTCCATACTTTTTGTTGATGAAAATAACATTGAATGCACAATTGATAATAAATTAAGTAAATACAATTCAAATATAACAAATAATATATATAATAATGATGTATTTTATTCTATATTATATTTCGAAAATATTCAATATCATTTTATAATTAACCGTTGCAATGATAATAAATTATTTAATTTAAATATTTATGAAAGGCCTTTATCAATTAGTTTAAGTAAATATGGTTTTGCTATTTTAAAAACATCAAATGAAGAATTTGTAGATATTTATATTAAAAATAATGATTCATTTTCTAACAATAACGGAATATTTAAATTTAATAATATTTTTTTAAAGTATAATATGGGTGAAGACATATACTACGAAAGGGAATAAAAAATGGAAAGTTCAAAAATTGATTTACATATACATTCATGCTTTAGCGATGACGGTGAATATACACCAAAGGAATTATTTCAATTATGTCAAGAAGCAAAAATTGAGATGTTTGCAATTGCTGATCATAATTCAGTTAAAGGAAATATTGATGCCGAAAAATACGATGATCTGTTTCCTGTTAAAAGAATCAATGCTATTGAAATTGATTGTACATATAATAACGTAAATCTCCATTTATTGGGTTACCGAATTGATGTTCACCAAGATTGTTTTAAGAAATTGGAAAATTTTGTGTATGAGCAAGAAGTAGCTGCATCTGAAAAAAAGGTAAAAGCAATAGAGGAACTCGGAATATTTATTAATAAAGATAAATTATTAAATCTATCTAGAAATGGTATTATTACTGGCGAAATGATTGCAGAGTCTTCAATTCATGAAACAGAGAATAGAAATAATAATCTAATAACACCGTATATTAATGGCGGAATACGAAGCGACAATCCATATGTTAATTTTTACTGGGATTTATGTTCACAAGGAAAACCTGCATATGTAAAAATAAGTTATATTACATTAGATGAAGCAGTTTCATTAGTTAAAGCATCTGGAGGAGTGCCCGTATTGGCACATCCAGGAGTAAATATTAAAGACAATATAAATCTGCTAAATGGTATAATTGATTCTGGTGTTGTTGGGATAGAGGCATATAGCAGTTATCATAATAAAGAAGAAGCTAATTATTATCACAAATTAGCTTTTGATAAAAACATTTTTGTAACCTGTGGCAGTGATTTTCATGGTAAAACTAAACCATCTATTGAATTAGGAGAATTTGTTACTGATGATTTGTTTTCAGAAGAAGAAATAAAAATATTTTTTAACTTTTAGTGTACAAAAACAAAGGAGAGAACAGAATGAGCAATTTAAATAAAATTTTTGATTTCTGTAAAAATAATAAGAAAAATGAAGTGTATTGGATACCTCGGATATGGAATGTCCTTAATTTTGATAAAGTATTAGATCATAAAAAAAATGAAATTGCTGTTAATATCTATGAATATATTTCATTCTACATTGAGAAAATTTTAAATTATCCTACCAGTATTACAGAAAGAAAAGAGGATATAATTTATAATGTTTTTGTTAGATATACAACTGCTTGGGATTATAAGCATAATTCTTGTATAGAGTTAGGTTCATTCTTGAAGACAATTCTCTTGCTTCCATTTCTAAAGGACATCGGAGTAAATATTCTTTATACTTTACCAATATCTGAGTATAGCACTATGAAATTAAAGGGTGAAATAGGTTCGCCCTATGCAGTAAAAAACTTTTATAAATTGGACGAACATTTACATGATAATCTATTGGATGATATGCATGAAGATTTTTCTATTGAGAATGAGTTTTGCGCATTGGTAGAAGCCTGTCATTTATTAGATATTAAAGTTGTAACAGATTTAATACCAAGAGTTTGTGCGGTAGATAATGATTTAATTAAAAACCATCCAGATTGGTTTTACTGGATAAAAAAAGAGTATGCTCAAGATTTTAATCCACCTGTTATTGACGAATTGAGTGAATTTGTTGAGTGTAATAAGAGTAACATTGAGCAAGTTTATAGATCTAAAACAGTAAAATCACATATTGAAAAATTCGTTTTTCCTCCAGATGTTAACAGTAGAGAATGGAAAGAAGTACAAAAAAACGCAGATAAAGATAATATACTAAATTTAATTGAAAAACAATTTGGTATTACAGTAGCACCTGCACACTCAGATTGGATCAATGATTCTCAACCAATTTGGTCAGATATTACATTCATGAAATTGTTTTTAGATGTTAATCCTTTAGTTAAAAAATTTATCGATAACAATCAGGCTCCATTTGTGATGTTTGATACAATTAAGTGTAGTAATTTTCCAGCTTTGAAACCTAATAAAGACCTATGGGATTATTTATGCAGTATACCTTTATATTTTATTAATACATTTGGTGTAGATGGATTTAGAATTGATATGGGACATGCATTACCTATGGAATTGTTAAATGAATTATTCAATTGTGTTAAGACTATAAAAAAAGATGCGATTTTTATTTGCGAGGAGTTAACTAATAAAAAAGTTAATACTGATTCAGTACATTACGATTTTAGTTTAGGAAACACCTGGAAAGTAATGACTGAAGTATCCAAAAATTCGTTAAAAAATCATTTGATTGAAGTTAGTAGGTTGGAGACCCCAATATTTGCAAGTCCAGAAATATCCGATACTCCAAGAATTACAACTAGAAAAGGTGGAATTAAATTATCACGTAGTATGGCGGTATATAATTATTTGCTCAAAAATGCAGTTCCTTTCATAGTTACTGGTTATGAAGTAAATGAAATACAACCTTTAAACTGCGGATTAGCAGATAATACAAATGGTTCCGTAGTAAAAAAAGCCTTTTTTGATAAAACTTCAATTGATTGGACATCAGTTAATGCTTGTTCAATGGTCAATCTATTGAAAAAGTTGTATAAAATATGTAATGAAAACTCTAGAATAATTGCAAATGGAGAACTTAACATTATAGATACAGTTGATGAAAATTTATTAATTTTTGAATACTGTTTAGATAATGATATTATATCTTGTGTTATAAATTTGGGAGATGAATATTTAGAACTTAATGTTAATAAACTCTTTCCATATAGGGACTATACAGTGCTTATTGATACTGATGATAATGGTTGTTTGCTTTTAGAAAAAATAGCACCGTTACAAGCATATGTTTTAAAATCAACTACATATGAGGATTAAATTATGAAATCGAAAATCAATAAAAGCTTTTTGCGTGTTTTATTGCCAATTGCGCTACCAATAGCGTTGCAATCTGTTATAATTAACTTATTAAATATGATTGATGAGATTATGATTTGTCAACTTGGAGAGACAATGATTACCTCTGTAAGTGTTGCAAATAAGATGACGAGTATACTAAATTTTACATTATCATCTTTGGTTACTGCTATGTCAATATTTGTATCAAGATATAATTGTAGTGAAAATAAACATCGAGAAGTAAATAGTATTTTAGATATAACAATTTTATTTGGTGGGATAATTATCGCTTTGGGAATGATGATATCAATCGGCTTTCCTGATATGTTCATTTCTTTTTTTACTACTGATAGCGAAGTTATTGTACTTGCATCTAAATTTTTACGTATAATTGCAATTAGTTATATTCCTCTATTATTTACTTGTGTTTTTTCTGCGTTTATGAAAGCAAGATTAGATGTTAAATTACCCGTTGTAGCAAGTATTATTGGTGTTGTAATTAATGTAGTTGCAAATTATATTTTAATTTTTGGTAAATTTAATTTTCCTAAATTAGGAATTATAGGAGCTGGCGTGGCGACGGTTTTAGCTAGAGTGGTTGAAGTGTTAATTATTATCATATATGTAATAAGAACTAGAATGCTTAGTGAAATTAAATTTTCAAATATTAGGTCTTGTAACTTTAGCTTGATAAAACCTTATTTGAATATTGCTTTACCAATATTAATTAGCGAACTATTGTGGGTATTAGGAGATGTTACATATAGTGCGATTTACGGAAGAATAGGAACGTATGAATATGCTGCTATTGCAGTTTTAAATCCTATTCAAGGAGTACTAATTGGATTTATGTCAGGACTTTCTGCTTCTGCAACAGTGATTATTGGTAATTTGATTGGTGAAAATCATTTAGAAAAATTAAAAAGTTTTACAAAAAAATATATTCTCACTGGCGTTTTGCTTTCAATTGTACTAAGTCTACTTTTGATATTATTTATAAATAATTACGTTGGGTTGTTTAATATTCAGAAAATTACTTGTGAATATGCTAAAAACATATTAATGTTGTTTTCAATCTTCTTAGTAGTTAAAGTGACTAATATGATAATAGGGAGCGGCATACTAACTAGTGGTGGAGATAGCAAATTTATTTTGATTATGGATGGTGCATCTACTTGGCTGATTGGGGTCCCTCTTGGACTAATTACAGCATATTTTTTCAAAATGCCTATTTATTATGTATATATTTTTATTAATTTAGAAGAAGTGATTAGAGTAATAGTAGGTGTGTTAAGAATTCGATCTATGAAATGGATAAAAAAATTATCATAAAAATGAACACATTTGGGTTTGTAAGGAGGTAAATAATGTTGAAATTAATAAATATAATAAAAAATATGTGTATGAATCAACCGATGTTGATTATTGGGATTGACGGCTTGGGTGGGGCGGGAAAAAGTTACTTCTCAGAAAAATTAAAAAAAATATTATCTCAACAAAATTATAGTGTGGAGATTATACATATTGATGATTTTATATACAATAGGAATATAAGATATAATCCAAATTATCCAGAATGGTATTGCTATTATTTTTTACAATGGAGATATGAGTATTTAAAATCTGAATTGATATACCAATTAAAAAGAGATAATGAATTTCACGGTAGTGTAAAATTATATGATAAAGAAAAAGATAAATATTTTTTACAAAGATTGGATATATCAAAAAATTCTGTAGTGATTATAGAAGGTGTATTTTTACAACGCGAGGAATTAAAAAATATATTTGATTTTATTATATATATTAACGTAAACAAAGAAAAAAGAATAGAAAGAATATTAAATAGGGATATATATATAGGTAATCATGATGATATATTAAGAAAATATAATGTTCGATATTTTCCAGCGGAAGAGAAGTATTGTTTAGAAAACGAGCCAATAAAAAATGCTAACTTTATTTTAAATGAGGAGGATTTTTATTGAATCTCAAATGTTTATTCTTTGATGTAGGTTCAACCTTAGTTAATGAAAAATATTCTGATTTAGAAAGGATTTCTAAGTTGTTAGAGTTGCATAATAAGAACACAAACAATAAAGAAGAAATTAGTCTTGAAAAATTTTTAAATCAGATGAAAAATGAGTCTAAAAAATTTGCAGCTTCACCTTTCGCAGAAACTAAAAAATATTTTAATATCAATTACGAAATTCCTTATTCAACTCAACTAGAAGAGCTTGTTCCTGAGGCAAAGTTCGTACTATCTACTTTGTCCCAAAAGTATAAATTAGGAATAATAGCAAATCAACCTGAAGGGTTAGAGAATAGACTTATGAAACTTAAAATAATTGAATATTTTGAACCCAATTATATTTTTTATTCACATTGTTTAAACATGAAAAAACCAAATATAGATTTTTTTAAAACTGCTTTGAATATGGTGAATTTAGATCCTGAAAGCACCATTATGATTGGAGATCGGTTAGATAATGATATTTTTCCCGCTAAAAAATGTGGTATGCATACTGTATGGGTAAAACAAGGACTTGGTTCCTATCAAGATATTCAGTCCGAAGAGCTAAAACCCGAATTTATCGTGAATAATATAGGGGATTTACTGAATATATTATAATCATAATCAATTGCTATATTTGATAAATATACAAAATTATTAGCGGTTTTTAATTGTCTAAAATTTTATAGTTAATTTTAATAAGAAAAGCTATTATTCACCCTATTAAAAACCGAACTCG
>ERZ779664.908-NODE-908-length-13220-cov-2.933308_pt1 | contig 13220 bp, 10 predicted proteins | sample MGYA00511478_ERZ779664 | MGnify/ENA primary metagenome ERZ779664 (study PRJEB29588, sample SAMEA2160437) | human gut metagenome | biome: human gut; feature: human-associated habitat; material: faeces | place: Denmark | collected 2008/2010 ...
ATTATGAGGAAACAGACGATCTGGAACGAAAAGCGAAAGCTTGGTTCTATAAGGGGCGGATCAACCAAGACTTAAATCAGCCCCTAAAGGCACAGGAATATTATCTCAAGGCATTGAGAGAAGAGGAACAGATTAAGGACTATGCGTTACTCGGCAGAATCAATAATAATATAGGTATGCTCTATACCTACCAAACGGTTTACGACAAAGCGTTACCCTTTCAGAAAAAGGCCGTTGAGGATTTCCGTATGCTAAAAGACTCAATGGGGCAAGTATTTGCGTTACGGGACTTAGGCCGAACCTTCTTGATGCTGGGATATCAAGACAGTGCGATCATCTGTAACCAAAAAGCGATCGCCTTAATGGGAAAGAACATCCTCCCTTCCGTTTATACGGAATTGGCCGGCCTTTATATAGAAGAACAACGCTTGGAAGAAGCACATGGATTATTACAGACATCTTTACAAAATATAGTGAAACCACAAGCCAAATATCCCGTATACCTAGTGCTTGGTGAACTTTATAAAAAAAACTGTCAAATTGACTCAGCTCGTTTCTACCTACAAGCATGCGCAGATTCCGCACCTTTGCCTAAGACACGTGCCGGAGGACTTTTCCAGTTAAAAGAAATCGCCTTCGCTCAAAAGCAATGGGAGCTAGCAGCTTCATTATCCCATAGATACGAGTCGATACGGGATTCTATAGAAAAGGAAATGCAGGCCGAATCTATCCGGAATGTACAAGCGTTCTATTCATACAATGACATTGAGCGAGACTTATGGGAAGCACGACTTTACGCTTCCCAACAGAAGTTCTTTTATACTTTATCCATAATAGGCTGCCATGTTCTACTAGTAGGAAGCATTTTCACGTTCATCCGTTATAGGCAGGAGCGAAAAAACGCATTACGACGATTAAAAGACAATGAGAAACAAATCCTTAAAAAAGAGCAAGAGATAAAAGACTTGTCCTCTGTCAAGAATAGTTTGCTACATGACATACAGGAACATAAAATAAAAGAACAACAACAGGAGAAATTATCCCATATCAAAGAAAGCCTGGAGCGAGACATTTCCATCCTCAAAACAGAGAATTCCAATTTAAGAAACCAAGAGGAAACAAGGAAGGAGAAGTTAGCGCAATTACAGGTAGGACGATTGTATGACAAGTTTCGCTCCCCCATATCTTGGACTCCAACAAACGACGATTGGAACAAGCTTTTCGTTACGGTAGAAGCGTGTTTCCCCAACTTTGCGATAGGTTTACAAGAGTCTGTTCCCTTGAACGAATCCGAGAAAAAGATCTGCTATCTGATCAAAATAGGGGTAAAGCCGGGAGCGATCGCGATCCTACTCAATTTGGGAAACGCCTCCATTTATCGAAAAAGATTATATGAGAAGTTAACTGGCAAGAAGGGAAATGCCAAAGATCTAGACTGCTATATATCTAATTTATAACACTATACTAGATATCAGCCAAGGAACTAAACAAAAAATGCACAAATCTTTTTTGCATAATTATGCTCTTGTTCGTTTTTTGTTCATTTTTCTGTTGCTTTTTCACTGATCTTTATCAACACAAATCGTAATTACACTACTAATAAAAATAGTAATAGCGTTATGAAAACACATTTGTTAGCCTTATGTATTCTTTTAGGATCATTTCTCTCCATCACATTTGCTTATGGAGATGACATCCCGGCACACGGGAAATGGGATGATGAACGTTATCGCTCCATCCACGTATTACCTCCTACCTTATCTATAGAAGGAAATATTTTGAGTGTTCATTTCACGGAAGCATTAAATGATCTAACGATCCGCATCATGGATCATGCAGGTAATATAATGTATGAGAATATACTTTCCGGAGAAACAGGAGATATTATCAACATTCCATTGGACGGGATAGAAACAGACACATACCAAGCAGTCTTGATTCATAAGTTAGGATGGCTAGTTGGAGAATTCGAGATTAAATAAAGCATATGGCAATCCCTAAAATCATACATCAAGTCTGGGAGGGGCGTACAGAACCATGTATGCCCACCCGCTTACAAATCTTGGCAAGAACTTGGCGAGAGCAGAATCCAGATTGGGAATATCACCTTTGGAACGGAGAGGAAATGGATGAGTTGGTAGAAAAACATTTTCCGGAGTATCTTTCCATGTATAGAAGTTTTCCATACAATGTACAACGTTGGGACACGATTCGCTATATGATATTATATGTATATGGGGGAGTCTATACGGATTTGGATACGGAATGTTTTAAGCCTATCGAGCCATTATTAGAAGACGTGATGATAGGATTTGGCGAAGAGCCCCCGGAGCATAATTTCAACTCAAGTATGTCCACCCTAATAGGAAATGCATTTATGGTTTCTGAGCCAAGATGCGGAGGATGGATAGACATTTTAAAAGAAATTACTGATGCAATGTTACGGGACTATCCAGCACAAAAGGTGATGCATACAACAGGCCCATTGATGATATCACGGATATTTAATACCTTGAAGAAAAGATACAAGGTTACTCTTTTCCCTTATTCAAAAGTAACGCCTGTGACGAAAGATGACATGGGTTCATATATCTATCAGGGAGAGACCGCCTCATTCCATGAAAAAATAAAGGAAGCATATTGTTCTCATTATTTTTTTGGTAGCTGGGGTACGAATTTTTCATTTTACAATTAATGAACGATATGAAAGAGTTATTCATTCAATACAAAGGCATACTAAAAGACCTACTCCGTTACGGGGTACTGAAAACAGAGGCTCTAGAGCATACCGGATTGTATAACGGTAAGCTAGGCATGACTATCCTATTTTATGAATACAGTCGTTATAGTGGAGATGCTTTATATGAACAATTCGCGGACGAGATATTAGAATCTATAATGGAGCTTCCGGATGATTTATCTCTTGATTTGTCAGATGGATTATGTGGCATTGGATGGGGAATCACCTATCTATTAAGAGAACGTTTTATTACCGGTGAGATCAAAGATGTATTATCGGATATAGATATAAAGATACAAGAAACAGAAATTTTGAATGACGATACACTAAAAGATTATCATACATATTTAATGTTTAGAAAAGAGTACATAGGAGAAGATGCACAAAGAGATTTGCCATATAGTCCTTATAGAGAGAGCTATATACAGAAAAAAATTTGGGAAACTTGTTTTTCTCAAAATCAATTAGAAATGAATCAATAATTTAATTACCATGAGCTCTAAGCAACAGGACTATACCGAATACACTGTCGATTTATCACAATTGACAAAAGAACGCCCTTTAGGGGTAACGGGTATATTGCGCTGCCAAAACAGTGCGGATTTCCTAGACGCTTGCATAGAGTCCTGTATTGAAGGATTAGATGAGCTGATTGCGGTATATCACAATTGTACAGATGAGACAGCTAATATACTTAAAAGAAAACAGAGCAAATACCCCTACAAGATCAAAATCTTTGAATACCAACCCTATATCTATCCTATAGATTTAACGGATGAACAATTCCAAGAGACCATGAATTTGCCGAAGGATTCAATTCATCTCCTTTCCGGATACACGAATTATGCGATTTCAAAAGTAACCTATCGCTATGCGATCAAGATAGATTCAGATCAGCTATTTTTTTCCGAATCATTCAAAAAATATTGTGATGCCTACCGCACCGAGCAAAAAGTCCGGATCAACCCTTTGGAACAAATTGCTTATAAGCTATATACATCTTACCTGCATAATTTTAAAAAGGACAAAAGTCCAAAAAGAAAATGGCAAGACTGGTTAGCGATAAAGATGGTTCCTTTCTATTTTTCCTATTTGAAAAAAAGAATCAAGCAAGATAAAATATTGGTATCCCTCTCTGGTATCAATGTGTTACAAAAAAACGGAGAATGGCTTACTTTTTTAGGAGACGAAAAGATAGACACAACCTACCGGGACATTCTATGCCCATTCAACGGAGTGCGAGATCTTTTCTTTTTCGAGGTCTCTGAAGAAATGACCTACCAAGCTTGTTATTTGCCAAAAGCTCCCGGCTACAATCAAGTTCTGGAAGTAATGTTTCACAATAAAAAGCTATTTGATGGTGGTCTGATATGGTTTCATTTACGTCCATGTCTTCAAAAGCACACTGAAACTTATCAATATTGGTATGAAAAAGCAAAGGATCGCTTCATTTCTCTAGAAAAATTCAAGAAATGTAATTATTCAAAGCTGAAAAGAAGGAAAAATTTATTCATACGTTCACGCTTTGAATCCATGTTTTCTTATTTCTATTCTGCGCAACGTCATTCAATTCCTTGGCGCACATTGAAAAATTGGAGACAAGAGGAGTCTCAAGAAAAGATGAGTTCGCTGGATTTGGGAAAATACAAAATCGAGTTTGATACAATCATACAAGAATATATAAGAACTGCTATTCAAGAATATGAGGTCCGGGATACCCTAAGACTCATGCTTGGCAACCATTCCATAAAAAACGCATTGTTCGTATATATACTGTCTTTCATTTCGAAAGAACAAATGGATTATATACGTTCCCGTATCGCCGGAAAATCTATCGAGGAGTCTATTCACAACATCTCTAATTTCTTGAATCATTTTGAATGGATAGAAAAGAAAAGGAATACCACAAATAACTTTAATATAGATAATCATCTTTGGACAAAGCTTTTATCTCCATATAAAAGATGTTGCTTGGTTTACCTAGTGGACAAGGAAGAATTGGCTCATATATCGACTTTTTTACAAAAAGAAGAGATTCCAATTCTATTATTATCTGAATATGAGATTCCAGATGATACAGAACTACCGGAAACAGTTACAGCTGTACAAGTTGAATTTTCCGAACAAAAGGTATTTGAGAATGATAGCATTGAACAAAATTTTCCTAGACTGTTCTTATACGCAAATACGTTTGAGACGATTTTACGAATCTTAAACCCAAGTAAGGTTGTTTGTTTGACATCAAGCAAAACTTATCAAAAAGAATTATTGCTAGGCTTTGCAAAAGATTTAAATACTAAAATTGAGTGTTGGTAAGATGAATACAGAAAAAGACATATTATTACGAAGAATAGCGAATCATCTGATTTTGCATTCAATCGACATAGAGGATATTGGTTTATTCCATGGAAAGATGGGAGTTGTGCTATTCTTTGCGCACTACGCAAGATATACAGACTCAGCTATATATGATGACTTTGCAGGGGAACTGCTCGAAGAAATCTGCGAGAATATTCCAGAGACATTGCCTATAAATCTGGAGACTGGATTATGTGGAATCGGCTGGGGAATCGAATATCTAATTCAAAATGGGTTCATGGAAGGGGATTCCAATGAAATCCTTACAGAAATCGATAAAAAAGTCATGGAGCGGGATTTACGAAGAATAAAAGATCTTAGTTTGGAGACAGGACTAATGGGAATATCTAGTTATATAAATATACGAATTAACAACGCAGATATAACAGCAATTCATACAAATTTCGATGATCTATTTTTATTAGAATGGAATCTTATTTGTAATAATAAGATAATATTGGATAAAAAACAAGCTATATTGCAAATTATAGGATCATTTCCCAAAAATGAGGATATCCATTCATGGGAACTTGGTCTACATCAAGGAAGTTCAGGATATGGACTTAGATGGATATTAGAAGAAACACCAGTCTATTCTGGCTAATTTCATATTTATAAACAATTTAAATTTATCGTTATGAAACAAGTACGTAAATTGAAACTTTCTCAACTCAGCAAAAATGAGTTAGAAAAAAAAGAGCTAAAAAAACTCAAAGGCGGTGGATGCTGCATTTGCGGAGGTGGAGGCGGCTCAGCTAATGCTAGCGCAAATCATTCAGGAGATCTTTATTCTCCGGGTGGTGGATATGGATGGGGTTACTAACCTTTTCTGAAGTAAGATAAGATTTTTCTGTTATAAGATGTATCTTATAGCGGATATCTGTCACTTTAAAGAACTTCTTATTTCTTATTAAAGAAATAAGAAGTTCTTACTTCCACTAAGATAGATATTGAATGTCAATTAACTATTATACCAATTTCAATATGTGCGAAATGCTAGTGATATCAAAAGCTAATTAAATAATAAATTATGATACAACCAGTTATATCAAAATCCGGATATACATATATTTATAGTTCATATATAAATAGCATATTATTGTCTCCCTCTGAAAATGAATATGTTGATATAGATATGGACAAGAATGCATATGAATATTATAAACAAAAAGATTTCTTCTTGAGAGAGAATAATTTTTTCGAGAAAAAAATCCCCAATATGGAGATTGAATATGATACCTCTTGTATAGAATCAGAGTTAGCAAACCTAAATCAATTACTTATTGAGGTAACGGATGAATGTAATTTATCTTGCAAATACTGTAGTTATGGAGACTTATATTCAAATCAAGATGAACGCAATAGAGGCAAACAAGAATTTAATAATGTTAAAATTCTAATTGACTATTTAATATCACTATGGAAATCATATCGTAATATATCATTCAATAATACCATAAACATAGGATTTTTTGGAGGAGAACCTTTAGTCAATATGATATTAATTGAAAAAATAATTAACTACTTAAATGCAGTGAAGATAAAGGGGATAACATTTGTATATAATTTAACGACAAATGCGATATTATTGCCTAAATATATGAATTATCTTGTCGAGAATGATGTGCATTTATTGATAAGCATTGATGGATCCAAACAGAATAATATATATCGGGTAAAAAAGTTGGGGAAAGAGTCTTTCGATATTGTATTTGCTAATATCAAAAAATTAAAAGATAATCATCCTAATTATTTTGATTCCAATGTAAATTTCAACTCTGTATTGCACGATAAAAACTCTGTTGATCAAATTTATAGCTACATAAAGACTAACTTTGACAAAACACCTTATATATCTGAATTGAATAGAAATGGAATTGCTGAAGACAAGAAAGAAGAATTTAATAGAATGTTTCATTCTAAAGAAGACAGCATAAAGCAAGCGGTAAACTGTGGAAGTAGCTATTTGAAGGAGATTGCAGATGATTCCCATATTGTGCAATTAGATATTTTCATGCAATCGTATTTTGGCAATACTTACAAAACCATCCCAGACCTATTTTTCCAAGATAAAGATATCAAATATTTTCCAACAAGCACCTGTGTACCTTTTTCTAAAAAGATATTTTTGACAGTACAAGGGAAAATATTACCTTGCGAGAAGGTTGGACAACAGTATCCGCTAGGCTATGTGAGAGATGGTAAAATAAATTTGGATAGCAAGGAAGTTAAACAACTGTATTTGAAACTTTATACTCCTATAGTTGATAAATGCAAAAAATGCTTGTTGTGGAAAAATTGTGAGATCTGCGTGTTTTATTTACCCAAAGATGAGGAAGGTCAAACCGTATGTCCTTATTATCTTGGAAATGAAGATGTCAATCGATATTTTTCCACCTACATATACGCTTTAGAAAAGCATCCTGATTTATTAGATAGAATAGAAAACGAAATATTAATAGATTGAACATGGAAAATTATACTCATTGGTTCTATTTAGAATCTTACACATTTCTTTTTTACAGTAAAAATCAATATGTAATATACAATACATTAAATTCAACTTATATTGATTGTTCCCTATATGGAAAGACAATAAATACAGTCTTATCAATTCTTCATAATACAAATAAAACCTATTGTGTAGGTATTTATGAGTATCAATTAAGAGATTCGCAATTTACAGAATTCATAAAAAAGATAAGGAATACATTTTCAGGTGATATAATCAAAAACATTAGAGGTATTCCACCTTTTATCTCTAAGCCTATTTTACGGATTCTTCATCATCCTAATAATCCAAAGACAAAAGAATACAATTTACTGGGAGAAAATGCACTATTTCATCTCCATGAAGTGACCTTTTATTTAGAAAATCAAGGTTTTGATTTAAATCCAATGTATAAAGATTGCTATAAGCAATTCTTATATCCCACATATACAGAAAAACAAAAATTATCACATGCAAAATATCTAGAGATAATAGAACAATTATCTATTTGTCAAATAGATAAAATAAATATCATACCGGCTACAATAGAAAAAAAAGAGCTTTTTTCCTATCTGTTATCACTCTCCCGCCAGTACAGTATTAAAACACAGATAATATTACCATATAAAAAATACAACAAAGAAGATTTGAAACAATTGTTAACAAATCCGCAATTTTCAATAATGATAATGGTTCATTTACCTGTAGATTATGAAGAGTTAAATAGTTATATAAACTTATTTAATGAATATAATATCACTTGGAGTCTAATCGCTTCTAATAAGAATGACGTTATTTTTTTATCTAAAAACAACCTCGGGAAATTCACAAATGTTGATTATATACCTTGGTATACAGGAGATAATATGGATTTCTTCAAAGAATATATTTATAATGATTTTAAAGATATTATAGAACAAAAAAACACAAAACAGCATATTTTCAGAAAACAAATACTGAATGATAATCTTTTTGGCAAATTAACCATTTTCCCTACAGGAGAAGTGTATTCTAACGTAAACTTTCCTACGATTGGAAATATTCAAGATCAAAAATTGTCTGAAATTGTTTATTCTGAAATAGAAAACTATTTTAAACCTTGGTTCTTTACAAGAGATTATGTTTCATGCAAAAACTGCGTAAACAAGTATCTATGTCCTTCTATATCTAATTATGAAATAGTAGCCAATGAATATAATATGTGTTATTTAAATCAATAAGGTCATGAATAGAATCATATATTACGTATCGATCACGTTACTAACGATTGTTTCCTCATGCGGAAATAAAGAGACAAATGTATCCAGAAAGTTGACCTTGGATAATTGCCCAGTCATAGCACAGGTTATTAATCTGCAAGGAGATCCGGTGACTAATTTAGACTTTTCTTCCGTAAAGGATACATTCAATTTATCGCTAAGCTCCTTGCTTTCTTCCTTTCAAGTTATTCGCCTAGAAAACTCGGAAGACGCATTGACCGCCGCAGGGCAAGATACCCATATAGCCGTGAGTGACCATTATATTTTTGTGAAATCTTTTAGGGCAGGCTCTTCATGTAAGCTCTATAACCGTAATGGGGATTTCATCAGAAAGATCTCCTCCCAAGGACAAGGGCCGGATGAATATAACCTATTTATTTATGATCAGTATTTAGATGAAAGTAATAATAAAATCTATCTAATGGAGATTCGTGCCTCTAAGATATTAGTGTTTGACTTCGACGGGCAGCCACAAAAACACATTCCTCTGGCCTATATAACCCATAAAGGCCGGTTCGTCATCAATGCCGAGAAAAAAACAGTAACCGTCATGTGCATACCTTTTCAGGGAACTCCCACCGCATTGATCTGGACGCAGGATTTCGAAGGCAATATCATCCAAGAATATCCGGTCTCCGACCAATTCATGTTGATCCCAAGCACTTACGATTATGAGGTACGGGAATCCTTGAATACCACCGCTTCCGACTTCTATCTTCATAATTGTATAGCCTCGCAAGACACACTTTATCATTATGACATAGACTCGAATACGCTACACCCTGTTTTTACGATGCATACGGGTCATGAGCCGATCTGCCATTATTTCACGGAGCTGCCCAATCACTTTCTAGTCACTTGGTATACACAGACCTCATGGAATAATGAGTTACCCCGTTTCCCGAAAATCCTAGTAGACAAACAAAGCCTTAAAGGTTGTTTCGTGAATTTGAAATGGAATATGCTAGGGAATATAGATGGGCCTACCAATCCGTCCTTCAATCGAGGTTATTTCACTGCGATCATGGAACCTTACGCATTAAAAGAGCAATTGGAAAAGGTTCTGACTTCCACTCAAAAATTATTCCCAGAAGTATTGAGTAAAGTGAAGAAGTTGAATAATCAAATTACTGATGATGACAATTGTATCGTTTTTATAGGGAAGTTGAAAACAAAATAAAATAGGACAAGCATATGATACAGATTATTCTTGTTAATGAAGAATCCAGAGCATCCCAATATGGAATTGGCACATATATAAAGCAACTTTGTTTAATTCTTTCACAGAAGCAAGGGATTCATCTTAGCGTGATATGTTGTCGTTCAACAAAAAATGATTTTTATATAGAACGCAAAGGAGATATAGATTATTATCATATACCTGATACGATACAAAATAATGATCCAGAAATTAGAATAAAAACTTATTATAAGAATATATGGTATCTAATATTTCCTTACTTTAGCTCGCATAGTAAAGAGAATATCATATTACATATCAATTATTATCAGCACATTCATCTGTTAAATACATTTCGTGCTTTTTTTTCTAAAGGACGATGTTGCTTTACTATTCATTATATGGATTGGTGCTTTAAAATAAAAGGAAATTATTCTTATTTAAAAAGTATTCTTTACAAAGAATTAGACAGTATCAAAAATCCTTTGGAAAAAAATATCAAAGAAATATGCGAAAAAGAAAAAATGTATTTGAACAAGTTGATAAGATTATTTGCTTGTCAAATAGTACACAAAATCTATTGAGTAAAATATATGATTTACCTATAAACAAATTTTGTATTTTATATAATGGTCTTAAAGATGAATCTATATTATTGAATAGCGATAAACGATTGAATCTTAAAAAGAATTTCCTTTTTAGTAAAGAAGAAAAAATTATTCTTTTTGTTGGTCGTTTAGATGAAATAAAAGGGCTGGGAGAATTAATTTTTACTTTCAAAAAACTACTGCAAATTGACCCTTATTGCCATTTAGTTATTGTAGGAGATGGGTTTTATTCTTACTATTTAAATTCTTGCAATCCAACATGGAATAAGATTACATTTACTGGAAAACTAAATAAAGAAGACTTATACAAATTATACCAAATCGCAGATATTGGTGTATTACCATCATTCCATGAACAATGTAGTTATGTGGCAATTGAAATGATGATGTATGGGATACCTCTTGTTGCAAGTACATCTACAGGTTTATCAGAAATGATAGAGGATGGAGTCTCAGGATATCATATACCAATCATTGAATATGAGAATCACACAGATTTAAATACCTATGAATTACAATCTAAACTTTTAATATTATTAAAAGATTCTTCTATGCGAAAAGAAATGGCTAAAAATTCTCGTCTACGCTATGAGAGATATTATACGTCTGAAATATTTAGTTCTTGTATGCAAGAATTTTATAATAGATTTGTTTTGTGATTTTAGAGTTCCCTATATATCGTCAACTAGACGCAAAGGACTGTGGTCTTAGCTGCCTCCGTATGATCGCCAAGTTCTATGGTCGTGTGTACTCGATCCAGAACTTACGGGAGAAAGCCTTCATCACACGGGAAGGGGTCTCTATGCTCGGTATCAGCGAGGCGGCGGAGGCGATCGGGTTCCGGACACAGGGCGTGCGGATCACGGTGGAGGAATTGGAAAAGGAATGTCCCCTACCCTGCATACTGCACTGGAACCAATGGCATTTCGTGGTTTGCTACAAGATAAGGAAAGGGAAGTTCTACATAGCGGACCCGGCGGCGGGACTTATCACCTATACGAGGGAGGAGTTCAAGCGGTGCTGGGTCAGTACCAAGGTGGACGGGCAGGATACCGGGACGGTGCTCTTGCTGGAACCGGGGCAGGAGTTCTACGGGATGGAGGACGAGGGGAGAGACAGGAAACGTAACCTCGGATTCTTTTTCCGATATATATCGCCCTACAGGCGTGAGATGGCACAGCTCGTGCTGGGCATGCTGACCGCCAGTGTACTGCAACTCATCCTGCCTTTCCTCACGCAGAGCTTGGTAGATACCGGTATACGGGACAACAACCTGGGTTTCATAACCTTGATCCTTATATCGCAATTAGTGATCTTTATCGCCAAGCTATCCGTGGACTTCATACGGAGCTGGATATTGCTGCACGTAAACACGAGGATCAATATCGCCTTGATCTCCGATTTCCTCGCCAAGCTGATGCGTCTGCCCCTGCATTTCTTCGATACCAAGATGGTGGGCGATATCATGCAGCGCATCGGTGACCATGACCGCGTCGAGGCTTTCATGACGGGGACATCCATCAATACGCTCTTCTCTTTCGTCAACTTCATCGTGTTCGGGTTCGTGCTCGCCTACTATGACTGGACCATACTGGGACTCTTCTTGGCGGGTAACGGCTTATACGTGGCGTGGGTACTCGCTTTCATGAGATGGAGGAGGGAGCTGGACGTAAAGCGTTTCTCGCAAGCGGCCGGGGAGCAAAGCAACCTATTCCAGCTCATCACCGGCATGCAGGAGATCAAGCTGAATAATTGCGAGACCAAGATGCGCTGGAAATGGGAACGGATACAGGTAAAACTTTTCAAGATAGGGATCAAGGGGTTGGCGTTACAACAATATCAGCAACTCGGGGCGGTCTTTTTCAACCAGACCACGAACATACTCATCTCCTTCATCGCGGCGCGGGCCGTCGTGCAAGGGGATATGACGCTGGGTATGATGATGTCGGTGACCTACATCGTGGGGCAGCTCTCTTCGCCTATCGAGCAATTGATCGATTTCTCACGATCCCTACAGGACGCGAAGATCAGTCTGGAGCGGCTCGGCGAGATACACGGGAAGGAGGACGAGGAACAGGCAGGCGGGATAAGGCTGAATGTTCTCCCCGATGACAGGACGCTACGGCTGGAAAACCTCAGCTTCAGCTATGACGGCGCAGACCGGGATTACGTGCTGGAGGATATCAACCTGACGATACCCCATAACAGGGTGACCGCCATCGTGGGGGCCAGCGGGAGCGGGAAGACGACGATCGTGAAACTCCTGCTCGGTTTTTATAACCCCAACAAGGGGGACGTGAGGATCGGCGATACCTCCCTCAAGAACTTGAATCCTCACGTATGGCGTAGCAAGACCGGTTCGGTCATGCAGGATGGTTTTATCTTCTCGGATACGATCGCCAACAACATCGCCCCCGGCGAAGAGGTGGTGGACAAGGAACGCCTGCTGCATGCCGTGACGGTGGCGAATATCCGGGATTTCATCGACTCGCTCCCGCTGGGCTATAATACGAAGATCGGCATGGAGGGAAACGGAGTGAGCCAAGGGCAGAGACAGCGTATCCTGATCGCCCGGGCGGTGTAC
>ERZ779664.909-NODE-909-length-13213-cov-2.803010_pt1 | contig 13213 bp, 10 predicted proteins | sample MGYA00511478_ERZ779664 | MGnify/ENA primary metagenome ERZ779664 (study PRJEB29588, sample SAMEA2160437) | human gut metagenome | biome: human gut; feature: human-associated habitat; material: faeces | place: Denmark | collected 2008/2010 ...
GCTCAACAAGGTTTTGTCCAAGATTTTGTGGGCGTTGACGGATTCGAACCGCCGACCCTCTGCTTGTAAGGCAGATGCTCTAAACCAGCTGAGCTAAACGCCCGGATAGTTTGCCGAAAAGCGTTGCAAAGGTAATACTATTTTTTTATCTGCAAAACAAAAAATGAAATTATTGTGTAAAAATTGCCGGGGAAATCGTATTTTTGTGCTCTATTTCAAATAAGAGACTATGGAATTATCATCACTCACGGCTATATCTCCTGTCGATGGCCGCTATCGCAATAAGGTGGAAAATTTGTCGCTTTATTTTTCGGAATGGGCACTTATCCGGTATAGGGTACGGGTCGAAATCGAGTATTTCATTGCATTGTGCGAATTGCCGCTGCCTCAGCTCTCGGGGGTAAATCCTGATTTATTCCCGGCGTTGCGCAAGATATATGCCGATTTTACGGAGGCCGATGCCGAAAAAGTGAAGTCGATAGAGTCTGTTACTAATCATGATGTGAAGGCTGTCGAGTATTTCATCAAAGAGAAATTCGACGAATTGCATTTGGAGGCTTATAAAGAGTTTATCCATTTCGGGTTGACTTCACAAGACATTAATAATACGTCGGTTCCTCTTTTGTTGAAAGAGGCTTTGCACGATTGTTATTTCCCGGTGTTGAAAGATATGCTGGCTATTATCAACCGGTATGCCGAGGAATGGAAAGATATTCCCATGCTTGCCAAAACTCACGGGCAGCCGGCATCGCCCACCCGTCTGGGGAAAGAGATACGGGTATTCGGCTATCGGTTGGAACGGCAGATGGCTTTGCTCGAATCGGTTCCGGTGAGTGGTAAGTTTGGAGGAGCTACCGGTAATTTCAATGCTCATCGTTTTGCTTATCCCGATATCGACTGGCCGGCTTTCGGGAACAGATTTTTGAAGGAGCGGTTGGGGATAGACCGGGAGGAATGGACCACTCAAATTTCGAATTACGACAATCTCGCCGCTCTGTTCGATGCATTGCGCCGTATCAACACGATTGTGATAGATCTCGACCGGGACTTCTGGCAATACATTTCTATGGAGTATTTCAAGCAGAAAATCAAAGCGGGAGAAGTGGGGTCGTCGGCAATGCCTCACAAGGTGAACCCCATCGATTATGAAAATTCGGAGGGGAATCTCGGAATAGCCAATGCCATATTGGACCACTTGTCTTCGAAGTTGCCGGTTTCGCGCTTGCAACGCGACTTGACCGATTCGACCGTGTTGCGGAATGTGGGTGTTCCTTTGGCTCATACGTTAATTGCCTTCCATAGTACAATCAAAGGCTTGAATAAACTGTTACTGAACGAACCGGCTATATATCGCGATCTCGATCAAATGTGGAATGTGGTAGCCGAAGGTATCCAGACGATTTTGCGGAGGGAGGGTTATCCTCACCCGTACGAGACTTTGAAGGCTTTGACACGGACGAATACGGTAATTAATGCCGACTCCATACGGGAATTTATCGATACGCTCGATGTTTCGGAATCGGTAAAAGAGGAATTACGAAAGATAACTCCTCACTCATATACCGGTTTTTGATGAGGTGGGGAAGCCTCGCAAGATTAGATGAAAAATAAAAATGAGACTTGTAACCGAAGGAGAATAAGAGAGCCTCTTATTCTCCTTCGACATTTATCGCATGTCGGTTCTGTATTGGGTTCAGCAGAAAATCAGAAGGAATAGACATGAATTTTAGCGATGAAATTCTTGACGATAGCAACAGTTCGATCTCTTCGGCGAAGGATTGAGAAAGATAATGTATTATGTTTTTGAAGGCTTAATCCTCTTGCCCTTCGGGCACTCCCCCCTATCTCATCTGCGATGAACAGAGGGAGGGTGTTGATACTTTGATATGTTTCCTCTGTTGCGGATAATTTTATTTAACCCCTCTGTCCTTCGGACACCGCCCCTATATTTTGCTGTCGCAAAACCCCCCGTAATACTACGGGACACGGCAGGGAAGAGGTTTTAATAATCTCACTCCAATCCCTCACTGTTCTAAAAAAAAAGGCTGAAATGTCCGGCAATGCCACATAGATACAATAGGAAGAAAAGGTTAAAATGGTAATTCTCATTTCGGCACAGGGATAGATTTTACTCTTCTCTCCTGTGTTGCATAGCGATAGGGGAGCGGCCGAAGAAACAGTCGTTTCTGAGGAGAGGGGTTAAATATGCAAGGACAATCTTCACTGATTCCCGTATTGAGTATGTATTTATTGCTTTGAACGGTTGTAAGGCAGATTCTTTGCGAGCCGGACGAACAAAAGGCCCGAGCTTTTGTTTTTTTAAGCAGAAAATAACAACTTATTCGATTGTAATAGAAGCAAAATGAAAAATCCTTCGTATCTTTGCAACGTGTTTACAAACATAGGCTGCGGCTCGATAGTAAATTTGTTTTTACTTTCGGTTTGCACTAATTTTTGTTTATGAGAAAAAATAACTATCATTTATAACAGATGTTTTTTAATAGGCCGAGAGGCTTGTATTTTTAATTACAAACAATTTCTATGGAAAGCGAAAAAAGAGCTAAGCGTCCGCGCATCGGAATGTCGAACCGCGAAGGTGCGACCGAGCGATATGAAAAAGTAGAGTACAGAAGAAATGGAGGAGAAGAGGGACACTCCTCGTACAGTGCGAATGCGGAAAGACCATACTATCCCCGCAATAACTATGGAGATGGAGGAAATCGTTCTTACGGTAACGAGCGTCCTAACAACTATGGTAATCGTCAGGGAGGGTATAGTAATAACCGTCAGGGCAATTACGGAAACAACCGTCGGAACAATAACTACAACAATACTCCGAGGTATAATCAGGATTATAATCGTAATAACGAAGTGGGAGAGGGGTTTCAGCAGCCTTATGGAGAAAGCGAGAGACCTCGTTATCCGAAGCAAAACAATCGCCCGGGCGGATATAATAACCGGGGGTATAATAATCGCGGAGGATATAATCAGAATCGCCAGCAATCGCGTCGGAATAATAAGGTGTTCAGCCGCCCGCAGCGCATCGAATATGAATTGCCAGAGGTGGATCCGAATGAACCGATTCGTCTGAATAAATTTATGGCTAATGCAGGGATCTGTTCCCGTCGTGAGGCCGACGAATTTATTCAAGCCGGAGAAGTGTTGGTCAACGGGGTTGCCGTGACCGAACTGGGAACGAAGATTACCCGTAATGATACGGTGACATTCCGTGGCAAGGTGGTGACTTTGGAACGTAAGATTTACGTATTGTTGAATAAACCTAAGGATTGTGTGACTACATCGGACGATCCACAAGGACGACTCACGGTGATGGATATCGTGCGTAACGCTTGTACCGAACGTATTTATCCGGTGGGACGTCTCGACCGCAACACGACCGGTGTGTTACTGCTGACGAACGATGGCGACCTTGCATCGAAACTGACGCACCCGAAGTTTATCAAGAAAAAGATATACCATGTGTGGCTCGACCGAGATGTGAGCGAGGAGGATATGCAACGAATCGCCGATGGTATAGAATTGGAAGACGGCCCTATACAGCCCGATGCCGTAAGTTATGCCAACGAGACGGATATGAACCAAGTGGGTATCGAGATTCATTCGGGTCGGAATCGTATCGTGCGTCGTATTTTCGAAGCCTTAGGGTATCGTGTGGTTAAACTCGACCGGGTTTATTTCGCTGGGCTTACCAAGAAGAACTTGCAACGGGGGCGTTGGCGTTACCTCACTCAGCAAGAGGTGAACATGTTGCAGATGGGTTCATTCGAATAAGAAATGTTTATCACGTCCCGAACGGTTCTCCGTACGGGGCGATGCTTAAAAAAGTGTACAATTATATAGGAAAGTATGGAAACAATGAAAAGAACCAAAGTCGTCGATGCATTTGATGCATCTCTTTACGGGACAAAAGTAAATGTAAAGGGTTGGGTGCGTACGCGCCGTGGCAATAAAAATGTGAATTTTATTGCCGTGAACGACGGTTCTACCATTAAAAATATACAGGTCGTGGTGGACCTCTCCAAATTTTCGGAAGCGGAGATGAAACCGATAACGACCGGTGCTTGTATTAGTGTCATCGGTACATTGGTGGAGTCGCAAGGTAAAGGTCAGCAGGCCGAGATACAGGCCGATAGCATAGAGCTTTACGGCGGCGCCGACCCCGATGTATATCCGTTGCAGAAGAAAGGGCATACGCTGGAATTTTTACGGGAAATCGCACATTTGCGTCCTCGTACGAATACATTTGGAGCAGTGTTGCGTATCCGTCACAATATGGCTTATGCCATTCACAAATATTTCAACGATCGGGGATTTTTCTATTTGAATACTCCGTTAATTACGGGTAGCGACTGCGAAGGTGCAGGAGCTATGTTTCAAGTAACGACTCTCGACTTGAACCAAGTACCTAAGACCGAGGACGGAGCGGTGGATTATAGCGAGGATTTCTTCGGCAAACCTACTAGCCTCACTGTATCGGGACAGCTCGAAGGTGAATTGGGTGCGATGTCTTTGGGCGCGATTTATACGTTCGGCCCTACGTTCCGCGCCGAGAATTCGAATACACCGCGTCACTTGGCCGAGTTTTGGATGGTAGAGCCGGAAGTCGCTTTCAATGAAATCGGAGAGAACATGGATTTGGCGGAGGATTTCCTCAAATACCTGATTCGTTATGCGCTCGATCACTGTCAGGACGACCTCGAATTTTTATGCCAAATGTACGACAAGGAATTGATCGACCGATTGAAGTTCGTCGTGGATAACGATTTTGTGCGGTTGCCGTACACCGAGGGTGTAAAAATTTTGGAAGAGTCGGGCCATAAATTCGAATATCCAGTCTATTGGGGCGCCGATTTGCAGAGCGAACATGAGCGTTTCTTGGTAGAGGAACATTTCAAGAAACCGGTTATCCTCACCGATTATCCGAAAGAGATAAAGGCTTTTTATATGAAAATGAACGACGATGGCAAGACGGTTCGGGCGATGGACGTGCTGTTCCCCCGTATCGGCGAGATTATCGGAGGTTCGCAGCGTGAGGAAAATTATGATAAGTTGCTTGCTCGTATCGAAGAGTTGCATATCCCGATGAAGGATATGTGGTGGTATCTCGATACCCGCCGTTTCGGTACGGCTCCCCACTCGGGTTTCGGGCTCGGATTCGAACGGTTGCTGTTGTTCGTTACGGGTATGACCAATATCCGCGACGTGATACCGTTCCCTCGTACACCGAAAAACGCAGAGTTTTAAAGAGGTTTTTTTGTATAATTAAACGGGGTTACCTGTAAAGGTAACCCCGTTTTGTGATTTAGTAGAAAATTTGTGAGGATAGACTTGGATTTTAGAGATGAATCTCTGTCGACAACCTCATTCCGGATATCTTCGGAGAAGAATTGAGAAAGACAATATATTGCTTTTTGAAAGTTTAATCCCCTCGCCCTGCGGGTACTCTCCTTGTATCCCTTTATGGGAACACCCCGTAAACGGGACACGGCAGGGGGAGAGGGGGATGCCCTAATCCGTTCCCTTTGCTGCGGGTGTTTTTGAACCCCTCCGCACCTCCCCTATCGCACGTGCGTGCGCAGGGCAGGAGGTTAATACCTTTCTGTTTTCCGATTCTTCCGTCACTACGTGTCCCCTCTTCCTATATTTTGTTTGGCGACATATACTCCATAGGGTTGCGAGAAACGGTAAGGGAAGAGTTTCCCCTCTGCCGCATTATTTTGGAGAATGAGATGGATATTTTATTTACCCTTCTCCCCTGTGTGGTGTTAGCCGTATAGGGGAGACATCGAAGAAACAACGGTTTCTGAGGAGAGGGGTTGGAATATACAAGGTCAATCCCTACTAATTATCGACTGAGCCCGTTTGGTCTCTGATGATATAAGATGATTATCGCTGCGATTGAATCTGATTCTGTTCAGGAAAGTGAGGTTGTTTTATTTGAATCTTTTTCCGTTCCAATGCAACACGATTGAATCTTGCAGATAGGGTTCGATACGATCGGATGATTCTTTGTCTAGATAGTTTGCCCATGACTGCCGGGCACATAGAGAACCGTCGGTAGCGAAGTTGTACTCCACAAGGAAAATGTCTACCGGACGTAACAAGTCTTCTTTTTTTGCCTTTGTCAAGCTATCGGGGAATTGGAAAAACTCTTCCCGTCGTATCTGGCGAATGCGTTCCGAAGCGGGGAGTTCCTTCCATGCAGTGTCGAAAAACCGTATGCGACTGTCTCCCGCCGGGGCATATACCGTATTGACAAGAGCGATAATCGTATCGTTACCGGTTGTATCATACCACCGTATTTCCATTTTACTGCGTTTCGACAGGTCGATCGAGAGCAGGCTGTCTTAGCAGTGTCATCTCGGCTTTACCGCCTAGTTTCGTGACAATCTCGGCTTTCTGTCCGGCGTGCATCAAATCGATCAAGTCCTTCCTCCGGTTTATTTCGATAGAGGGGACGAGCGAGTCGGGCATGGCAATGAATAATTGCGCTACTGGTTCTATTGCCGATGATGTCAAGGTGACTATCGAGCATAAACAGAATAACAGATTCCTTAGTTTCATAACGATCGTTTGACACAAAAGTAATCATATTTGCTTCTGTGAGCCAAAAAAACAGCCGTAAATATTGTTACCGTTTTTTATTTTGTGCCGAGATAAAGGAAGAACATACCCAATAGGACGAGTATCAAATCGAACGATTTGCTACGGATATTTTTTTCTCGGAACAGGAATGCGCCGGCTATGAAGCTGACGACGACACTGCTGCGACGTACCATAGAGACGATAGAAATCATGGAGTCGGGGTAGCTGAGGGCGTAGAAATATACGAAGTCGGCACAAACGAGAAATAAGGAGATGAAAAAGATAGAGGGTTTCCAAACAAAAGGTGTGGTATGCTTACGTTTGGGATACCATAACACAAAGAGAATAACGGTCATCATCGCCATTTGATAGTAGGAGTACCATACTTGTACGGTCATTCGGTCGAAGCCGTGCGACATGAGATATTTGTCGTACAACCCGCTGGCCGCACCGGTGATTGTGGCGAGGACTATAAAGAGAATCCAGATATTGTGTTTGAAATTGATGCCTTCCTTTCTTCCGGAGAAGGATAGCATAATGAACGAGACGATTGCCAGAATAACTCCGATCCATTGGTAGAGATTCAGTTGCTCGCCGAAGATGAGTAATGCTCCTACGAGTGTGAGAATGGGTTGGGAAGCCTTGATTGGCCCGGCTATGGTGATGGGCAAATGTTTGGTGGCGAAATAGGCGCAAGTCCATGATGTGAGGACGAGCGCCGCTTTGCCTATGATATAAATATGCTCGTGACCGGTGGAAGGGGGCACATAGAAAAGTGAATTTCGCATAAGTTCGGGAAACCCGTAGGAAAGGACAATACACGGGAGGAACAACAGACTGCAAAAACAGGTATTGAGAAAGAGTACAGGAATGACAGCGTTGTTGTCGAGCGATTTCTTTTTACAGACTTCGTAACAGCCTAATAGGAAAGCCGAGAGAAAAGCGAGTGATAACCACATCTTTTGTATCTTTTAGTTATATCTGTAAATCGCTTGCAAAGTTAGAAACTGTTTTAATTTTTACAAATAGATGTTTGGTGTAAGTGGAACGAGTGTCTGACTGAATGGGGCTCTTCGCCCCATCTTCTCCTGCTTATTTCCGATGAGATTGGGAAAGAGGGAGAAGATGGTAGATTAGGACTTTGTTTGTGTTGTTTTTTGAAAAGTCTATTGCAGATAGGTAGTGATTCGAAATAAAAAATGGACAAGTCCGTTTTGCCCTTTTCGTGCCTTGCGTTATCTTTGCATTTTACGAAAATAGACTGTGCCCCGGTGTAACCAAGTGAATTTGTTTCCACTCTCGGCTTGTACTATCTTTTAATATATATCATTGTAAATTATGGAGTTGCTATATATCCATTGGAATCCCGATCCCATATTGTTTTCGATTGCCGGCATTGCGATACGTTGGTACAGTATTTTTTGGTTTATCGCCATTTTGGCGGGCAGTCAGGTGGTTTATAAATTGTATCAATCGAAGGGTTTACCTGTCGATACGTTTCAGAATTTGTTTTTATACAGTTTCTTAGGTATTTTTATCGGGGCACGGTTGGGACATTGTTTGTTTTATGAGCCTGACTATTACCTGAGTCACCCGTTGGAAATCGTTTTGCCAGTGCACTTTTATCCCGATGGCGATTGGAAGTTTACGGGATATGCGGGATTGGCAAGTCATGGTGGAACGTTGGGGTTGATTATAGCCCTTGCTATATTTTGTCGCAAGACCAAGATTCATTATCTCGATATTCTCGATATGATGGGTATCGCCGCACCATTGGCGGCGGGTTTCATACGGCTTGCCAACTTGATGAATTCTGAAATTATAGGTTTGCCTACCAATGTGCCGTGGGCTTTTGTATTCGAGCGTGTAGATATGCTCCCTCGTCACCCGGCTCAGTTGTACGAGGCTATCGCTTATTTTCTGTTTTTCTTGATTATGGTCGGGGTCGCTCGATATAAAAAGGATAATTACGGGCGAGGCTTTTACTTCGGGTTGTGTATTACTTTGATATTTTTGTTCCGCTTCTTTATCGAATTCTTGAAGGAACGGCAGGTGGATTTCGAGAATGTATTGCCTATCGATATGGGACAGATATTGAGTATCCCGTTTGTCTTGTTGGGGCTATATTTCGTAATCATGAAGCGGAAGAAAGCGGTTCGATAGGTGGTCGCGCAAGAGTCGTTGTCCGGGAAATTTCGAAAGAATTTCTCAAAGTTCTTTTCTCAAATAGATCATATCGACGAGCTGTTTCCCTCCTTCGAAGATGGGGTGCGGATAATTGTCGGTAAAGAAACGAGGAATACGATGGGAGTAGCGGAACCCACAATGCTCGTAAAAGGGTATCGTGAGAGGCGAGTCGCCTGTGCCGACTTGCAGTATCGTGCCGGGTGCGTTGTAGCGATTTTCTATGTATTCGATTAGCCGACGGGCATATCCTTGTCGTTGGAATGGCGGATAGGTGGCCAGATTTTTAATCTCGTAAAGATTTTTCCCTTCTTGTGTGACAACGCAGATACTTTTCAAATCGTCATCATACAAGGCGAACATTTCGCCGCGGTCGAGATAGCGGGCTATCATAGTTTCGTTTTCGTCGGCCAATAAAAGCAGGTCGAGGAAGTCGGCCTTGTTTTGTGTGATGTGTTTGATTTCCACAAGATGTGAGAGGGTGGTTAACGGGGTAGGAAAATGTGGTCGGGGTAAACGATGTCGTGAAGAAAGAGCGCTTTGCCGGGGACCGAAGTTCCAGCGGCGCAACGGTTTTTTTGCTCGATGATATGGCAGAAGTCCTCCACCGAAAGTTTTCCCCGTCCTACATCGAGCAGCGTTCCTACGATGGCCCGCACCATGTTACGGAGGAAGCGGTCGGCAGTGATGGTAAATACCTGTCGTTCGCCTTCGGGTTCCCAGCGGGCGAATGTCACTCGGCAATTATTGGTTTTAACATCGGTATGCAGTTTGCTAAAACTGGTGAAATCGGTATATCGGTAGAGCTGTTCGGCCGCCGTATTCATTTTGTCAAAGTCGAGATTTCCCCGATAACGGCAGGCGAAGGATTCGATAAATGGTGATTTGTGATCTATTATGTAGTATTTGTAGGTGCGACTCAAAGCATCGAATCGACTGTGTGCTTCGGCAATGACGGGACGTATTTCGTAGACAGCTATGTCGGGCGGCAGAATACGATTGAGTTTGTCGGCCGTTTCGGTCGGATTGTCGAGGGGTATTGGAGCGTCGAAGTGGGCAACCATGAGTCGGGCGTTGACGCCGGCGTCGGTTCGTCCCGCTCCTGTCACCGGAGTTTCACGGCGGAGCAATGTGGCTAACGCTTTTTCGAGGACTTCTTGCACGGTGATTCCATTGGGCTGTATTTGCCAACCATGATACTGCGCACCGTTGAAAGAGAGGTAGATGAAATAGCGTTGCATTTTTAAATAGGAATGGATTACCGGGAAACTCGTGTCCCGATAATCCATGTGAAAAGTTAGTCGTTTTCTAAATAGGTATATCCGTACAAACCCGATCGATAGTTGGAGAGAAATTCTCTACCTTCTTCGGGAGTGATAATGCCGGCTTTCATAGATGAGGTTACCCATGTTTCCACACTGCGAACCAGTTTCTTGGGTGAGAACTGCACGTAGTCGAGGACTTCGGCCACCGTCTCGCCATCGATGACTTGGTCTATTTCGTAGCGGTCTTTGTACACGCTGACGTGCACGGCATTCGTGTCACCGAAAAGGTTGTGCATATCTCCCAATATCTCTTGATAAGCTCCCACGAGGAATACGCCTATGTAATAGGGCTCCTTGTTGTTGAGCGCATGTACGGCAAGGTGCGAATTCGCTCCGTGCGACGAGATGAAATTATTGATTTTTCCGTCGGAGTCGCAGGTAATGTCTTGTATGGTTGCCGTGCGGTCGGGACGCTCGTCAAGCCGACTGATGGGCATGATGGGGAAAAGTTGGTCGATCGACCATGAATCTGGTAACGACTGGAACAGAGAGAAGTTGCAGAAATACTTGTCGGGCAGAAGTTTGGAGATTTTCCGAAGTTCTTCGGGAGCATGCTTCATGTCGGAGGCGATTTCGTTCACTTCGCGAGCCACAGACCAGAATAGTTGCTCTATCTGGGCACGGGTACGTAAGTCGAGCAAACCCAATCCGAATAGGTCGAGCGCTTCTTCCCGGATTTGCAGGGCATCATGCCACGATTCGAGCAACCGGGGTTGATTCATGTTGTCCCATATTTTATAGAGCTCGTCTACCAGTTCGTGAGGATTTTCACCGAGTTCTTCTTTCTCGTCCCATATCGGGAGCGAGGTAGTTTCCAATACTTCGAATACCAATACGGAATGATGGGCGGTAAGCGACCGTCCCGACTCGGTGATGATGTTCGGTTGCGGCAAATTGTTTTTAGCGCAAGCATCGACCAACGCCGAGACGGAGTCGTTGACATACTCCTGTATAGAATAGTTCATGCTGCTTTCGCTCGATGAGGAACGGGTTCCGTCGTAATCGACACCCAAGCCTCCGCCGATATCGACAAACTCTACATGGAATCCCATGTTTTGGAGCTGGACATAAAATTGCGAGGCTTCTTTGAGCGCATTTTTGATGCGTCGTATTTTTGTGATTTGGCTACCGATGTGAAAGTGTATCAGTTTGAGGCAATCGGTCATCTTGGCTTTTTCCAAGAAATCGAGAGCTCCTAACAATTCGCTGGAATTGAGCCCGAATTTGCTTCCGTCACCTCCGCTTTCTTCCCATTTACCGCTGCCTGAACTTGCCAGTTTGATGCGAATCCCGATGTTCGGACGTATTTTCAAGCGTTTGGAAATGTCGGCTATGAGACGTAGTTCGTTCAATTTTTCCACGACAAGGAAGATGCGTCGTCCCATCTTTTGAGCTAAAAGCGCTAATTCGACGTAGTTTTCATCTTTGTATCCGTTACAGATGATGAGCGAGTTTTCATCGGTGTTGATTGCCAATACAGCATGCAATTCGGGTTTGGAACCCGCTTCCAAGCCGATGTTGAATTTTTTACCGTGACTGACGATCTCTTCCACCACCTGTCGCATTTGGTTGACCTTGATGGGGTAGATGATGAAGTTTTTGGCCGTGTAACCATATTCGTCGGCTGCTTGTTGAAAACATTTGGATATTTTCTCGATACGATTATCGAGAATATCCGGAAAACGCAACAATACGGGCGACGTGACGTCGCGGACTTGTAACTCGTCCATTAATTCTTTCAAATCGACCGATGCGCTTCCCTCCCGGGGCGTTACAGCGACGTGCCCTTTGTCGTTGATCGAAAAATATTTCAGGCCCCACCCGTTGATGTTATATAGTTCGGCGGAGTCCTCAATACGCCATTTTCTCATTTTTTATAAACGAATTGAATTTAAGGGGTTATAAAAAATATACGGAGGGCAAAAGTACGGATAATAATTGAATAGAGAAAGCAGAAACGGTTTCAAAATGCAATAATGTGCGATTGCACAAAGATTTAACCTTTTTCTGAGTATATTTATTGAACATTTTGCAGGTTATATCGATATAAAGAGAGTGGAATGCCACATTTTCCGTTATGTAAAATTAGTAAAAAAGTATGCGGTATGCATGTTTTTTATACTTGTTAATAAAGGGAGTCGGCAAAAATGTTTATCTTTGCAACGGTTGCTGAAAACAAGTCGGACTAGCTGATAAGAAAAAGTCCTATTGATTTTGTTCGCAATCTTTTCACATGAGGAATTACTAACATTAATTTATTATAAGATGGTAAGCTACAAAGAATTAGGATTGGTAAACACCAAAGAGATGTTTGCTAAGGCTATCAAAGGCGGTTATGCAATTCCCGCTTTCAACTTTAACAATATGGAACAGTTACAGGCTATTATCAAGGCTTCTGTTGAAACCAAATCGCCGGTAATTCTCCAAGTTTCGAAAGGCGCTCGTAACTATGCCAACCAAACATTGCTTCGTTATATGGCTCAGGGTGCAGTGGAATATGCCAAAGAGTTGGGTTGCGAACATCCTCAAATCGTTCTGCACCTCGATCACGGCGATTCGTTCGAATTGTGCAAATCTTGTATCGATATGGGATTCTCTTCGGTAATGATCGACGGTTCTCACTTGCCTTACGAAGAGAATGTAGCTCTGACTAAGAAAGTAGTGGACTATGCTCACCAATTCGATGTAACAGTAGAAGGTGAGCTGGGTGTGCTTGCCGGTGTAGAAGACGAGGTAAGTGCAGAACATCACACTTATACCGACCCCGAAGAAGTAATCGATTTCGCTACTCGCACAGGTTGCGATTCTTTGGCTATCTCTATCGGTACTTCTCACGGAGCTTATAAATTCAAACCCGAACAATGTCATGTAGATCCTAAGACGGGTCGTTTGGTTCCTCCTCCTTTGGCATTCGACGTATTGGATGCCGTTATGGAAAAACTTCCGGGCTTCCCCATCGTATTGCACGGCTCGTCTTCTGTACCCCAAGAAGAGGTCGATACGATCAACAAATACGGAGGAAAATTGGATGCCGCTATCGGTATTCCCGAAGAGGAATTGCGTAAAGCCGCTAAATCGGCCGTTTGTAAAATCAACAT
>ERZ779664.913-NODE-913-length-13172-cov-1.650072_pt1 | contig 13172 bp, 5 predicted proteins | sample MGYA00511478_ERZ779664 | MGnify/ENA primary metagenome ERZ779664 (study PRJEB29588, sample SAMEA2160437) | human gut metagenome | biome: human gut; feature: human-associated habitat; material: faeces | place: Denmark | collected 2008/2010 ...
ATATTCTACATATGAAACCGAAACTGTTGGTTCACTTTCAGGAGTTACAAGTTCAGGACATGCAGAAATTTACACAAACTCTTCCTCACTCAGTGCAATAAGCACAACTGTATCAAGAAGTGACACATCAAGTTTTGTTGCAAACAATTTGGTTTCAGGAAATTCAAGATATTCAATCAATTATATTGCAGACAAAGGATACAGCGTAACCACAGACGGCGCAGTTTCACAAAAACACTTCCTTGTTGAAGTGATAACAAAACTCAACCGTGTTGATTCAAACCGCATTTCAGCAAATTCAACCGACCTTGTACAGATTGTAGAAGAAAACAAAACTGTAAATGTAAAAATTACAATTCCTTCTTCAAGCAGCAGTGAACTTGACTATTCAATCCTTCCAAACAACATTGAGAAAACTCCAATCAAAGGAACTCTTAAAACTGGAACATTAACATTCACAGTGACTGTTCCTGTTGGTTCGGCAATCTATTTGTCATATCGTCTTGCAAAATTTGAAAAGTTTATCAATTATAGCGTGAAAACAAACAGCGCAACAACCTATTATTCAACTGCTCAACTTGCATACAGAATTCCACAAAATGCAACAAGCATTGAAATTGTTGCAAACTTTGCAAAAGCCTATACTTCAACAATCTATGAAAACGACAACAGCAAAGGCTCTGCCTCACTTGAAATTATTGCAGATGGTGCACAAGAAGTTCTTTATGTTGACGCAAACGACGGATATTCAGTTTCAGCAATCTATGTTGCAGAGATTTCTGAAAACGGAACGATTGGCTCGTTTGTAGATGTTTTGAACAACGCAACCAACCTTGCAAACTATCTGGGCACAGTAAATGCAGTTGTTCTTGGCTCAACAGCAGACTCATTTGGTGACAAATATATCACTTCTGTTGAATATACTTTTGCGCCAATCAAGCACATTGCTTTCAAGATTGAGTATAAGAAAATCACAACTGTGGAATATAAGTTTGTGAAAGATTATAACGTAACTGAAACTTACAAAAAATATTACACTGAAGACCAAACCCCTCTCACTCTTTCAGAAATCGAGAGGTTGAATCTTCCAGCAAAATCAACCGATTCAAAATATGCATTTGCAAACTATACATATAACAGCGAAATTATCACTGATACAACAAAAATAGACCTTGTTGACAACAACATTATCATTTTTGTAAACTTCAACCGCGGATATAACTTGCAGGTTCGCGTAAATCTTGTGAAAGATGGTGGCGCCGACTATGCAACCCCATCAAACGGCATTACAGTTACACTTGATGATGGTCTTAACACTCTTGTTGCAACCGACCAAATCAGCAACGTGTTTGCATATTTGCTCATCAATGCAATTTCTGTTAAAACTGTTGATGCAAACAACTATTATGAATTTGTTGGTTACTATTCATCAAAATATCAAAGTTCATCAACTCTTCTTTCAACAATTGCGACCTATTCATTTGGTGCAAAAGACATTGCTTCTCTTTCATCAGAAGAAATTGATGGTGAAACAGTTCTCATCATCTATGCAACTTTGAAAGAGCGCATTCAAACTCTTACTGTTGAAAAAGATTATGAAATGGACAACTTCAACCTCTATCACGACGGAACAAAACTTGACACAAAAACAACAAACCAAATTGTTTCAAGCGGAGCAAACGGAAACATTGCTTATAGAGTTGACGACAATGGAAACTATGTCCTCACCTATCCATATAGCATTCTTTCAAGTGATTTGAAGTTTGAAATTAAACAAGAAGGCTTCAACGAAATTACTGATGACCCAATGATTTTGAACAACCTTGTTTCAACATCTGTGTTCTATGAAAAACAAATTGGCGATTCGTTCTATCGTTTCGACAACTTCTATAACGAAAATGACTTTGCAGTTGGAACAAAATATTCTGCTTCATACACAATCAATTTCAAAGATTATCGTATTGGTGGAAAAATTGTTGCGAAACTTGTAAAACTCAATCAAATTGAATTTATCTATGATATTTCAGACGAAAATATCATAATTAAAATTCAACTTTTGAATGTTGTTGGGGGAACTGCAAACTATATTGATGTTGCTTCAAGCAACGGAAAAGCAACTGTTGGCGAAGCAATTCTCACCTATCGTGCAGAAGAAAGAACCGCACTTCGCGTGTTCGTTGACTTCAAAGATTATATTGGCGAAAAGCAATTCTCATCTATCTTGGTATCAGATAAAGATGAAGACATGCTTTCAAAAATTCTTTCATCAGCCGACCAAATTGCAACAATTTCTTGGGCAACAAAACTTTCAAATTATACAGCAGTTTCAAAATATATGAACGCTGAAAACCCATTCAATGGCTATATTTCAGCAAACAAGACATCTGCTTTCAACTTTACACCAACATCGAACATGTCATTTGTTGCTGACTTCATTGGTGGCTTTATCGACTTTGACCGTTCATATATCTCATCTGCATTCTATACTCTAGGTTCAGAAAGTGGTGCATATTCAAGACTTGATTCTGCTTCAACAATCAACGGAAAAGGATTCCAATTCCGTGCAGACACTGTTGGAACAAGAAAATATACATATGTATATGATTCAAGACAAGAACACTCAACAAACACATCATATATCGACCAATCAAATGAAAATAAGACTCTTACAGTTGGAAAAACCTCAGTTGTTTCAGCAGGACAACTCAATTTCCACTCAATCTTCATTCCATATGCTTTTGTGGAACTTGATGCGCAAATTGTTTTGAAATCTCAAAATGGTGTTGGATATATTGCATTTGATAACTTTGCTTCTTCAACAAATGGACGCAAACCTCTTCAAATGAACGATCAAACAACTTCAAGAGAGCAACTCAATTCAAAAGCAATAGATGCGAAAAAAGGCGTAGAGTTCTCTGCTCCTGCAATCGAGGGATTTATTTTCAAAGGCTTTGCAATTGTTTCAGTTGCATATTCAAGTGCCTATGACATTATGCAACTCAGTGGTGAAAACGGAATTGTTGGCGCTGAAACATTGAATATTATTGGCTATGACCACTATACTGTTGAAATGATTGGCAACCAAAAAACAATCACTCGTTTCTTCTCAAAGAAAATTGCAGTTTCGGGTCAAACAAGAGTAATTGCAATTTATGAACCAAGAGTTTATATCATCAAGGTTAACACATATAAATACTATGAAGACAACGAACTTGGTGACACCGACGAAAATAGAATGTTTGAAGACCAAACAGCGCTCGACAATAAAGAATATTCTCCAATCGACGCAGCAACAATCAAAGGTTCACTTCTTGTTCAACATGACCAAAGCATTAAAATCACATCAATCAACTATCAATTCATTCAATTTGCCGGAATTTCAACAACCAGTGCTTTGGACTCAAAGAATATCAGATTTGCATATGACACCGGTGCCGGAACAAATATTCTTGATATTGATGATGTTTTGAAAGATAACTCTAAATATTACACAAATCTCAGCGACTATAAAAAATATCTTCACGAAAAAGAAATTGATTCAACCAAAGACACTGGAAAGAACATGTTTGTTGGAAAATTGAACTCAAAAATTGTTGTTCCTGGACAAATCAAACAAGATGACGGCGAAGAAGTTTTCGTAACATCTGCTTCAAGAAACAACTTCTATGCACTTCATGTTACACAAGACTTCACAGTAAACTTCTTCTATACTGCCCTTTCCTATAATCTTCTCATCGACCTTGCAGAAACCGAATCAACCTATGTCTATGGTGCATTGGCCGGAGGAAACGGAAAAGGAAACTCTTCAACATATCTTGCATACTCCGAAGAGGTTCGTTCTACTGCTGGTTGGAAAAACCCATCTGCCGGAACCTATATCTATGAAGTTGACTATGGAACAAACAATAAAAACAGTGGAAACAACTCATACAAAATCACAATTGATGACAAAGACCCATTTGTTTATGTTGCAAACGACAGTAATGGCGTTGATCTTAAATATCCAACAAAGATTTCTGAAAGACTTATCATGCTTACAGACGTTGAAAACGATATCACTAAAAAGTATCTTTTCTATAAAAAGAACTCTGCTGGTGAAACAAACAAACCAGGTGTTGAAGTTAAAATTGCAAAATGCGAGGGCAACAGCGTTAAAGGCGAAACAATTGTTCTTGATGCAGTAACAGGACTTGTTTCTGCAAACAACTCACTTCGAAAATATGGTCTTGATCATAACATGCCTGATTTTGATTCAAACGGAAGACCAACACTTAGAAATATTTATAACTATATTCAATTCAGTGGTGGAACCCCTACTCTCAAGAAAAACTTGTTTACAATCATCATCAATGGTGAAACAAAACAAATTATTGATTCTCAAAGTGTTTCTAGCAAAAATATTTCTATTGACCTTCTCAATTCAACAATTCAAATTAAATATAAAATTATTGCAACCGAAAATGGTTTCCCAGAAGTAACTGTTGTTCAAAAAGACTCAACAAACAGTGATTGTTCGCTTCCGTCAACAATTTCAAAAGCAGAACTCAAAAACACAACAATAACCAAGAACAAACAAACTGCTGGCGAAGCAAACGAAGGAAAAACATCTCTTGTCGGCTTCAACCTTGCGCTGTTCGAAGATGATTCAATTTTTGAAGACGGAAACTTTGTTCTTGGAAACATTGACGTTAAACTTCGCATGCTTTGGCAAACAATGTCAAAACCAGTTGATGTCAGCGTTGCTATCAATGAAGGAAACGGAACTCAACTTACTGGTCAAGTTGGAAACGGTCTTAACAACAAACCTATTTCCGACACTTCTGAAAACGAATGTGGTTCAACCGGAAATGGATATTTGAAAGGTAATCACAACAGCGAAATCATGTCATATCAAATCTTCATTGTTAAAAATGGATATATGTATGTGAACTATTTGCAAGAAATTATTGATAAAACCAAAGACACAGACAAAGGAGCAGCAGCCTTTGCTGCATATGTTTACTATAAAATCTTTGGACAACCTGTTGGTAATGTTAATGAATATGGAAAGATCATGGCAACAGACGACTTGTATGTTGAAGGTGCTGGAACGGTTTCAGGACAAAAACTTGGAAATGGCGCAACAGGACACATTCTTGACACTCTTGACACAATGTTCCTTCTTTCCCTTCTCGACCTTTACACCGACTTCAAAATTTATACAAGTGCAGATAATATTGACAAAATGACCGATGACGAGAAAACACAATATTTCGTTAAATATATCGACAATGTTCTTGAATATCGTGTTGTTGATGCCTATGAACTTTATTCTAATAATGTTGATGGAAACTTCTTCAACAACTGCATGAACACAAACGACCTTGTTATCACACAATGCTTCCTTGAAGAGCATCAAAGCAAACAGGTGAACCACTATGGTGGCTGGCTTGGCTGGCTTTGGACTGCTGACAAAGGATATTCATACTATCGTGCAGCATCTGCAGAATATACAGTTTCAAAAGACAATGGTTCATTTGCTTCTGACTATACTAACGATCTTACTTTGGTTGACGGTAAAACAAACACTAAAATTAAAGACCCATCATTTGGTCAAAACATTGTGTCAATCTTCAACTCTGCAAAAGGAAAAGCAGGAACCTATAACCGTTTCATCACAATTGGATTTGCTCCAAGCGATGATGAATTTTCAAGAAACGAAAGCATTTCTGCAAAAACCAGAATCTATACCGACGCTGGAAAACGAGTTCTTACATCACTCTATGACTATCAACCAGTTCCAATTGTGAATGTTGTCTTCGATGTATTTATGTCATTGTTGACATCTGCAAACCCTATTGGTGCTCTTGTTATGGTTGTTGACAATATTCTTTGCATCTTCCAAGAAGACAGAAGAGGAATTCAAGACATGTTCATGAACATGTTCTAATAAAGGATAAAAACTATGAAAAATAAACTTATAAAAATTTTAACAACAATTTTTTGCCTTACATTTGTTTTATTTGGCTATATTTTGGGTGGCAAAGCAGAGTTTAATCGCTCTGCTTCTGCCCTGTCCTTTTATGCATCGCAAGAAGCAAAGAACAAAACGGGTCATGCAATTGAAGACGAAACTTCTGAAACAAACAACGAAGAATCAACTCCTTTTTTGGTTGACCCAACCATAATGGAAAATAAAGGCGACTTTGTATATGTCTATGACAATGCCGACTCTTCTTTAAAAGTAATAGACAAAAAAACTGCCGAATTCAGGGCTGAAAACACTGTTTTAAAAACAAAATTTGTTCCAACTGATATTTTGATTGTTGATAAATATATTTTGCTTATAAACACAATAACCAGCCAAATTCAATGTGTTCTCTCTTCTGATTTTTCTGAATATGAAGTTGATGCAACACTGATTGTTAAAATTGAAAACGCTTTCAAAATCTTGGTTGTGAATGTTGCAGGTCAAGACCAAATTTTGATTTGCCCTGAAAATCCAATTGAAAACAATCTTCATCTTATTGCTCTTGAAAAAGACCAAAATGAGAACAGGCTTCAAATAAAATCAGAAACCGAGTTCAAAATTTCAAACCGATATGATAGTTTTGCTTCATATGAAAACATTTTCGCATGTGAATATAACGGCAACTTGTTTTTGATTTTGTTCAACAACAACACAATGTTGTCTTTCGAATATGACATGGTAACAAAACCTGAAGAAATAACTTTGTCTCGTGCTGTGAACGGCTTTGACCAAATGGACAAACTTTCAGATTTTGGAGCAATTACTTTTGAAAATGGCGAAAAAATGTTTGCTATTGAACTTGAAAATTCAATCAAATTTTATTCGCTTAACATTTCAACAACCCGAACAGATTTGACCTATATTGAAAACAAAGATATTGCGATTGATGAAAACTTTGCACTCACCCACCTTTGTGCAGATCAAAACACTTTTGCGCTTTTATCTTCTGCTCTTCAACAAGTCAAAATTTACACCTTTACAGGAAGTTTTACAGATTTTAACATACAAACTCAAACAAAGAAAAATCCAAACATTGAAAATGTATTTTGGACTGATTATGACAAGTTTGTTTATGTTAAAGCAACAACAAATATAAATTTGTTTGACTTTCCATATAGTAAAACACAAATTGTGCAAATTCCAGAAGACAAAACAATGACAATCATTGGTGAGGGCAAAATTTCTGGTGGAGACGCAATCAAAGGATATTATTTCGTAATGTTCTCAACCGCTGACACCAACTTTTATGGCTATGTTCGTTCTTCACAAGTTTCACAACTTGAAAAATCAACCTATTCCTCACCAAAAGTCACTGTTCTAACTAACACTGCACTTTTAAAAATGCCATCATTTGTACGCGACAGCATTAACACTGAAATCATGCTTTTAAAAGCAACCGCCGACGTTTCTGTTGTAGAGGGCGAAAGCGGACTATATTCATTCTCTTCAATGGGAACAAAGTTTTTGCGTGTAATTGTGAAAGATGGTGACAATTCATATGAAGGCTTCATTGATGCATCTCGTGCACGCCCAAGAACAGTTAAAGGCGAAAGAGTAATCACCAACGCATCAATAAAGAAAAATAACAGTGAAGTTTTCACTTCCGAAGACAACACAAGCGAAATTATCACCCTTCTTGATAAAGGCGCAAGAGTTCGTGTTGAAGGAAAAAGAAATACAAAAACCAATCTTACAAAAATTTCATTCAATGACAATGCAGGAAACAAACACACTGGCTATGTCTATAACTATAACCTTCAAACCGACACTTGGACAATGCTTCAAATTCTTGGAATGACACTTGTCATTGTAAACACAATTTTACTTGTTGTTATAATTTGCATTAAAAACAAAGTTACAAAATAAGGAATCCAAATGATAAAACGTACAAAAATTTATAAATTTAAAAACGGTGCAACTCTCATCTATAAACAGCGAAAGGCCTTTGATATTACTGCTGTGAACGTTGGCTTTTTCGCTGGATATGGATATTGCGAAGGAAAACATGGTCTTCCTCATCTTCTTGAACACATGCTCATGAAGCAAACCGACCACAGAAGCCAAGAACAAGTGATCGAGGATAAAGTGAAAATCACACCACTAAACGCTTTCACTAGTCCTGATTTTCTTGTTATAAATTTTTCCGAGTCGAACCGAAGAGTTGAAAAATGTTTTGAATTTGCAAGCGACTGCTTGCTTAGTTCAAACTTTGACAAAGACCGTTTTGAAAAAGAAAAAAATGTTGTTCTTGAAGAAAGAAAAGATCACGAAACACAAGCAATGTTCGATTTCGACTATCAATCAGCAAACTTTATTCGTTATTTAAGCACTGTTCAACCGGGCTATATTTTTGGCTCACCAGAAGAACTGAAATCATATACCATTGACGACTTGAACGAATACAGAAAGAAAAATTTTGTTGCAGATAAGTTTATTCTTTCAGTTTGCACTTCCCTTTCTTTTTGCAAAATCAAAAAACTGGCAAAGAAATATTTTGTTGATAAACTTGCCGTTTCTGAAACAAAATCTGAACTTTTGCCACCACTTGACAAAAACATTAAACTAGACCAAAGCATGAAGGTTTATCAAACTCCTGAAAAGAACTATCAAGTTAAAGTATATTTTTCTTTGAAAACTGAAATAGACGAGTTCAGAATCAGTCAACTTGTGTTCATGGCACTAAGACCCCTAAACAACATGAATGACATGTTCTATTATAATGCAAGAAAACTTGGACTTGTATATTCTTCCTATGCTCTCAGTTCAGTTGACAATCTTTCAACCGACAACGCAGTTGTTGTTCAATTTTCAACAAGCAAATTTGAAAATATTTCAAAGATTTTTGACCTTTTGAATGAGTCTATCATAAAACTTAAAAATGGAATTATAACTCAAGAATATCTTGATCAATGCAAAGACAATGCAATCATCAAACTTGACAGCGAACATTACACTTCTTATAAAAGCAATGTAACTGACAACTTGGAAATCTATCAAAATCGCAGAAAGATTGAAAAAATTCCAAAGAAAACCAAAATCAAAGAGATAAATGCAATCACTCTTGATCGCGTAAACTCAATGATCAACCGTATTTTTGATAAAAACAATAAACTTTATATCTTCATGGAAGGAAATTTCGAAGGTATCACGGTTCCAACAATTGAAGAATATAAAGAACAAATCTACAAAAATGTTGATTAGTTTTTACTTTCAACAAATTTTTATATAAACGAAAATATATTTTCAATTTACTTAAAACATTTTACTAAAAAATAAAGCAAAAAAAATGCCCACAGGGCGTGGGCTTATTTTTTGTGTGCAAAAATTTTACAATGTCACAAAGTGGCATTTTTTATAATGCATTTGTGTTTGCAGATTCAACAATGTGGAAAGGAGATGTTTTTTCTTCTTCGTTTTCTTCCCTTTCCTCTTCACTTTCTTGCATGATTGTTGAAATTGAAACTTCATAGGCAGTTTTGCTTATCACAGTTTCTTCATCAATCTTTTTTTGATAAATTCGGCTTTGAATGCGACCTTTGATTGATACTTTTTCACCAATTTGAAGGTCACCTGCAAAACGAGCATTTCTTCCCCAAGCAATGCAAGGAAGATAGTCGCTTTTGTTATATGCGCGGTTCACAGCAATCAAAACATCAGTAATTTCTCTGCCAAAAGGTGTTGTTCGATAGATTGGCTCTTTGCAAACATAGCCGGTCATTTCAATTTGGTTTCCGTTCAAAATTTGCTCGGCTGGAACAATTTCCCTTGCAAAAATTGTAAGAATAAGTCGGCTTTTTTCTCCTTCTAATTTGTTATAAGAGCGAAGTTGACCAATAATTCCAATTTCCTCATCTTTGTTTGTAATTTCTGGCAAAAGTCGCTCTGAAATTGTGACAGGAAGAACATCAACTTGTGATGAAAGACGTTTCACCAAAATGTCAACCTCATAAAATCCTTCTCCGAGCACTGTGTGAGAGAAAACTGGCTCGCTTGCAAGTTTTCCTTTAATTTCAACTTGATTGTTTTTTTCATAATTGTTTATCATATCATACCTCTTTATTTTGTTTGGGCTATACCCTCTTTTGCACTCCGTTGTTATCAATTGTATAGTTGTTTTCATAAACAAGTCCGCTCAAATTCACCATGCTGTAACCTTGGCTTTTCAAAAATTCAATCACAAGTGGAAGAGCCTCTAAAATGTGATCGCTGTTGTTGTGGAAAAGGATGATTGAACCATTTTTAACACCACTTTTAACGCGGGTTAAAATTTGCTTAGCAGTCAAGCCTTTCCAGTCAAGTGAATCAACATCCCATTGAATGGTTTGAAGATTGAGTTTTTCAGCAGTCATTAAAAGTTGGTCGTTGTAGTCGCCATATGGTGGGCGGAAAAAGCGAACTGGCTTGCCCGTAATGTTCGTGATAAGTTTCGAACTCACCATAAGTTCACTTTCTTGGCTTGCTGGTGAAAGACTGCTCATTTTTGGATGTGTGTTCGAATGTGTTCCAATGTCAAGACCGGCGCCGTCAATTTCTTTGATTTTGTCTTGATATTTTTCACTCCAAAAGCCACCCAAAAAGTATGTTCCACCAACCTCATTTTTCTTTAAAATTTCAATGATTTTGCTGGTTTTGTCTGCTCCCCATGCAGCATCAAAAGTAAGTGCAACTTTCTTCTCACTTGTTGCAACGCTGTAAATCGGAACTTTTCTTTCGCTATATCCAAAGAAAACGGTTTGAGCGTTTGTAACCGACAGCATTGCACAGAGTGCAACACACACCAAAAGCAAGGTGACGAAAATTTTTACTGGACGAATGGAAAAACATTTTATTTTCATATTCGAAGTTACTCTCCTATTCTATATCATTTGGCAAATTCATCAAAACTTTAAAAAATTGAAAAATGTCGAAAAATTGTGCGTTTTGAAAGAAAATGACGATATGGTTTTTGTTTCTATTTAAGGCTATGCTTCCAAGTTTTACAATATGCAAAACAATCCATAATTTACTGCCCGCAACAACAATTAAATATTAAAAATATAGATTAACCATCATAGTCAAAATTATGACCAACATTAAAAAAATGATGCATTGATATAAAATTTTGCACAAAAAAAAGTGAGCCGAAACTCACTTTATTTTTTTTGTTTTAATCAATTGTAATTGTCACATTTTTTGTGAATGTGTTGTCTTTTTCAACAAAGGTGATTTTAAGTGTCACACTTCCAGAAGAAACATTTGAAAGGATAACTCCTGCGCTTGTTTTTTCAAGTGTTACACCTTCAATTTCAAAGGTTGCATCACTTGCCGAAAGGCGTTTTGTTCCGATAAGTTGACCATTGGTGTCAACAATTTTTGCAAGCACCAAAATGTTTTCAAATTTCAAAACAGAACCCTCTACAAGCGAATCTTGATAAACTTCAATGCTTTCAATTTGAGCAATTGACATTTCGTTTAAAACAATCACAAGTCTTTGGGTTTCACCATTATAGGTGAACTCGATATATGTGTTTGAACTGTTAGACAAGATTTTCAAGTTTTCATCGATATTTGATGATTTGCTTGAAATCATTCCATTGCTGATTGCAATGATTTGTTTTGACTTATCGCTCCAAAGTTCTTCAATATAAAGACCACGAAGGTCAACCTTGTCGCCAACATATTGATGGGTTGTTTGTTGTGAAAGTTTTGCAGAAACCAAATGTGGTGGCTCTGGTGGCTTTCTCAAAACAAAGAATGTTATAACGCCAGCAGTGATAAGCGCAAGGAAAACACAAATCAGCGAAATGATAATTGGCTTTTTAGGAGGCTTTACTTTGAAATGTTTAATATCAAGGTTGATTGAGAAGTCAAGACTCTTTTTATATTCACCAATATCGTTTGGGTCTTTTGCGCCCTCATCTGAATATTTTTGTTTAAGGTCGGCCAAGCGACGTCTTCTTTCAAGTTCGGCAGCAATTTCATCTTCTGTCATGCCCTCGAATTCGTTTTCTTCTTGTTGTTCAGGTTCAGGATTAGCCTCTTGTTGAACATTGCTCAAATCTTCATAGACCGATGAAGTATTGCTTTTTTGTTCTTTTCCTTTGAAAAAAGAGAACAATCCTCTTTTTTGCTTTTTGTTTTGAACAGGTTGGCTTGCTTCCTTAGTTGATTGCTCTTCTGTGCTTTCATTTGAAGAATTTTCTTCTAGATTTTCTTCGGCTGGCAATTCGCCTTTTTCACGCAAAATTTCGTTTCTTGCTTTGTCAAGTTCAGAAAAATCAATTTTGCTTATGTGTGAATTGATGTTTTTGTTTTCTTGTTGATTTTGAGTTTGTGAATAGTTTTCATTTTCTGAAACTGCTTCATTTTTTGTTTCAAAATCATCATTCAAGCCCAAAGATTCTTCAATTGAACCATAGTCTGGTGCATTTGCACTTTCAGGTTGCGGTTTTTTAGTTTCTTGCTCTTGATAAGTTTCATTTGATTGTTCATATGCATCAGCAGTGCCCTGTTCTTCTTGAATTTCATGGTCATCTTCATGAAGAGGTTCTTGGTTGATTGATTGAACATTATTTTGAGAATACTGCTCGTTTCTTGTTTGATAGATTGGAGAATCTTGATATTGAATTTTGCTTTTAACATTGTTTTGGGTCTTGGTGGTTTTATCTAGGATTGAAAAAGAATCTGGATGTTCATCTTTAATGATTGAAACGTCTTGCTTCCCAGCAATCAAGTTGCCTTTTTTGTCATATGCCGACAAATCAATGCCAATAAAGTTATAAAGGTTAATGTGATGTTTTTTTGAAAGGATTTTTGCCTTTTTATAATTTTCCGGGTCTGAAATTTTAAATTCTTTCAAACGGTCTTGAATCATTTTAAGGTTTTGTTTTCTAACCTCACGTTCAAGGCGTGCATCAGAAGAAACAACCCGAGCATTCGAGTTTTGTTTCAACATTTTTTCAAATTTATTTTGACCTGCCAAATTTGTTTCTCCTGTTTAGTATGCACATTTATCTCTTTTGCTATAAGTATAGCAAATATATTTTTCAATAGCAAACAATTTTAAAGTGTTCTTACGAATGCTGAAAGTATAATTGCATTTCCAATTGACATGCTTTTTCCTTTTGATGCTCTTGTGTCTTCTTCAATATTAGAAGCAGAAACTGCAACATAGTTTTCATCA
>ERZ779664.920-NODE-920-length-13112-cov-1.827066_pt1 | contig 13112 bp, 10 predicted proteins | sample MGYA00511478_ERZ779664 | MGnify/ENA primary metagenome ERZ779664 (study PRJEB29588, sample SAMEA2160437) | human gut metagenome | biome: human gut; feature: human-associated habitat; material: faeces | place: Denmark | collected 2008/2010 ...
TTCTCATATCAGTTCTTTAATGTATTTTTATGAAATTAGATTAATATCCTGTTGTCGTTACATCTAGAATTTTGCCAAAACCATCATAGGTTTTGGCTTTGGAAGGGTCGAGTGTGCCACTAGCAACTTGTGTAATTGGGATAATGTGTACCTTTCCTTCATATTCGCTTGATTGTGTAGTAACAATGATAGCTTTATTATTCCATTCGGTTTGAGGGACAGTAGGATTATCTCCGACAATTAAATTACAATTGTAATTATATAGTCCTTGTTGATACATTTTGGCTTTCGTAATAATTTCTCCGGATTGTGGAGTATATTTAGCTGTTGTCGAAACAGTGGCAGTACTACCAGCCCCGTAATTTATGGTGTAGATACCATCAGTAGTAGTTACATATAATAATAGATTTCTGTTTGAAAAGAATATAGATATTGCTTTATCTAGCAGTGCGGTTCCTTCCGATGGAATCGTATATTTATTTCTGGCAGATGCAGGTTGACTGGGTGAAGTGACTATCCAGTTATCTCCATCATAATGGCCTTCTTCTCCAATGTATCTACTAAAAGTGTAAATAGAATATGTTCCGTTCGTATCATCTTTCATGAGAAATACGATTTGGCTCATATCTTCAAATACAACAGCTGAAATTGCTGTTTGATTGGGTAATTTGTTCGGATCAAAATTATTATTAGCATCAAAGCTTTTCACTTGCATAAATTGTCCGGAGCCATTACAAGTAATAAATGAAGCACGTTCTTTATCATAAAATGTTAGATGTTGCTGGTCGGCTCCAGATAAAGAATTAGATACATGTCCAGTATTGGGACTATATGCTATTACGTTATTGTTTACTTTATATGAACTTAATGCCCCAGCAGGACCACTAAATCTGTTTACTGTTGATGAAGCTAGAGTATACAAATTGTTGGAAGTATTAATATAAAAATTGCTGTGGCTTTGAAAAGCCGATAATACTTGCAATCCGTTGGGTTTGTCAATGATGAGAGACTGATCCTCGAATTGACCATTTTGTGTATAATCAAGACAATTAAAACGCGCTAATGTTGCATCACCTAAAATAGTCCAGACCTGATTTGTTTGAATAGATGAACCATATCCCATCACTTCATAAACAAGTGTTTGCATTAGACCATTAAAAGGCTGTCCATTAAGCGATGTTAATATCTTTCGAAAGATTTGTTCGTCCTTATTATAATTCACGGTAAATGCTTGATTGTTTATAAGAGTTAGATCTGATGTTGTACCATTTTGTGTGTCACTGATTAATAATCCATCAAGAAAAGTGCTTTGTACATATATTTTCCAATATTTAGTATATTGCAGATTATCATGAACAGTATCTGTTATAGTTAATAATAGAGTGTATGGTGAGGTAGATACCGGACGTTCTACGATATAGTTTAATTGAGGATCTGTACTGATAATTTCATATTCAAAATTATAGGAAGAGGAGGAAGTGACAGGAGTTTCTGTTAGAGCCCATTCATAAGTTAATGCATCTGTATTGGTACCTTCGGCAATTTGAATGTCAGGTATCAATGTTAATTCTTCCATGCTTCCTACATAAAGTTCACTCTGTTTTTCTGTAAAAGTAATATTGCCTATATTGTTAGTTGCTAATGTACTACTATCGTCATAGCAAGAATATAAACTGAGTAGACATAGCAATAGAGGACTAATAAATATATATTTTTTCATACTTCTTTATTTTATGTTAATATTTACGAGCTTCAATTGGTTGACCCAATAAGGTACCTGCATCATGTAATAGTGGTGTGTCATGTGTGCTATTATATTCTTCTATGTATTTTCCTAGTTGAGTTGCAAAACTAGAATAGCTTTGTTCAACATTTAATAGAATATAGTGAGGTAGATACTTATAATTAGCCTGCGTGAAATATCTTTTATATGCAGCCGGATATTCGGGATGTGCATCCGGATTATCCCAATCATTCCAGTTGAAAGCAGCTATTATGGTTTTAAGCGCATTAGGACTGTAATAGCTAATACTAGAAGACGAAAAAGATAATGGGCTTTGTATTAACATATTATATGTTATTCTAGTATATGTGTTAGGAGGAGTGGGTATTGAATTACTCCATGACAAAGCTGCATTTAAATATAGTGAGGGACCTTTTTCTAATTCGTCAGAAGATTGAATAGATATTCGTAGTTCATACGTCTTATCTCCAGTTACATTATATAATTTAATCCTTATATATCCTTCGTTGTGATTGGCGGGGATTATTCCTTCCATTAGCTCATAGGATCCTTCTGTTGCTGTACTCTTTTCTGTATCTATTGTATAGTTGACAGTTCTGTCTTTATCACTAGTATTACCAATTAGTATTACAGGTATATCATATATCACATATTCATCCAAAGGATTGGAGACGAATGAATAACTTTGATATACTATTCCATTACCACCATATCCATCACTGTTTTTATTGCTGAAACGCACTGCATCGTTTTCGCTATTATAATAGGGAATGGCTTCGTTCTCACAACTGAGAAAGATGCCAATTACTATCATTCCAATTATATAATTTATTTTTTTCATCATATTCTGTAGTTTATAAGTTATTGAACTCGTCCGGATTGGATTTCAAATTCTGGATAAGGAAGTACATATTGTGCATCCTCCATGTCTTCTGTATAGTTAGGAATGGTTTTAGTTCCAGTTCTTTTATAATAGTAAAACATAACTCCTTCTGACAGAAATTCCTTATGATATTCTTTTTGAATTTCTACTAAAATTTGTTCGGCATCTAAATCCTCCAAAGGTGTGTATAATCCTCTTTTTTCACGCACAGTGTTCAAACAGTTAAGAGCGAGTGGCAGATTGGGATTATTTTGTTTGACATAACATTCTGCCGCGATATAGTAGATTTCAGGAATACGAATCATGGATATTTTGTTCTTGTAATCATTAGCAAGATCAGATTGATAAACTTTCAATGGTGTATATCCTGTGTTTTGGGCGTTAGTGTTTGGCTCCATTAATGTTGTTAAGCGTATATCCGTTGCAGAATTTTCGTATAAACTCATAGCATCTGTTGTGAGTAAATACATAGGTGTATTTTCACTGTCGAGATAATATGGTTTGATATAATTAACAATTCGTGAAGCAACGTCAGACACATTTAATCCAAAAATATTCTCACGACTCATAGAAGTACAAGATTTGTTGACAGTTTCTGGAGTCAGGAAATTGCAATAAGTATACATTTCATTGATTGCAATATTATTTTCTAATGCTGTGATGATTTCATTAGCTGCTGATAACGCATTGACGATATCTTCATTTTTTCCTCTCCATAAATATACTCGTGCCTGTAATGCCTTTACAGCATAGTAGTTCATACGGAGAGTACGCTCATTAAAAAAGCCTTCTTCGTTATATTCTTGGTAGAAAGAAGCAGCTTTGGTTTTAGTAATAGGATCGTAGTCTTTCAGTAAAGCAGCTGCTTCATTTAAATCGTTTAGTAGTAATTTGATTGTTTCTGCACCACTATATTGGGGAGCTGGGTCCTTGGAAACTTCGGTAGCATAAGGTATGGTTCGTTTCTTATCAATCTCTGTATCTCGTTGACTCCAGTTACCATAACCATAAAGTCGTAATAGATCAAAATGTATATAAGCTCGAATGGCTAATAATTCTCCTTTAATAATATGGTAGTTGAGGTCGTCAAGTATTTCTTTCTTTTCTTCTATATTGGCTAGTTCGTCATTAACATTGACTATCACATTATACGCTTTCTCCCAGATCTCTTCAACTGTCGGAGTTGTGTAAGTATTTGTATAATTGAAAGATTGTAGCCAATACGCTAAACCTATATTTGTTGAATTTACATAAGGATTGAATTGGTGTGCCATAATTTCTGTTGCAAACCAAGAGAGGTTTGTACCATAGAGTGCATCATCAGTCATTCCGATATAACAACCTATTAGAGATTGTTGAAAGCCGGTAACAGAACTAAAATGATCATCTTTGCGTATTTCTGATGGTGCGGTTACATCAAACCAGTCACTACAAGAGCTAGCGATAAGGCTTGTCATATAAATGAGGATAATATATATATACTTTTTCATATTGAATAATTTAGAATGTTGCAGTTAATGAGAATGACATTGTTCGTGCAAATGGATAGTTTAATCCTCGTTCTACTTTTATTGATGAAAATGTTGTGATGTCGTTCATATTGAATGCTAGCCGTAGACGTTGCATATATAATTTTTGGTAGATAGAACGTGGAAATTCATAATAAGCACTAATGGCCGAGATAGATAACTCACGGCGGTCTTGTACAAAACGAGTTGTTGCACGAGTTGTTGTTGCAGAATCAAACTTCTTATATTGTGTTTGTTGACCGTATGTAGTCCATCGCCCTTCCAATAGACGTCTGTCTACATTATAGTCAATATCTGCGTTTTCTACTCGGTCTACTAATGTGGAATTATAAAATTGACAACCTGCTAAGTAGCTGAGTGTTGCGCTAATTCCGATTCCTTTATATTCAGCTGTAAATCCTCCTGTGCCGCGGTATTTAGGACTGGAATCACCGGCTGGAACCATATCATTTGAAGAGTAAACATAAGTATAGCTTCCATCTTTTTTAATATATACTTCTTGTCCTGTTTGAGGATCAATTCCAGCAGAGGGCACTGCCCATATTGTATTCATTGACATTCCGTCTTGATACATCAATACAGGGGCAGACTGATTTGCTTCTTCTGCCATTTTCTGCATTTTTTCATTATATGCGCGCATGCTGTCGGATAAACGAATAATTTTGTTTTTGTTATAAACAAAAGTACCATATAGATTGACGAAACCTTCTGGTCCTTGCCATATAGTATAATTTGCATTGAGTTCAATACCCGAGTTACGTACTAGTCCTAGATTGTCTTTTATACTGCTGAACCCAGTGGAAGTAGGGATGCTTACATCGGTTAGCATATTTTTTGTATCAGCAGAATAGTAATCAAATTTTAGTGTAAGCCCGGCAACTCTTATATCTGCGCCCACATTATAATCTTTTTTTTGTTCCCATTTTAATTTTGAGTTAGGAAGGTTATTCAAGTAGGCTCCTGTCATAGGATTTGTTGTTCCTCCATAGGTGATTCCTGAATAATATTGATAAGTAGCTATGGCTGCACTAGTATTGAAATTTTGGTTTCCTGTCAATCCGACAGAGGCACGTAATTTCAGTTGTTTGATCCAAGATATATCTTTCATAAATACTTCGTTGTGTAAATTCCAGCCTAACCCGAATGACCAGCTATTAGCCCATCGGTTATCCGAACCATATAAGGAAGAGGCACTCTCACGTATGGTTGCATCTGCTAAGTATCTGTTGTCATAATCGTAAGATGCAGCTAATAAAAAGCTTGCTTCACGATTAATAGATGAGCTTCCTTTAGGGGTTGTTCCAGCCAAATATTGTTTGGCAAATGTTATGTCTGCATTACTGGAGTTTGAAAAACCTTCGGCCGTATGTTGGTAAGCTGAATATTGATCCTCTGATAAAAAGAAACCAGCATTGGCAAAGATTGTATGTTTCTTGATCATTTTGTTATAATTTATATTGAAGTCTCCAGACAGCGAACTCGATTTCCCATTTTCCATTATATACTGCCCACGGCGTATTATTTCATCCTGTGAGGTGTAAGTAGCAAACATGGAATGTTGGGCTGGATAGAAATCATCCGAATTATTTCGTTTTTGTGAAACTCCCAAACGTATAGTTGCTTTCCAATCAGGGTGAAATAACCATTCTGTATAAAAGTTGTTGGTGAATTCTAGGTAACTACTGGTGAAACTGGTACCGATAGTGGCATCATATAATGGATTTGCCACTTTTAAATCATCATTGTACTCTGCCCAACGTAGTACTTTCCCATTTTCATCAGTTGCTTGCCAATAAGGATTCATTTTACTATAATCGCTGAATGAACCATATGGAGAGTCATTACTGTTATTAGATATTATTGAGAATATATTTCTAAATATAATATTGTTACGACGATAAGAAATATTGGCATTACCTGAAATATTGCGTCGGTCGGATCCCTTCATGACTCCAGTTATCTGATTGTATGTGAAATCAAGTACGGCGCGTAAACTTTGTGAATCTCCGACTTCGATATTTAGGTTATGCTTATGTCCAATTCCTGTATGGAGTGGCTTGGCTAACCAATATGTATCTAATCCTTGTAAGGCCATTTGTTTACGTGTATTGTATAACTGATTAAGTTCGATCTGAGTATCTAAATTTGCATTTCTATATACTCCATCTAAACGTTCTGCTTCAAGTTTTTCCAGTGCATTACATAAATCATAGCTTGTTAAATCAGGCATTTCAAACGAAAGACTTCCATTATAAGTGATACGTTGTTCATTTCCTGCCAACCGTTTGGTTTCAATTACAATAACGCCATTGGCAGCTTTTGATCCATATAATGCTTTAGCAGAGGCATCTTTTAAGATTGTGATACTTTCAATGCGATTCATATCCATATCCATCACAGTTTCGGCAGTTGTTTCAAAACCATCAAGAATGAATAAGGGTTGATTAGGTTGATTTTGATAGTTGCTTTTTAATGAACTTGTCTCTGTTGTTGGAAAGCTGGAAGTACCACGCATGGACATTGTTGGAGTTGTATTAGGATCGGAACCCATGCTGAAATTATCTGCGATGTATAACGTAGGGTCTAAGTTCTTCAAACTTTGAAAAACATTCTGATTTCCGACACGCATCAGATCTTTGCTTGAAATAGTAGTTGCTGCCCCAGTAAAACTTTCCGCTTTACGAGTATAAATTCCAGTAACGATAACCTCATCTAATTTAGTATCACTTTTTAGAGTAATATTTTTTCGTACATCATTCCGACCACTATTAATCATCACTTGTTGAGTAGACATTCCGATATATGAAAAGGTGATAGTACATGTTGTATTAGTGGGAATCTCTATACTGTATTTACCATTATTGTCAGTTATAGCAAATCGTTGAAGATCACTAATTACAACATTAACACCGGGTAAGGGGTATCCTTCTTCGTCTGATACAATACCGGTTGCGGAGCGTTTATCTCCTTGTTGTTCTGCTTTAGAGATGGTAACAATATCTCTTTCCATACTATAAGTAAGCCCTGTACCATTAAGAACAGTACGTAGTACGTTATCCACAGTTTCATCTTTTACATGGATGGTGATGGGTTTCAGTGACTTTGTCTGCTCTGTGTTGTAGACAAAGCTTAATCCGGTTTGTTGTCTTAAAGCATCGAAAAATTCTTTGACAGTGACAGATTCCAGATTTAAAGTTACTTTTTTGCCACTTTTAGGAATGGCAAACATCATTGTGGGTAATAGTAATAATACTATTACTAGAGAAAGTATTCGGACTCTTTCTCTACTTTTTGTCTTTCTCATTCTTTCTTCTTGTTTAATTAGTAATTAATTGTCTGTGATTAAAATCTCTCTTCCTTTTATCTTTATTTGTAAATTCGTAGTACGTGCTATTGCTTTTAATATGGGGCTGATTGTGGCATATCGGTCCATGTTTCCTGTAAATCGAAGTTGTTTAAGTTCGGAAGTGCCAAAGGAAATGTCTACATTATACCAATGTTCTAAGATCTCAACAATATTCTCCAAAGTGCGATTCTCAAAGATGAGTCGTCCTTCATTCCATGCTATATAGGGAGTTAGATCTACATTATGTATTGATATATTGTTGTTCTTTTGCTCAATATGGGCTAATTGTCCAGGTTTAATGAATTGTTCTTGGCTGCTTTTTGTGGGTATAATACTAATGCTTCCTTTTACTAATGCAACTTCTGTACGTTCGGGGCTAAAAGTGTTAACGTTAAATTCTGTGCCATACTGTCTTATTGTTCCATGGTCGGTGATAACATAGAAAGGACGAGTATCTTGGGCAACTTTAAAATAGGCTTCTCCTTTAAGATAAACCATACGTTTCGTCTGACTGAATTTTACTGGATATCGTAATTCTGTATTATAGTTAAGATGTACGGTTGTTCCATCTTCAAAGGTTACTCTGAACTCATTACCTTGTTCTGTGGTTAACGTATTATTTTCTATAACTTCGCTCCGTTGTTTCAGAATACTATCTATATTTGTATTAGGTGTTGTCGGATAGATAAGAGCACCATTCTGCGCTATAGCAGTTGTGGAATGATTAACTTTAACTGGTGTTGGATATGTTGGGGTAAGTGATTGCTTGTTGTTGCCAGCTAAAATCAATGTAGCTTTAGGAATTCCTGGCTGAATTGCATCTCCCAAAGTAAGATTGTCTGATACTTGTATTTCGGAAGAAGTGTAAAAATACCATCCCCCTGCTACTATTATTATAGGTAATATAAAGATAGCTGCATATTTCAGAAAAATTGATGTGATTGATGCTTGGCAATATTTTTTCTTAAAGTGTTTCCATGCCTGATGTGAATTTATTTGTGTATATGCTTCGTAGCGTTTACGAAAAGACATGTTTGTGCATAAACGATTGAAAAACTCTTCATGTTGTGGAGAGCTTTTGATCCAATTGTCAAGCTGTTCCTTTTCGGGATCAGTAAGATCACCGAGTAGATATTTGGCTATTAATTTTTCTGCATCTACCTTTATCTTCATATATCTGTTGTCTTATCATTTGTTAATAAGACAACATGAAGATTAAAAAGAGGTACAAACTTTCTAAAAAAGATTATTTTGATTATGAAAAAAACTTGGAACTATACAAAATGTCACATAAAGGAAGCAAGAAGTAGCATGTACCCATCTGTTCTTTGATAGATTGTATAGCTCTTTTCTTTTGTGTCTTTACTGTTTCGATCGAAATTCCTAGTACAGTAGCTATTTCTTCATTCTTTTTTCCATCCATATGCAATAGGAATATTTCCCGGCAGCGTGTTGGTAAATTATCGATAGCGCGAAAAAGTAATCGGTATATTTCTTCTTCATTGGTATCTTCTTCTTCTGTGATTTCTCGATAAGTGCTTGCCAAACGTTCAAGATAAAGAGATTCTACATTTTGATGTTTTAGATAATTGAGAGAAGCATTCCGTATAGAGTTATAGAGATAAGTCCGGAAAGAAGGTAATGATAAGAATCTCATTTTCTTTTCCCACATAGTTGCAAAAAGATCCTGTACAATATCTTCGGCAGCTTGTTGGGAAGAGAGAAAGTTGATGGCATACAACACCAATGCTTTATAATATTCATTATAAAGCTGATGATAAGCGGTTGGGCGTTGCTCATTTATACCTTTTATAAAGGAACTTTTCTCTTCGTTCATAGTGAAATATTATGTTGATTCTCTGTTTATGCAGCAAAAGTATAAAATATCTAGGATAAAAGAAGTCTTTCAAACTCTATACTGTTTGTGAATGCATCTTTTTTTTTCTTAGTTCGTACAAAATAATAATATTGTAATTATAGAAAAATAGTCCTTTGCCATTTTGCAAAGTGTAATTCTTGGTATCTGCTTGATTTAGGTTGTAACTTCGTTTTTTATTTGGGATAGTATAATTGCTAAAAACGCTACTCTGTTCTGAAACTTTAGAGAATCAATGCATTATAGTCTCTCTAAAAATCTTTATATTTGCAGACCGTTTGGAAAATGATAGTGAATAATAACAATACAATAACTTAAAAACAACCAAAATCAGATGAAGCAGGATATGATTGTTATCCTTGACTTGGGTAGTCATGAGAATACGGTATTGGCTCGCGCCATCCGTGCATTAGGAGTTTATAGTGAGATTTATCCTCACGATATCACAGTAGAAGAACTGAAAGCATTGCCCAATGTAAAGGGTATTATTATCAATGGTGGCCCGAATAATGTAATCGATGGCGTTGCTATTGATATAAATCCGGCTATCTATACTTTGGGAATTCCTGTCATGGCTGCAGGGCATGATAAAGCAACTTGTGAAGTGAAGTTGGCAGAATTTACAGATGATATCGAGGCTATAAAGGCTGCAGTAAAGTCTTTTGTTTTCGATACTTGTAAAGCTGAAGCTAACTGGAACATGAAGAACTTTGTCAATGACCAGATAGAATTGATTAAGCGTCAGGTGGGCGATAAGAAAGTATTGTTGGCCCTGTCGGGTGGAGTTGATAGCTCTGTGGTAGCTGCTTTACTTCTGAAAGCTATTGGTAACAATCTGGTATGCGTACATGTTAATCATGGTTTGATGCGTAAGGGAGAGTCTGAAGATGTGGTTGAGGTATTCAGCAACCAGTTGAAGGCAAATCTTGTGTATGTAGATGTAACCGATCGTTTTCTGAATAAGTTGGCTGGTGTAGAAGATCCGGAGCAGAAACGTAAAATTATTGGTGGCGAGTTTATTCGTGTGTTCGAAGAAGAAGCGCGTAAGCTGAACGGTATTGATTTCTTAGGTCAAGGTACTATTTATCCGGATATTGTGGAAAGTGGAACGAAAACGGCTAAAATGGTGAAATCTCACCATAATGTAGGTGGTTTGCCCGAAGATTTAAAATTCCAACTTGTAGAACCATTGCGCCAATTATTTAAAGATGAAGTTCGTGCTTGTGGCTTGGAGTTAGGTTTACCTTATGAAATGGTTTACCGTCAACCGTTCCCTGGACCTGGTTTGGGTGTACGTTGTTTAGGTGCTATTACACGTGATCGTTTGGAGGCAGTGCGTGAATCCGATGCCATTCTGCGTGAGGAGTTCCAACTTGCCGGACTGGATAAAAAAGTATGGCAATACTTTACAGTAGTGCCTGATTTTAAATCTGTGGGTGTACGTGATAATGCTCGTTCTTTTGATTGGCCGGTTATTATTCGCGCTGTCAATACGGTGGATGCTATGACGGCTACTATTGAGCCGATTGATTGGCCTATCCTGATGAAGATAACAGACCGTATTCTGAAAGAAGTGAAGAATGTAAATCGCGTTTGTTATGATATGTCTCCGAAACCCAATGCGACTATCGAGTGGGAGTGAGATTGACCAATGATAATGATAGCCTCACCTTAAAAACGGTGGGGCTGTTTTTTTTATAACAAAACAACAAAGAATAGAACAATGAAACTTTTATGTATGATTGCTGTCTTTTTGTGCATCCCCTGGGTAGCCTCTGACGCACAGAAGCAGGACTGGGGAAATTTGAAACGCTATGCAGAGGCAAACAAGGAACTGGTACGGAAGGGAAAACAGAAGGACCGGGTGGTTTTTATGGGCAACTCCATCACGGAAGGATGGGTGGCAAACGATGCCGCTTTCTTTGAAGACAACGGTTATGTGGGCCGTGGTATAGGCGGGCAGACTTCTTCCCATTTCCTGCTCCGTTTTCGCGAAGATGTCATCAAGCTTGCTCCGGCGCTGGTCGTGATAAATGCAGGTACCAATGACATTGCGGAAAATGCAGGCGCTTATAATGAAGAATACACTTTTGGAAATATAGTGTCTATGGTAGAGCTGGCACGGGCCAATAAGATAAAGGTGATTTTGACGTCTGTGTTGCCTGCCGCTGCCTTTGGCTGGAATCCTTCGGTGAAGGATGCTCCGCAAAAGATAATGCAGCTGAATGCCAGAATCCGGAAGTATGCCCAGGAAAACAAGATTCCTTATGTCGACTATTACAGTGAGATGGTGGAAGGCGACAATAAGGCTCTGAACTCCTCGTATACCCGGGATGGGGTACACCCCACTCTAGAAGGGTATAAAGTGATGGAAGCCTTGATAAAGAAAGCGATAGACAAGGTGTTGTAGGAAATCTCGGTTCAGGTGGCCTATAAGAGCTTTTCTGCGTCGGGAATCATCATCTCGCCTCTGTGCAGTTCGAGCAGGCCTTTCTCCTGCATGCTGTTCAACGCTCTTGATACTCCCATACGGGTATCATTGACCACCTGAGCCAATTCTTCCATTTTTATTTTCAGTATTTTCCTGCCTGACGGACGTTCGATATGTGTCAGGATAAAGTTGCCGATACGTTTCTCAAGGTTGTCGGTGCTTTCTGCCCAAAGACGGCTGTTTAGGCTTTGGGCGCGGTTGCTGATGATATTCATGTAATTCAGGCGGAATATGTCATATTTGAACAATTCGCTCATGACGAAAGCCTTGCTGATGCTCACTGTGTGGGTCTCGGTTTGGGCGGTATAGGCCGAGACGTAGGAGGTGCTCATCCCGAACAGAGATTGTGGCTCGATGACATAAGGTGCCTGAAAATATTCCGTGGAGCTGTATGATGTATTCGCAGATGAAGTACATGAGGAGATTTCACCTTTCAATACGAATATCAGTTGACTGCATGTGTCACCGGCTTTCACGATAACTTCGCCGGCTTTATGCTTTGTAAAGCTCAGCTTGACTTTCCCCAGGATATTGGTAAAGTCTTCTTGTGCGAGTCCTTGAAAGAGTGGCAGTTGCAGTAATGTATCAAACATTGTATTCATAATGCTTTTTCTTCTTGTTTTGAAACAAAAGTAGATATTATCAAGGTGTACTGTAAACTCTTTGCCCCTCTTTTTGTTTTTTTTATTGTTTCTTAAACGTGCTATTCAATCCTTGTAGACGAATCCTCATCCTTCTCCTCTTCCTTCTTATCGTCCTCATCCTCATTGTTTTCCTCATCTTCGTCTTCCTCTTCGTCTTCCTCTCCGGCAAACGGATCGGGCCGTTGGGGACCGTATTCCATAAAGCCTATGGCGCATAGCGTGCCTGCTATGGCTCCGCTAAGGTGTCCTTCCCAGGAAGTGGTGGCTTTGGCAAATTGTGGGAACATATTCCATACCAGGCCGCCATATAGGAACGTTATCAACAGTGAAATGGCGATAAGCGGTACATGTTTGCGCAGAATGCCGCTGAAGAACAGAAAAAAAGCCAGTCCGTATATGATGCCGCTGGCTCCGATATGCCATCCCGGTTTCCCTATAAGAAAGGTAAGCGCACCGCATCCTATCCAAATGGCAAAGAAGATGTAGGGGGCTATATGCCGGTAGAAATAGAACAGACACCACATCAGGAAAAAGAGTGGAATCGTATTGGCGAACAGATGCTTGAAACTGCTGTGTACCAGTGGATGGGCGAAAATTCC
>ERZ779664.951-NODE-951-length-12836-cov-2.099836_pt1 | contig 12836 bp, 9 predicted proteins | sample MGYA00511478_ERZ779664 | MGnify/ENA primary metagenome ERZ779664 (study PRJEB29588, sample SAMEA2160437) | human gut metagenome | biome: human gut; feature: human-associated habitat; material: faeces | place: Denmark | collected 2008/2010 ...
AGCCACAAGAAGTAGTAAAAGACGAATATGCAGGAGATATAACAAAAGGTGGAAGATGTGACGGAAGTGAAGAAAAACCATATGAGATAAGCTGTATAGAGGATCTAGTGGTGTTATCTAATATAGTAAATGGAGAAGGAATAAAATTTGAAAATGGACAAACAGTGCAAATAACAAAATCAGACGAATTAGATGGAAAAAACGTAATATTAGTTAGAAGTTTAAATTTTAAATCAAAATACTCATATGAGGATAGTACAAGAACAGATTTTGGAAACATAAATGGAAATGATGCAGATGGAAATATGTTAATAACAGAAATGACAACAGGAAACGGATTTGTACCGATAGGGTATAAACATAGAGCCGGATTTTGTGGAAGGCTTAATGGTAATAAAAAGACTATTAGCAATATAATGATAAACAATAATGAAAGAAGTTCCCAAAACGGAGGAGAAGGGCTATTTGGAGTAACAGCACATGACTCTAAAATTATAAATCTTACTGTTGGTGGAAATATAGATGGTGGAGGACAAAGAACAGGAGGAATAGTAGGATTTATTCAAGAAAATGCAAAAATAATAAATTGTAAAAATAAATGTAACATAAAAAGTAAAGGCTCTGTGGGAGGAATTACTGGTCACATTGCTGGAGCATCGGCAGTAATAATCAACAGTGGTAATATCGGAAATTTAGAAATAATAGAATCAGATGATTCATATGATAGTGTGGGAGGAATTGCTGGATTTTCAACGAGTCATATAATCAATTGTTATAATTCTGGAAATGTAAGAAATAATGGAAAAGGAGTTTATAAAGGTGCTGGAGGAATAATTGGAAACTCTGGTAACAGTATCGCAGATATATATAACTGTTATAATTCAGGAAAAGCTACAGGCGAATACTCTGAAGGTGCAATAGTTGGATGTTATTATTATAATAATTGGATTTCAAATGTTAAATACTGCTACTATTTAAAAGCATGTAGTAAAACTATAATAGGGAATAAGACAACAACCCAAGAATTTGATGCAACTGAATGTACAAAAGAAGAAATGCAAAGTACAGATATTATAAATAAACTTAATAAATATGTAGAAAATTACAATCAAGAAAACAAAGACAACGAAGATTTTATAGAACTAAAATACTGGAAAAGGGGAACTAACGGTTATCCCACATTTATTGACTAATAACTATTGCTTTTTTTGCAAATATGTGGTATCATAGATAATGTGTAAAAATACCTTATACTTAGTTTTAGGAAAAAAACACCACTAAGACTCAGTTTAAGGCTAATAAGTTATCAGGAGGTGTAAAAAAATGACAAAGGAAAGAAAACAAGAAATCATCGAGACATATAGAAGAGATGAAAAAGACACTGGTTCTCCAGAAGTTCAAATAGCTCTTTTAACAGAAAGAATCAATGATTTAACAGAACACTTGAAAACACATAAAAAAGACAATCATTCAAGAAGAGGTCTTTTACAAATGGTTGGTGCAAGAAGAAGCTTGTTAAATTACCTAGTAAAGAAAGATGTTCAAAGATATAGAGACATCGTTGAAAAATTAGGACTAAGAAAATAATAACATTTAGGGCGTTTTACAAGTTTAAAGCGCCCTTTTACACAATAATAAAACAATACTTAAATTAGAAGTAGCTTGTATAAAATACTATAAAAAAACCATAATATTTTATAGAGGTTACAATCTAATACAAGTATTGCTAAAACAAAAAAGGAGAGAAAGATATGTATAAAAAATTTGAAACAGAACTAGCAGGAAGACCACTTGTAGTAGAAACAGGTAAAGTAGCAGAATTAACAAACGGAAATGCCATAATTCATTATGGAGATACAGTTGTAATGGTAAACGTTACAGCTTCAAAAGAACCAAAAGAGGGAGTAGATTTCTTCCCATTATCAGTAGACTATGAAGAAAAATTATATGCAGTTGGAAAGATTCCAGGAAGCTTCCAAAAAAGAGAAGGAAAGCCAGCAGATAAAGCAATTTTAACATCAAGAGCAATTGATAGACCAATAAGACCGTTATTCCCAAAGGATTTCAGAAATGATGTATGTGTTGTAGCAACAGTATTATCTGTTGAACAAGACAATAGTCCAGAAGTATGTGCAATGATAGGTGCATCAGTAGCACTTTCAATTTCAGATATACCATTTGCAGGACCAACAGCCGCAGTAAGTGTAGGATATGTGGATAATCAAATTGTAATTAACCCAACAGTTGAACAAAGAGAGAAGAGCAGATTAAGATTAACAGTTGCAGGAACTTTAGAAAAAGTTACAATGATAGAAGCAGGAGCTGATGAAATTCCAAATGACACAATGCTTGAAGCAATAAAAGCAGGACACGAAGAAATTAAAAAGCTATGTGCATTTATAAAAGGAATTGAAGAAGAAGTTGGTAAGCCAAAATTTGAATATGTATCATTTGCAACAAATCCAGAGGTATTTGCAGAAATAGAAACAAACTTCAAAGAGAGAATGTATAACGATGTACAAGCTCAAGACAAAGAAGTAAGAGATGCAAATATGGAGGCATTAGCAACAGATATTCAAAACTACTTTGTAGAAAAATATGGAGAAGAAGAAACAGAAAACAAATCAGCAGATATAGCAGCAAGTATACATGATTTAGAAAAACAATGTGTAAGAGAAATGATACTAAAAGAGCATAAACGTCCAGATGGAAGAAAAATAGATGAAATAAGACCACTTTCTTGTGAAGTAGGTGTATTACCAAGAGTACACGGAAGTGCAATATTCACAAGAGGACAAACACAAGTATTATCAGTAGTTACACTTGGAACAAAATCAGAAGAACAAGAACTAGATGGATTAGATGAAGAAGAATCAAAAAGATATATGCATCAATACAACTTCCCTTCATATAGCGTAGGAGAAGCAAGACCTTCAAGAGGACCAGGAAGAAGAGAAATAGGACACGGGGCATTAGCAGAAAAAGCACTAGTTCCAGTAATACCATCAGAAGATGAATTCCCTTATACAATAAGAGTTGTATCAGAAGTATTATCTTCAAACGGTTCAACATCACAAGCAAGTATATGTGGAAGTACATTAGCATTAATGGATGCAGGTGTTCCAATTAAAAAGCCAGTAGCAGGAATATCAACAGGACTTGTAACATCAAAAGAAAATCCAGACGATTATATAATGCTTACAGATATTCAGGGAATAGAAGATTTCTTTGGAGATATGGATTTCAAAGTTGGTGGAACAAAGGATGGTATAACAGCAATACAAGTAGACATTAAAAACGATGGTTTAACATATGATATTATTAAACAAGCTTTTGAAAGAACAAAAGTAGCAAGAGATTATATATTAGACGAAATAATGTTGAAACAAATAGCAGAACCAAGAAAAGAATTATCAAAATATGCACCAAAAATAATTACAACAACAATTAATGTAGACAAAATAAAAGATGTAATCGGACCTGGTGGAAAAATGATAAATAAAATAATAGATGCAACAGGTGTTAAAATAGACATAGAAGAAGACGGAAGAGTTTGCATTTATACAGATGATCAAGAAGCAGGAAATAAAGCATTAAAGATGATAGAAGATATTGCAAAAGATATAGAAGTAGGAAAAATCTATGACGGAAAAGTTACTAGAATAATGAACTTCGGAGCTTTTGTTGATATTGGTGGAGGAAGAGAAGGATTACTACACATATCAAAAATCTCAAACAAAAGAGTAGAAAAAGTTGAAGACGTACTAGCTGTTGGAGATGAAGTAAGAGTAAAAGTTTATGAAATCGACAACCAAGACAGAATCAACTTAACTATGAAAGATTTAGAAGAAAACAAAGAGTCAGAAGAATAATCTTAAAATGAGGAAGGAAAAATGAAATATTTATATATAATACAGCAAGCAATGGTGTGGATATTAACCATATATTGGCTATATCAGCTAATTGTAAGCTTATGTTCATTAGTTAAACTAAAAGACAAACCATTAATCGAAAATAAAAACCATAAATTCATGGCTATATTGCCAGCTCATAATGAAGAAAATGTTATTGGAAACTTGATAGAAAGTTTGAAAAATCAAGATTATCCAAAAGAACTATTGGATATTTATGTAATAGCTGATAACTGTACAGATAATACTGCAAAGATTGCAAAAGAAGCAGGTGCGATTGTACTAGAAAGAAAAGAAGATGACCCAGCAAAGAAAACAAAAGGAGCAGCACTTCAATGGTTCTTGAAACAAAAAATAGAAGAAGACGCTGACTATGATGCTTTCTGCGTATTTGATGCGGACAATATAGTAGACAAAAACTTCTTTAAGGCAATGAATAAAAAACTTTGTCAAGGAGAAGAAGTTGTACAAGGATACAGAGATATTAAAAATCCAACAGACAGCTGGGTATCAGCAGGATACGCAATATTCTACTGGACAATGAATAGATTTTATCATCTAGCAAGATATAATTTAGGTTTATCTCCATTAATAAATGGTACAGGATTTATGGTAAAATTTGATGTTGTAAAACCTACAGGATGGAACACAAAAACATTAACAGAGGATATAGAATTCTCATTAAAAAGAATAATAGCAGGTAAAAAACTAGGATGGGCAACAGATGCAATAGTATATGATGAACAGCCAGTTGGATTTAAACAATCATGGTCACAAAGATCAAGATGGACAATTGGACATATACAATGTTTACACGAATATACAAAACCATTAGCAGGAGCGGTTAAAAAAAGAAAACAAAACTTTAATGAACTTCGATGGACTTTTATATATGCTTGGAAGTATTCCGATGTTTATAATGACAATAGTGTTGGTAATATTAAACTTCGTAATGTATATATTCGGTGGAATGAGTGTAACAGACTTACTAATAAATTGCTTGAAATACATTTTCCCAACATTCTTCTTACCAATATTTGTTGGAATAATAATAATGATAATAGACAAAAAGCCAATAAAGCCTATGATTAAAGGATTGGCACTATTCCCATTATTCTTGGGCTCATGGTTATTGATAAACTTCAAATGTTTATTTATAAGAAACACAAAATGGGAAAAAATAGAGCACGTAAGAGATATAAAAATAAAAGACGTAGCATAGATAAACTGCTGACAAAATATGAAAATATTTTGTTAGCGGTTTTTTATGTCATTAACAGTAAAATTCTATTGCAAATTTACATAAAAGATGGTAAAATATAACAAGTAAAAAACAAAGAAAAGACGGAGAAATAAATGGAAAGAACAGTAGCATTTTATACATTAGGTTGCAAAGTAAATCAATACGAAACAAATGCAATGGAACAACAATTTATACAAAATAATTATAAAATAGTTGATAACACAGAAAAAGCAGATATATATGTAATAAACACTTGCACGGTAACAAATATGGCAGATAGAAAATCAAGACAAATGTTAAGACGTGTAAAAGAAATAAACCAATCTGCTGTTATTGTTGTGTGCGGATGCTATGCACAAGTGGCGAAAACAGAGCTAGAGCAAATTCCAGAAGTTGATATAATACTAGGAATAAACGAAAAAAATAAAATAGTTCAAATTGTAGAAGAATATTTAGCAAGCAAAAACAACATCATAGAAGTAGCAGATGTTTCTAAACAAAAAGAATTCTTAGATTTTGGAGATGTAACATATACAGAAAAAAACCGAGCGGTAATTAAAGTTCAAGATGGATGCAATATGTTTTGCTCTTATTGCTTAATTCCGTATGCACGAGGAAGAATAAGAAGCAGAAAAATAGAAAACGTAGTATCAGAGATAGAAAAGATAGCAAAACAAGGAATAAAAGAAGTAGTAATAACAGGAATTCATGTAGCATCATATGGAAAAGACTTTGAAAATGAAAATATTAGATTGATAAATTTATTAGAAGAAATAAACAAAATAGAAGGAATAGAAAGAATTAGATTAAGTTCATTAGAGCCAACAATAGTAGACGAGGAATTTGCGCAAAGACTATCAAAACTAGAAAAAATATGTGACCATTTTCATTTATCTCTACAAAGTGGATGTGACGCAACACTAAAAAGAATGAACAGAAAGTACACTACAGCAAGATACAAAGAGGCAACAGAAATATTAAGAAAGTTTTATCCAAACGCAAACTTTACAACAGATGTAATAGTTGGATTTCCAGGGGAAACAGACGAAGAATTCAATCAAACATATAAATTCCTAAAAGAGATAGAATTCTATAAAATGCACATTTTTAAGTATTCTCCAAGAAAGGGAACTGTGGCAGAAAAATTACCGAATCAGGTAGATGGCAACATAAAAGAAGAAAGAAGCAAAAAGCTAATAGAACTTTCAAACAATACGCAAAACGAAAAGAATAGTCAATATATTGGAAAAACTGTAAAAGTATTATTTGAAGAATATGAAAACGGATATTACAAAGGACATACTACTAATTATATGGTAGTAAAAGTTCCAGAAAAAGAACAAGATGGATTTATAGATAATATCAAAGACATAGAAATTACAGAAAATGATACTCAAACAGAGGAATTAATAGGAAAATAATTGACAAAAATATAATAGATGATAAAATTATACATGAAAGAGGGAAAGATTATGAAAGCTATAGAAATAAGAAATAAATATTTAAACTTTTTTAAAAGACACGGACACAATGTTATTCCAAGTGCTCCATTAATACCAGAAAATGACCCTTCTGTATTATTTACAACAGCAGGAATGCAACCATTAGTACCATATCTTTTAGGAGAAAAACATCCAGAAGGAACACGTTTAACAGATTTTCAAAAATGTGTTAGAACAAACGATATAAATGAAGTAGGAGATAACAGACATTTAACATATTTTGAAATGCTTGGAAACTGGTCGCTAGGAGATTATTTTAAAGAAGAATCAGTTGCAATGAGCTATGAGCTCCTAACAAAAGAACTAGGCATCCCAGCAGAAAAAATATCAGTAACTTGTTTCGCAGGAGATGAAGATTGTCCAAAAGACACAGTTACAGCAGAATGTTGGAAAAAAGCAGGACTTCCTGAAGAAAGAATATATTTCTTTGGAAAAGACGACAACTGGTGGATAGCAGGAGAAGAAGGTCCTTGTGGACCAGATACAGAAATGTTCTATGATACAGGAAAAGAAAAATGTTCAGAAGGATGTAACCCCTCTTGTGGATGTGGAAAGTATGTGGAAATATGGAACAATGTATTTATGGAATACTTAAAAACATCTGATGGAAAATACCAAAAACTAAAACAACAAAATGTAGACACAGGACTAGGACTAGAAAGAATGGCAATGCTATTACAAGGAAAGAAGACACCATTTGAAATAGAAATATTCAAACCTGTAATGGATAAACTAGAAGAATTAGAAAAAGTAGATGATATAGCAAGTAGAAGAATAGTTGCAGAGCATTTACGTTCTAGTATGATGATAATATTAGATGGAGGAATTCCAAGTAATGTAGATAGAGGATATATTTTAAGAAGATTAATTCGTAGAATGACAAGAAGACTAAGAAAACTACAAATAGACACAAATCAAATATCTACATTAATAGACATTAGTATTGATGCACAAAAAGAGCTATATCCAGAATTGGAAACAAATAAAGAAAGAATTAAAACAGTAATAATAGAAGAAATCAATAAATTTGAAAAAACATTAGAGCGTGGAGAAAGAGAATTCAATAAAATAGTAAACAAATTAAAAACAGAAAACAAAGACACAATATCAGGACAAGACTTATTTACATTATACGAAACATATGGATTCCCACCAGAAGTAACTCAAGATCTAGCAGAAGAACAAGGTATAAAAATAGACAACACAGAATTTGATAGATTGTTCAAAGAGCACCAAGAAAAATCAAGAATGGGTAGTGAGCAAAAATTCAAAGGTGGACTATCAGGAAATGGAGAAATGGAAACAAAATATCATACAGCAACACACCTTTTAAACGCAGCTCTAAAACAAGTAATAGGAAAAGATGTACATCAAAAAGGATCAAACATCACACCAGAAAGAATGAGGTTTGACTTCAGCTGTGACCATAAATTAACAGACGAAGAAAAGAAACAAGTTGAAGATTTAGTAAATAAATGGATAAATGAAGATTTACCGGTAAAAATAGAAGAAATGAGCAAAGAAGATGCTATAAAATCAGGTGCTGAATGTATGTTCATAGAAAAATATCCTGATATAGTAACAGTATACTCAATAGGAGATGTTTCAAAAGAGTTATGTGGCGGACCTCACGTAAAAAACACGAAAGTACTTGGAACATTCAAAATAAAGAAAGAAGAAGCTTGCTCAGCTGGAGTAAGAAGAATAAAAGCTATATTAGAATAATCGTTAAATAAGGAAGCCTTTTTCTAGGCAAAAGATAAAAGTAAAGGAGAATAAAAAATGGAAGATTGTATATTTTGTAAAATAGTAAAAGGAGAGATACCATCAACAAAGGTATATGAAGATGAAAATGTTTATGCATTCAAAGACATAAACCCAGCAGCTCCAATACATGTACTAGTTATACCAAAAGAGCATACAACAAATATATTGGATACAAAATCAGAAACAATAGCAAAAATATTTGAAGCAATAAATAAAATAGCAGAGCAATTAGGAATAGACAAAGATGGATTTAGAGTAATTAACAACTGCGGAAAGGATGCAGGACAAGAAGTAATGCACGTACACTTCCATATGTTAGCAGGTAGAGTATTAGGACCAAAAATAATATAAAAAATGATATGCAAAACAAATAAAATATGTTATAATTGAAGTAGAGATTTTTAGAGTATTAAAGGAGGAACAAAAGTGGAAAAGAAATATGGAAAAGTTTTAACAATAGTATTGATAATTGTTGTAATAGCAGTTTTAATATTGATATGCTTCTTAGGAATAGATGTTATTAAAAGATTTACTCACAAAAACACACAGACAGATATATTAAATCAATATGAAAACATGACAGACCATACAGAAAACAAAGAAGAAAATGTTTTAGAAAACATAGAAATTCCAATGTTGAACGAAGAACCAAGAAACAATGGAAACACATCAACAGGTGGAGATAAAAAAATAACATATAAAGGCTATTCAGTAGTAGGAAGAATAGAAATTCCAACAATAAACTTATCATATGTAATACTAGATAAGGCAACACCATCTTCAATAGAAGCATCAGTAGCAGTTTCTTATGGACCAGGTCCTAACAAAATAGGAAACACCGTAATAGTAGGACACAACTACAGAAATGGTTCATTCTTCGGAAACAACGACAAGTTACAAATAGGAGATAAGGTATATATAACAGACAACTCTGGAACAAAAATAAAATACAACATTTATAACATATATGAAACAAGTCCAGATGATGGCGATTACATGGTAAGAGATACAAATGGAAAAAGAGAGATATCTCTATCAACATGTACAGACAACTCAAAAGCAAGATTAATAATATGGGCTGTTGAAGAAAATTAGTAAATTTTAAAGAAAATTGAGTTTACTAGTTGACAAAACTATATAAAATGAGGTAAAATAGATAATGCGTTCGGTATAACGTATTACCTAAATGGTGGATTTAGCGTAGTTGGTTAACGCGCCAGTTTGTGGCACTGGAGATCATGGGTTCGAGTCCCATATTCCACCCCAGTTTTATATTACATATTGGGCTGTAGCCAAGCGGTAAGGCACATGACTTTGACTCATGCATGCGCTAGTTCGAATCTAGCCAGCCCAACCATAAAATAAAAATTATCTAGTTAAACTCTTTTGAGATTTAAATATGATAATTTTTTATTTTTATATGAAAACATGCAGAAGGGAAGAAATATGAGAAACAGAAGAAATACCAGAAAAAGAAATAGTGTATTAGATACCATAACCAACAAAAGCTTTATTATAATTTGCGTTATACTAATAGCAATAATTGTAATATCAACCACATTTATCAAATATAGACAATACAAAGACAAAAAGCTAATAGCTAAACAAGCGGAAGAATTAGCCAAGCAGACAGAAGAAATATTTACAGCAATGGAATACACTCTTAAAAATCCAGAAGAAAGTTCAACCGGAGAAATAAGAAGAACAACTGCAAAAATTGCAGCAGTAGGAGATATTTTATGTCAGATGGACATGATAGAAGATGCACAAACAGAGGATGGATATGACTTTAGCCATATATTTTCGGGAATTAATAAATTTATAAATACTGCAGATATAAAACTGGGAACAATGGAAACAAACTTTGTAGAAGGAAATCTCTCTGGAGTAAAAAAATATAATTCACCAATAGAATTTCTTCAAGCAGTAAAACAATCAGGAATAAATCTGGTATCAGTAGCACATAACCACGCATTAGACTATGGAGAAGATGGTTTAAACACAACAGTAGAAAAAATAAAAGAACAAGATATAACCATTACAGGATTAAAAGAAAATCCAGAATTTACTGGAACAATAAAAGAAATCAGAGGGATAAAGATTGCCTTTTTAGGTTATACATATGGTTTGAGCAATGAGAATGAATTATCAGAAGAAGTAAAAGCAAAAGCCAACATTTATTCAGAAGAGTTAGCCCAAAAAGACATAGAATACGCAAAAGCTAATTCGAATTATATAATAGCAATAATGCACTGGGGAGACGTAAATAAATCAGAGATAACAGATTATCAAAGAGAAATTACAGGATTCTTAGTAAACAATGGAGTAGATATGATATTAGGTTCACATCCATCAGTTGTAGAACCTATGGAAATCATTCAAAACAGTAAAGGAAGAAATATTTTAGTAGCTTATTCATTAGGAAACTACATATCATCACTAAAATATGAAAATGCTGATGTTGAGCTAATTCTAAACATTCAAATAGCAAAAACTACTGATTCTGATAAGGCTGTATTAGAAAAAGTAGATTATACACCAATATATGTTCTAGATAATGGAAAAAAAGCAGAAAATAGATTTGAATTAACAGATATGAAACAATTAGCATTAGATTATGCAAATGGAGATACTAGTAGAATAACGAGAAAAACATATGATCAATTAGTTAAGAAATTAGAAAATTTACAAAGAATAGTTAATAACAAGTAAGGATGGAAAAAATGAAAGTAGGATTTGTATCACTTGGATGTAGCAAAAATTTAATAGACACAGAAATGATGATAGGTGTATTTAAAAACAATGGATTTACAATAGTAAACAATCCACAAACAGCAGACATTATCGTAATAAACACTTGTGGATTTATTGAACCAGCAAAGGAAGAAGCAATAAACACAATATTAGAAATGGCTGAATACAAAAAAACAGGAAAGTGTAAAATATTAGTAGCAACAGGATGTCTTGTAGAAAGATATAAAGAAGAGCTAGAAAAAGCACTTCCAGAAGTTGATATTTTCTTAAAATATAGCGACTATGCAGAAGAAAAAGGAAAATCAGCAGAAGTATTTGCCAAAGTACTAAAAAAGATTGCAGAAAATATAGAAGTAGAAAAATCAGAATTAGACTTTATGGACAGAGTTATAACAACTGGAAACAATTATGCATATCTAAGAATTGCAGAAGGATGTAGCAACAGATGTACATACTGTGCAATTCCATATATAAGAGGAGCTTTTGTTAGCAGAAAAATAGAAGATATATTAGAAGAAGCGGAAATGCTAGTAAAATCAGGAAGAAAAGAACTAATACTAATAGCACAAGATACTTCAAAATATGGAGTAGATATATATGGAAAACCACAGCTTGCCAAACTTCTAACAGAACTATGTAAAATAAAAGATTTAAAATGGATTAGATTTTTATATACATATCCAGAAGACATTACAGATGGGCTAATAGAAGTAGTAAAAAAGGAAGATAAAATATGCAAATACTTTGATATGCCAATACAACACATTTCGGATAGAGTCTTAAAAAGAATGAACAGAAAGTGTACAGGAGAAAGCATTAGAAAAGTAATAGAGAAACTAAGAAAAGAAATTCCGAATGTAATAATTAGAACAACTGTAATGGTTGGATTCCCAGGAGAAACAAACGAAGACTTTGAGGAATTATACGACTTTATCAAAGAAACTAAATTTGATAAGCTAGGAGCATTTTCTTACTCAAAAGAAGATGGGACGCCAGCTTCAAGACTAAAAGAGCAAATACATCCAATGACTAAAAAATCTAGATATAATAAAATAATGAAACTACAAAAAGAACTATCAAAACAAAATGAACAAAAATTACTAGGAAGAGAATTAGAAATCTTAATAGAAGATATGAGTTTTGATAAAAAATACTATGTAGGAAGAAGCTATATGGATGTACCAGAAATAGATGGAGTAGCATATATCAAGAACAATACAGACCAAAACTTAATAGGACAATACATAAAAGCAAAAGTAGTAGAAGTAAAAGACTATGACGTAATATGTGAAATGTAACAAAATTGGAGTGAACTTTCACTCCGATTTTTATTATGTAAAAAGGCTTAAAAAACTTGACTTTTTGACTAAAAAATAATATAAATTATATAAAGCTTATGATAAAAAAAGGGAGAATGTTATGCTAAACAATAAGATAAAAGAAATAATATTGATTATTTTAATAATGATAGTAATGTTACCAAACTATGTGAGTGCAGTAACCATAAATTTGGGGAATAATCCTCCATCATTTTTCAAGAAAATTTGCTACAATATATACTACTGAATAATAGTCTGAATCAATGAGATCTTGATTCGAATTTCAAGGAGGAATCACATCCTATGGCAAGTGTATCGCTTAAGCACATTTATAAAAAAT
>ERZ779664.952-NODE-952-length-12835-cov-1.606964_pt1 | contig 12835 bp, 8 predicted proteins | sample MGYA00511478_ERZ779664 | MGnify/ENA primary metagenome ERZ779664 (study PRJEB29588, sample SAMEA2160437) | human gut metagenome | biome: human gut; feature: human-associated habitat; material: faeces | place: Denmark | collected 2008/2010 ...
AGCCCTGTCAAAATCCAGTCCCATATATTTTTCCTCCTCTAGGGTACAATCCATTATAATAAGCGGATGTAGTCGGAGAGGAGATAGCCGGCGGGTGATCGGATTGATCCAACGAACCGGGTAGCAAGTCCCTAACCGGAATCCGGAGACATCGGCATACCCCATGGTGAAATCGTCCGTAACCCCAGCAGCCTCTATTTGGTCCATATCTTCCGGTTCCCGGATAGCCAAGAAATGATGACGGTTGAACCGAACATTTTTACCGATATGATCTTCCAGACCGGTTTTCTCTTTCCGGATAAGGCTGGGAGTCGTACCCGCTTGGTAGCTACTATGCAAACCAATAGTTACATTATGCTCTAGAGCACTTTTTATCAATTTACGAATATCTTTATTCCTCAAATCGTAATGAGGTTTGTCGTGCTTGGCTTTCCCCCCGTTCCGGATAAATAGGATAGGGTGACATTGTTCCTTCCCGATCAAATCCTGAAGGATACTATTCTGGCGGAAAAACCAAGGGAAGGTATAAAACGGGTCTTTCTCAAGGGTACCGAATTTACCTTGAAAGGATTTATATAAACCTCTTCTATCTCTAATAGACCGTATCAAACCTTTCCACGAACGATATAGAGTCGGAGAATCTACGTCGTGCGTGAGGTAGATCTTCCGGATTTGCTTTTTTACCTCGGGTACACGTAACCGGGATTGGCGTAGCCAACGATGAAGCAGCATGCGATATTCATCCACGATCGGACGATGCAGGAAACCGGCCCGGTAGGGCAAGGACTCTTTACCGGGAAATCTTCCATGCTCATCCCGAAGTCCACGCCGTACCATCTCCTCGTATCTGGAAATGAGAAAATAAGTACTTGCGATGATATCGGCATGAACCACCCATGTATCTCTTACCCATTCCTCTTTCGGCGAGCCGAATAACAAGGGGATACCTTGAACCTCTTGCAAAGGGAGTTCCGGTAAGGAAGCAGGAGTCCCGTATGTTTGTCCATCAAAGAAGCCGGATGGAATGATAACGACGTTATATCGGTCGAATTTATTGGGATCAGCCGTGTACCCGATCGTTTCCACCAGTTCGCTAGGGACATCATCTCCTACAAGAAAACGTATTATATAATGTAAAGTGCGATTTTTCATACCCATTTGCTTAGTTTAATGCGTGCTCTGTCTAATAAACTCAATTTCCCCCTAGATATTGTGAAAAATGGGGTTTGGATAGCTCCGAACTCGCGGAAGAAACGTTCTACTCCGGGTAGCATAGACCCTTCGAAATCAAATACCGTCGTAAATTGAGAAACGAAATGAAGACATTCCCACAGGACGTAGCTTTGCGCTCCGGAACCTCTATAGACCGGATTTCCTCCTCCAGCGAGATAGTAAGCCGATCGATCTTGCCATACGATGAAAGCGGCCGCATGTAAATGGCCTTGCTCGTCATAACCTCCCCATAAATCACCTTGTCCTCTTTGTCGGCAAGTGGCGATCAAGTCTTTCAGTACATTCGTGTCTTCCTTGATTCGTACATGCTGGCGGTCAAATGTTTGGGCTTGTACAGCTAGGAACTCATTCAAAGGAATCCCTTTTTTTACGGATATATGGTATTTATTCTGCGCTTTCGTAATATTTCGCCGGATATTGGGGCTCATATTCTCCCATACCGCTTGATGATCCCGGATATTTTTTAATAAATAGGTATAACGTGTCGTTTTGTTATATCCCGCCCAATAAAACGGAAGCCAATCCGTGATGTCATAATTGAAATTTTGCAGGAAGTGCGGATAGCGTTTTAGTTCTTCCGTGAATTGTTTGCATAGTTCTTGACGTCGTCCTAACTCGGTCGTATATTTCGTGTCGGAGGAACTTGCGGTGAACCAAGGGCCCATTGTTTGGGTGTAAGAAGGCATTGAGACAATATCGGAATGGGGGACGTAAAGGGGGAGGGTTGCCTGTATCTTTCCCTTTTGTTCTATAAGCAAGACATCCCATTTTTTTTCTCCGCAAACCGTATCCAACCACCAGTCATGTGAGAAGATCGGTATATTTTTTTCAGTATTGCAAAGTAAACGATATTTGTCTTTATTACTCATTACAATTTCGTATAGGGGCGGGGTTTGCCCGCCCCCGCAAATTACTTGTTGGCTTTTAATGCCTCAAATATTAATTCGGATAATTCGTCTGCCAATTCGGGATTGTCCTCGACACATTGTTTTGCCGCATCACGACCTTGTCCCAATTTGGTATCATTGTAGCTGTACCACGAACCGCTCTTCTTGATGATATTCAGTTCAGAGCCAAGATCGATGATCTCTCCGGAACGGGAGATACCTTGACCGAACATGATATCGAACTCTGCCTTGCGGAATGGAGGAGCCACCTTGTTTTTTATGACTTTCACACGCACTTGGTTACCCTTGATCTCGTCACCATCTTTCAGCTTTCCAATACTACGGATATCCAAACGGACTGAGGCGTAGAACTTCAACGCATTACCACCAGTCGTCGTTTCCGGGTTCCCGAACATTACGCCGATCTTATCACGCAATTGGTTGATGAAGATACAGGTCGTATTCGTCTTATTGATCGCAGCTGTCAATTTACGAAGGGCTTGCGACATTAAGCGAGCTTGCAGACCCATCTTGCTGTCTCCCATATCGCCCTCAATCTCAGCTTTAGGAGTCAAAGCGGCTACGGAGTCGATAACAATGATATCTACGGCGGATGAACGGATCAACTGCTCGGCTATTTCCAAGGCCTGCTCACCGTTATCCGGCTGGGAGATCCATAGGTTCTCTACATCAACGCCTAACTTTTCAGCATAGAAACGGTCAAAAGCATGCTCCGCATCGATAAATGCGGCGATACCTCCTTTTTTCTGAGCCTCGGCGATCGCATGGATCGCTATGGTTGTCTTACCGGAAGATTCCGGACCATAGATCTCGACGATACGTCCTTTCGGATATCCGCCTACGCCCAGCGCTGCGTTTAAAGCGATAGAGCCTGTCGGTATCACCTCGATATCCTCGATGTTTTCATCGCCTAGTTTCATGATCGAACCTTTTCCGTAGTTCTTCTCGATTTTATCCATTGCCGCACGTAAAGCCTTTAGCTTATCCGTGTTAGCGGCTGGTTTACCACCTTCTTCTTTCGCTTTTTCTTCGAACAAATTTTCTTCTTTTGCCATATGTGTCCCTTATAAATTAAGGATTTGATTTGCATGGTCTTTTGTCTTCACCTCTTTCGGCCCGATGATATTAGTAACAATACCTTCCTCGTTAATGATAAAGGTGGTCCGGAGAGTCCCCATGTATGAACGTCCGTACATTTTTTTCTCAGCCCACACACCAAACTGTTCTTGTAAGGTCGTGTCTGTGTCCGCTATTAAACGGAAAGGTAAGTTTTGCTTTTGTATAAAGCCTTGATGCGATTTGGCGCTATCTTTGCTTACTCCGATGATCTCGAAGCCTTTCGCTTGTAAGGCTTGATAGCCGTCACGTAAGCTGCATGCTTCCGCCGTGCAACCGCTCGTGTTATCTTTCGGATAGAAATAGAGCGCTACTTTTTTCCCTTTATAGTCACTCATCTTTACCTCTTTACCGTCTTGATCGGTTCCCAAAAACTCGGGAACCTTATCGCCTATTTGTACTGCCATATTACAATTCTAAGTCAATGTTAAACAATTCATGCCAAGGCAAACCTTGCTCATTTAGCTCTTTCATGAATGGGTCCGGATTGAATTCCTCTACATTCCATACTCCCGGTTTCTTCCAAATGCCTTGCATAAATAATTTGGCGCCGATCATGGCGGGAACACCGGTGGTATAACTAACACCTTGCGCTCCTGTCTCTAGATAAGCGGCATGGTGGCTACAGTTGTTGTATACGTAATAAGTTAATTCCTTACCGTCCTTGATACCACGGATGCGGCAACCGATGGAAGTCTCGCCAGTATAATTCTCTCCCAGATCACCCGGGTTCGGCAATACGGCTTTTAAGAATTGGATCGGAACGATTTCCTGCCCGTTGTAAAGGATCGGGTCGATACGAGCCATACCGATATTTTGGATGACACGTAGATGAGTCAAGTATTCCTGTCCGAAAGTCATCCAGAAACGAGCCCGTTTGAGGGTCGGGAAGTTTTTGGTCAAACTTTCCAATTCCTCGTGATACATCAAATACGATTCTTTCGGTCCTACATTCGGATAATTCAAGGCTTTATGTACGCTTAACGGATCGGTCTCCTTCCATTCCCCATCCTCGAAATATTTGCCACGTTGAGTAATCTCACGGATATTGATTTCCGGATTGAAATTGGTAGCGAATGCCTTATGGTGATCTCCTGCGTTGCAGTCTACGATATCCAGATAGTGTATCTCGTCGAAATGATGCTTTGCCGCATAGGCTGGCTGTATATACGCCGGTAACCCCCGGATCGAAACCACATCCCAAGATAGCGGTAAGACCGGCTTTCTCGAAACGATCTTTATAGGCCCATTGCCAGCTGTATTGATATTTGGCTTCATCAAGCGGTTCGTAGTTGGCCGTATCTAAATAGCTAACGCCGTATTCCAGACAAGCATCCATGATATGCAAGTCTTGATAAGGTAAGGCCAGATTTACCACCAAATCCGGTTTGAAGGCGTTAAACAAGGCAACAAGCTCTTGCACGTTATCTGCGTCTACCTGTGCGGTTTGCACTTTTACGTTCTTGATATCGGCGGCGATCTTGTCGCATTTACTTTTCGTACGGCTAGCTACCATGATATCCGTGAAGACATCCGCATTCATCGCTATTTTCTTAACAGCAACGGTACTTACGCCCCCTGCACCAATAACTAATACTCTTCCCATTTACTAATAGAATTAATCTTGTTAATATACAGTTTACAAGGTTTTCAACCAATGGACAAATATACGGCTTTTCCTTGACAATCCCTATAAAAGATTTATTTATTCATTTTAGAAGGGATGAAAGGAAAGAAAGATACAGCTAATGAATGTGAATACTGAAAATAGTCGTACTTTTGTCACATTTACTGTTTAAAGTTTGGACATGAGATTTTTAAATTATGCCGGGGGTGTTTTTATTCTGCTCTTATTGGCGTTGGGGTGCAAACCCGAGGCGAAGCGGAGCCGTGTGCTTGTGATCCAATCTTTTCGGTGGGATGACAAGAACTATCTGGAATTAAACTCGGATATCCGGAAAGAACTGAGAAAAAACCGGGTGAATGCGGACATCCGCACGTTTTATCTCGATTGTGAGTGCTATATGGCTGAGGAGGAAGAGGAACGGATGTATAACTTTATCGATACGATACGTCTTTGGAAGCCCGACATCATATTGGTGAATGATGATCAGGCTACCTATACGTTGATGAAATGCGGCCATCCTTTTGTAAAGAAAGTTCCGGTTGTTTTCTCTGGCGTCAATTTCCCTAATTGGGATTTGCTGGAAAAATATCCGAACGTAACAGGTAGTTGGGACAAGATTGATTATAAGGAAAACCTTCGTTTGATCGATCAGCAAATGGGAAAGTCTCGCATTTATATCAATTATGATAAGACCTCCTTAGGGCAGTTGGCTTTCCGGGAGTTGATAAAAGCGGTCGATACGAGCCGATATGTATTGAATTATAATCAATTGGCTTTCCAATTAAATGACCCGGACTTTAAGGTAGATTCCATGACGTTTAGAACCGAGATGAGAATGAAGGCGATACGTCCTTCGAAAAATGTAATTCATTTCATGCCTTTTCGTAAAGCCAATGGGGAGTTTTTATTGAGTAATATTAATGGTACCTATCCTTATTGCGTATTTTTCAATATCCGTTATGACTATACATCCGCAGGTTTGTCTAAGATGTTCGTGACTCCTTCATTTACGGCGGTGCGGGAAATCTTTAATATAAACGTGGAAGTTCTGGGAGGCTATTTTTGCTCGAATCGCATACAAGCGGCGGAACAGGCTCGGTTGGCGGCTAAAATTCTTTCCGGTACGCCTGTCTCTTCCGTTCCGATCGTAGAGAGTCCTAAAGAGTATCTGTATGATTGGGGGGAGATGCAACGTTTAGGTATCTCAAAGGAGGAGGTCCCTACTAATGTTCACATCATCAATATGCCTATTTCTGAACGGTATAAGATTGGGGTTTTTATCGCCTCTTCCTTGGGCGTGATCTTATTGCTGGCATTGATCGGTTATTTGTTTTATCTCTATTGGCGGGAAGCAAGACGAAGGAAAGCGGTGCTCGCTAATTTAAAGCAAGAGAAGGAGCATCTTTCTTTAGCGTTGGAAGGGGGGAATATATTCGCTTGGAAATTACAGTCTGGTACCTTCCGGTTTGACAACGAGTTCTTTAGCTATGTGAATATTTCTCCCCGGGAAATTCCTTTGGATGAGCTGTACGAGATGACTCATCCGGACGATAGGCAGAGTTTGCGCTCCTTGATTGATTTCATTTGTACGGGTACGATCTCTCATCATATCCTTCAATATCGTTGCGATTTTAACGGGAAAGGTTACCAATGGTGGGAATTTCGTTACGGAAGCTTAGAGGATGCGAATGATGGGTATGTAATCAATGGCTTATGTTTGAATATCCAAAATATCAAGGATCCGGAGGAGGTCTTGATCTCTGCGAGGGAAAAAGCCGAGGAGTCGGATCGGATGAAGTCGGCTTTCTTGGCGAATATGAGCCATGAGATCCGTACGCCGCTGAATGCGATTGTCGGTTTCTCGAATTTAATGAACTCGGAAGAGGTCTTGGAGCCGGAAGAGCGTGAGCAGTTCGTGAAGTTGATTAATACGAACTCCGACTTACTATTGAAACTGATCAATGATATTTTAGATCTTTCCCGTATGGAATCTGGAAAGATGAGTTTTGTTTTCGATCGCCATGATTTGAATGTCTTGATCAATGAAATCTATTGTACTTTCCAGTTGATGATGCCCGAGGGGGTAGAGCTACGCATGCGTGTCCCCGAGATCCCGGTGGTTGTGGCGGTAGATCCTTATCGGCTGAAACAAGTATTGTCTAATTTTATCAATAATGCCATCAAGTTCACGACTTCGGGCTATATAGAAGTGGGATACTATTTCTGTACGAAAGGCGACTGCCTTCATATCTATGTAGAAGACACTGGTATCGGTATCCCTGAGGAGAAACAGAAGCAAGTTTTTGATCGTTTTTGCAAATTGGATGAGTTTGCGCAAGGCACCGGACTCGGACTGGCGATTTGCCAAGTGATAGCGCAGCGTTTCGGCGGTGAGATACAATTGAAGTCGGAATATGGTAAAGGTAGCCGTTTTATGCTAACTTTGCCTAAAGAACGTATAGGTTGACAAAGCATGGAACAAATAGAGGAACTTTCACGATTTATCAAGGAACATGCGTCGGATGATTTGAATCGTCTGTTGCTTTCCGCCTCTCGTTATCCGGGGATCGATATCCCTTTCGTGGTGGATCAATTAAAATCTCGGCGGCAGATCAAGGATAAACTACCTTCATGGTATCAAAACGATCGACTGGTTTTTCCGGCGAAGATAGCGGCGGAGCAATGTTCCTCGGAACAGACTGCCTTGTACAAACAGAGGTTGGTAGATCCACAGGCACATGTATGTGATTTGACTGGTGGATTGGGGATCGATAGCTATTTCTTCTCCCGGAAAGTACGGCAGGTTACTTATATCGAACGCTTTCCCGCTTATTGCGAGGCGGCTATCCATAATTTCAAGGTGCTAGACGTTGGTAACGTAACGGTATTGAATGGCGATTCTACGGAGTTGATAGATAAGATCGATGGAATAGATGTGTTTTATATCGATCCGGCTCGTAGGGGAGAGGGGAATAAGCGGATTTTTGCGCTGCAGGATTGCGAGCCGGATTTGACAAAGTTGGTTCCTGTCTTGTTTGGTCATGCCCCTAAGGTGATCGCTAAATTATCTCCGATGGCGGATATTCATATGACGTTGGATTTGCTTCCGGATGTGAAAGCCATACAGGTGCTTTCGGTGAAAAATGAATGTAAGGAGCTTTTGTTTGTGTTGGAGCGAGGCTCGAAAGGCGGGAGTCCTCAAATCTGTTGCGTGAATTTCACTTCGGAGGAAGAGCCGGAATTGTTTGTGTTCTCATTGGTGGAAGAACGGGAAGCTGTCGCTTCCATCCGTGGAGAAGTCAAGCGTTATTTATACGAACCGAACGCTTCCATCTTGAAGGCGGGTGCGTTTAAAGCGGTCGCCACTCGCTTTGGATTGAATAAATTGCATGTCAACAGTCATTTATATACGTCGGATGAGGTTGTCCCTAGTTTTCCGGGACGTTCTTTTGTGGTAGACGAAGTGATCCCCTTTACGAATAAACAATGTAAGACCTTGTCGAGGCAGATTCCCCAAGCGAATATCACAGTCCGTAATTTCCCCCTCTCGGTGGATGAGTTACGTAAGCGAACTAAAATTGCGGATGGAGGAACTATCTATCTTTTCGCTACTACTCTGGAAAATGGGGATAAGGTACTTATCAAAACTCATAAGATATAGGATACTGCATAGGTGCTGCAGCATTACTGCATAAGGGTTGCAGTACTACTGCTAGGCCTGTTGCAGTACTACTGTAAGGCTTGTTGCAGTACTATTGCAAAGCCTGTTGCAGTGATATCCGAAGGGATATAAAAAAGTGTATGATGTTATCACCATACACTTTTTATGATATGAGGTTTATATTACTTCAATAGATTCGCACGCATTTCCTCAATCTTAGCTTTTGACTCACGAGCCGTATTTATGGTTGCTACCATTCCGCTTAACGGAGCGATTGTAGTCCCTAATTGCTCCAAGTCAGGATAATATTTAGCTAAGTCGGCTGGGATCTGCTGGATGATACCGATACGTTTTTCCATATTCTCGCTCAAACCGGCGGAAATAGCGTCGCCTTTAACAACCAAGCCCGGATTTGCGTATACAATGGCATATTCTACAGCCATGCCCCCTAACAACTCAAGCTCAACGTCAGCCTTATCATTTTCCATCATAGCGTCGATCAATTTGTTTTCTTGGTTTTTCATGAATTTGCTTAACTCCTCTTTGCTGGCGTTAGCGGGAGCGGACTCTTTCATGATGTCGATAGCGAATGGAATGTCCAGATCCGTAGTCAATTTAACCAATACGTTCTCGATATCTGTAGTCGGCTTTTTCATAGCCTTCAATACGTTCAAGTCTGCGAAGTAGATACCGCAAGCACGTGCTTTCTGGGCTTGTGTGTTCAATTCGGAAACCTTGCTGACCGGCAACATAAAATCAGTATTAGCGACAGAGATCGTAACCTCGCCGGTAGATACTTTGTAAGGCAACTCCGAATCCGGCATATCTTTCAAGAAACGAGTAACCTCGTCTTTCAACTCGGCAGTAAGCAGACCTTTAGATACTTCTCCTGCGATAGCTGCTTCTTCCTCTACTTTTTGCTCAGCGGCGTCTTGTTTTTTACTGCTGTTGCAAGATACCATTCCAAATGTAATCGCTGCTATGGTTAGCAGGCTAACAAAACTCTTTTTCATGTTATTCTTTATTTTTAGATTATATATTTTGTCATTAATCGCTCCCTTTGTTTAAATACTTGCCGGGAAACTCTGCGAAGATAGATATAATTACCAATAAAGCAAAGATTCCTAACATTAATAAATTAAATGTAAAAGTAGAAAATGTATAACCGGCGAATTTTTTCTCATGACTATAGAAAGGCGCACGTCCCCAATTATTGTCCGGTTCCAGATAAATCTGCCCGATTTTAGGGTAGATCCGGTTGTGGGCCTCCTTATAGAATTGGGTACTGGTTGAGTTGAGTACCAGCTCCTCGATGGCTGAGTTATGATGTTCCTTTTTCAAGGTGTTCAACCATTCGGAGCCGTGTTCTTGAATGACCTCTTTCCGTTTTTTCTCTAATAACGCCGTGAAATTATCGCTACGGGTATGCAGGGCTTTTTCTACTTTATCCATATAGCTCTCGTAACTCTCTTTGGACGTATAGGGGGCGATACGGGCGGCACGGGATAGTACGGCCAGTTCGTTGTGGATCGTCCGGGTGTTCTTTTCCCGTTTCTCCGGGATCAGGTTGAGGCTGTTTATGAGGCTGCGCACCTCGTCAGCATGGACATTCCGGTAATATTGCGCTAGGAACTTTTCTTTCTCGACCGTGAAAAATAGGCGGTTGTAGCTGTTGTTCCGGAATTGTTCCGTAACCAACGCCTCGAATGCCCAACGTGAGGGAATAACCTCACCGATAAGGGGCACTATGTTCCGGCTGGATGCGCTTCTGCTCAAATCGTCGAACTTGACAACTAAGCCGCAAAGTAAGATCTGCGGGATTAAAAGCAGCGGTATCGTTATATAGATCGCTACGATCGAGTTTAGGGATTGCGATAGTACCAAACCTGTCAGGTTGGCGAGGAATGAGGTTGCCCATAGCGTGATCCACCAAGTAAGGAACATCTCGCTTCCAATGCCTATCAATAAATTTCCTACCACTATGAATAGCAAACTTTGGATCGCTGAGATACAAAGCAGGTAGAACATCTTTGACGAGAGATAACTGCCTCGGCTCAATCGCAAGAATCGTTCTCGCTTTAGGAGCGTCCGGTCCTTGATGATCTCTTCGGCGCTGATACTTAATCCCGTGAAAGTAGCGACAATCACCGCCATGAAAATGTAGGATACCAGATTTTTGTTCGCCAGCAAAGAATACCCGTCATCGGGTACGAAGCGGGTGGGCAGGGCCACGATCACCGCCAATAAAGGAGTCTCCAGTAAGGCGATGCACAAGTACTGCTTATTGGTCAGCTTGGTCTTTATGTTTCTTTCCAAGAAGATACAGAATTGCTTCCAGATCGAGGGCTTCTGCTGATGATTCGGGGGCAGGGGGGTAGGCTTAACCTCTTGGAACTTCGGGCGGGAAGCTACATATAACTCATGCCATTCTTTTGAAGTTATCTTCCGGATGTTTGTCTGGTTTCCGCTATCGTCTATCTTTTTTGCGTCGATAATGGTTAGGATTAGTTCCGGATTGATATTTCCGCAGGTGCCGCAAACACTGATGTCTTGATCTGTATAATTGGCGATCCGTTTGAAATAGGTGATCGCCTCGATCGGGTTACCGTCGTAAATCGGGTAACCGCCGGTATCTAATAACCATAGGCGGTCGAACAGTTTATAGATCTCGGACGAAGGTTGGTGGATATTGACAACCACGAGCCGTCCCCGGTGTGTTTGTTCCTTTAACAGCATGATGACCTTTTCGGAATCGGTGGACGAGAGGCCGGAGGTAGGCTCATCCAAATAAAGGATCGCCGGCTCACGGATAAGTTCCAGTGCTATATTTAAACGTTTACGTTGCCCTCCGCTGATCGTTTTCCGGATTGGAGACCCGACGGCCAAATCCCGGATCTTGCTCAGATCCAAATCCTCCAGTATCGTATTGACACGATCCTCGATCTCCTTTTTGGTCAGGTTGGCGAAACAAAGGCGGGCGGTATACCATAGATTTTGGAATACGGTCAGCTCCTCGATCAGCAAGTCATCCTGAGGCACGAAACCGATCAATTGCTTGCATTCCGGATCACTCAGCGGATGTCCGTTCAGGCATACATTTCCCTCTCCGGGGATAATATTCCCATTTAAGATGCTTAACAAGGTCGACTTACCAACGCCGCTTCCTCCCATGATGGCTACCAACTGGCCAGATTCAAGGTTGAAAGAGAAATTGTGCATACCGTTCTCGCTATTCTTGAAGCTGAACTCGATATCCCTCCCGGTTAATAAAATACGTTCCTTATGCTCATTCTGATTGAATACATCGAGGACATCACTATAATAAACCGGCAAGAATAGTGGGCTTTTGATTACGCTGCTGCGTTGCCAGCCATAGAAGATACCGGAAGTAAGCGGGATATCGTTCATGAATACCCGTCCGCTGCCTTGGTAGATAAAGACCATTCGGTCGAACCGGGTCAGTCTCAACACCCGTATCTCGCCCTCCAACCCCCTTCTGTAGATATGGTTGACGTCTTTATCGCTATCATCAGCGTTGATCGTAAGTATGGAGGGGGATTTTTTACCGACTACAAAGGCGTATAGGTTGTCGAAGGTATCCGTATCGATATTGAATATCGTAGCGATCTTATGGAAAATGGCTAAGTTCTCGTTCAATCCTTCATTGTTGCCATGGGCGAACTCCATGAAACGGAGAAGAAGCAATAGTTGGTCTTCCGCGATCAATTTGGGCTTGAGCTGGTTGCATACGTTAATAATAACGCTTTCTCTATCGATGTCGAACTCCGGGTCATCGTAAACACTTTGTATCTCTTCAAATAGCTCCATATATTCTTTATGGGAGCGGATACCAAAGTGACTGGTTAAGTAAGAATTGACAGCTTGACGTGCTTGATCACTTTCTATTTTTGCCAAGGACGCAAATATAGCGAACAAGTTTAGTAGCCCATTGAGTATAGTTTCATTCATTCATCAAAGTATTGTTTCAAATGTCTTGCAAAGATAAGGTAAGTGAAACAAAAAACAGGTCGAATGTTAGACTTTTTAAGCGGTCAAGTGAATAACATGATCAATAATTGGGCAGAAATCACCCGGATGAACATGGATAACGGGTAAACCGTAGCGTAAGATACGGAAGGCTCGTCACCCTCGACGGTCGTATTGGCATAACTCAAGGCCATCGGATTGGCCATGCTTCCGCATAGCATACCTATGTTGTGGGCGTAATCTAACTTGAAGAATTGCGAGGCGATGAACCCGACGATCAAGACCGGTACGATCGTCAATAGG
>ERZ779664.957-NODE-957-length-12766-cov-1.882228_pt1 | contig 12766 bp, 15 predicted proteins | sample MGYA00511478_ERZ779664 | MGnify/ENA primary metagenome ERZ779664 (study PRJEB29588, sample SAMEA2160437) | human gut metagenome | biome: human gut; feature: human-associated habitat; material: faeces | place: Denmark | collected 2008/2010 ...
CTCATCTAACTCGAGCTCCTCAAGAACGCTGTCATCAAATACCGACATATCTATCTCGCTTGATACATTCTCTTTCTTCGTCTCATCCGAATCAAGATCAAGATCCTTGAATATCGCATTCGCTGCGGCCGCCTCGTCACTGATCTCCTCTACCTCATCAAGCTCGTCTTCCTCATCATCGCCAAATGACACGTCCTCAAACTCAGGCAGATCATCCATACTTGTATCAGATGCCGCCGTGTCAACCGAAGACTGTGAAACCGACATATCTGAGCCTATATCAACGAAGTTCTCCTCCACCTGCATTCCTGCAGACTCCATAAGCTCTGTGAGCTGTGCATAGAAGTTTCTCACTGTGAACTTATCCGCATTCAACAGATTGAGAAGCTTTGCCACATAGTTGCAATCCTCACTGTCATCATAAATAACGCTCGTCAGCAAGTCCTTTGCGAACATCCTGAATTCGGCATTGATATTGGCTTCTGACTCAACTGGAACACATAACATTCCAACATCGTATGTAACCGGATTAACATATGTAAACTCCTTGTGAAGAACCACATATGATGCCGGTATTCCAAGATCACGTAAATTAACTATACCAGAAGCTACCCCTCTGATTATCCCCAATATCTTCTCAGCATTTACCGTATTCGAAAGGAGTGCGTCAACCGTTGTCCTGCCTGTAACGTTATATGTAAGATAATCGTTCTCATCATCCTCTTCATAAATGATATCAATGAGCTCAGGAATCCGGTTCTCCTCCAGATAATCCAATAACTCCTCGTCAAACTCACAATCATCATTCAGAATATATGGCCGATATTTCTTACCTTGAAACTTATTTTCCTCATCAAATATTCCTCCTATCGCACCTCCATAAGCGCATAACTAGATGCATAAAAACCCAAAAGGGTACATACTCCTTTATTATATATAAAAAGTCTATATATCGCAAGCAGTTTATACCCTTTTAGATAATTTTCGCTATATAATTTTGTCTATATTTTTTTACTCTGAATCAGTGCTTTCATCGGAGCCATCTTCTGATCCATCACCCTCTGCAGCTTCCTTTTCCGCCTTGGCTGCATCAGCCTTTTCTATGTCAGCAAGATGTCCCTCGTATGTCTTATTAAAGATACATGCTCCCTGGCTCTCATCTGATGTCAGGTAGTAGTAGTAATCATGCTTAACCGCATTCAGGACACCCTCTATGGATGCCTCGCCCGGATTACATATAGGGCCGACAGGAAGTCCTGTGTACTTGTAGGTATTGTACGGTGAATCAACCTCCAGATCATCATATGACAGTTCTGCCTGATTGTACTGACCGTCAGTCACAACATAGAGAACAGATGGATCTACCTGAAGAGGCATGTCATCATTCAATCTGTTGATAAATACTCCCGCAACCATCGCTCTGTCTGAATCCAGCTTACACTCCTTCTCAACTATGGAAGCCATGGTGAGAACCTCAAAATCTGTATATCCAAGCTCCTCTGCCTTCTTCCTGAAGTCATCTGTGTAAATGCTGTTAAACTTGTCTATCATGTCCTGTATGAGCTCCTTTGGAGTCATATCTGCATATATGTCGTAAGTAGCAGGGAACAGGAAGCCCTGTAATGCGTACTTGACTTCCGATGAAGGTATCTCAAACGGATACTCAAACTCTCCCGACTTGCACGCCTCAAGAAACTCCTTTGCAGAGCAGAAGCCCAGCTCCTCGCATCTGTCAGCGATCTGTTCAACCGTAAATCCCTCAGGAACTGTCAGTGTATATTTTACCTCTCTGGTCGACTCCACGTAACACAGAGTCTTTATCATATCCAATGTCGACATACCTGTTGTGAGTGTGTAAGTACCCGGCTGAAGACTGTGGCTGTACTGCGAGCCGGTCATTCTGAGCTGGAATGCAAACTTATACTTTATAAGCCCCGCATCTTTAAGTATAGATGCTGCCTCCTTGACAGATGTATCCTCAGGTATGGTAACCTCGATCTTCTCTCCGCCGCCGGCACTGTAGGTGCCCTCATATTCCTGCATAAATCCGGTATACGTCTCCTTAACCTTGTATACCCCGAACAGCACCAGACATACCGCCAGCGCTATTATAATAACGGGTCTTGCTATGTTTCTCCAATCCATCTCTTTCTCCTTCTGTATCTGCAAATTTCATTTGCCTGTTCTGTTAACTGATGTTATCATTACCCTATCTTATACCAAGAAAGGAATGATATACATGGCAAATCCAATAGTTACTATCACTATGGAAAATGGCGATGTCATGAAAGCAGAACTCTATCCTGACATTGCTCCAAACACTGTAAACAACTTCATCTCACTGATCAAGAAAGGCTTCTATGACGGAATAATCTTCCATCGTGTAATAAAAGGCTTCATGATACAGGGTGGAGACCCTCAGGGAATCGGCATCGGCGGTCCTGGATACTCAATCAAAGGTGAATTCTCACAGAACGGATTCAAGAACGATCTGGCCCACACTCCCGGAGTGCTGTCAATGGCCCGTTCCATGATGCCTGACTCAGCAGGTTCACAGTTCTTTATCATGCATAAGACATCTCCTCATCTGGACGGTGCTTACGCTGCCTTCGGTAAGGTTATCGAGGGACTTGACATCGTAGACAAGATTGCAAATGTGCCAACTGACTACAATGACAAGCCTCGTCAGGAACAGAAGATGAAGACTGTAACAGTCGAAACCTTCGGTGTTGATTATCCTGAACCTGTAAAGGCTTAATCGAAAGTATTATAACCCATATACAGGAATTTGAAAACAGAAAACCTGTTTATTAAACAAATTTAAAGGGAGAGCAGTACAGACGTCTTTTTGCATCTGTACCGTTCTCCCTTTATTATAGTTCACAGTCTCACAATATATCCTTCCTGTCAAAATACATAAGTCCACCGATCAAAGATATCAGGATCATCCCTGCCGAAAGCACCAGTCCGCTGGCCGGATTAACGCCGTCCACCTCTATATACGATGTCCTCTGCCACATGGTATAATTTCCCGGCAGATACCACACTGTATAGTAGGCCGACAATACATACATAGCACACACACCGGCAAAGCTGATTACAGGTGTAATAAGAAATCCAGCCAATATCTGAACCTGACTGACCGCAACAGACACCAATACCGGCAGTAATATGGTCACACAAAGCACATCCCACGTACCCATACTCACTGTCGAAGTGGTATACAGACGCACTGCCAATCCAGGGGTTACTCCCCATCTCATATCAGCACCATATAAAGCTGCTGTTACACATATTCCACCAATGCACACAGCATAATACAACACCACAGTCACAATGCAGTAAATAAATTTACTTATCCACCACTTACTTCTGCTCCCAACGGCTATAAACAATACCCTTCCATTCGAGTGAAAATCATCACTTGCATAATATGCAAGCAGATACGCAAGCCCGATCTGGAATGCAAACCAGTATATTGGTATCTGGAAATACTCCTTTGGATCAAAATAGTATACACTCATCCCTTTAGTAGCAAACAATATGTAATCTGCAAGTGTACCGTTTGTAAACAACGCATTTCGATCCACGAGATCATTGAGATATGAATGTAATTCCCTTGTCTGTGATACAGCAAATAATAAAGGTATGATAAACAGAAAACTTCTTCTCAATATACCATTTGTTGTATCTCTTCCAAGGAGTCTCAGAGTTTTCATTCCCCGATCACCTCGCATCCCGCAACCGTACCGTTTTTGATCTCATATATTATGTCACACAGAAATTCCAGTTCTTCCCTGTCATGGCACGCAATTACTATTAGCTTTCCCTCGTCACGCAGCTTCAGAAGTTCGGTTTTTATGCTCATCACCGTCTGCTCATCAAGTGCATTTATCGGTTCATCCAGAATTATCAGATCCGGTTCTCCCATAATTGCATTTGCTATTCCAAGCTTCTGTTTCATTCCAAGCGAATATTTACGGTATGTCCTTCCATCATCGGGATCAAGTCCGACCCTCTCTATCGCATTCCTCACCTCTTCATCGCTTATATTTCCCATAAGCTTTGACAGCATACGAAGGTTTTCATATCCCGTACACTGCGGAAGAAATGAAGGGTTCTCTATCAAAACTCCAACGCTTCGCGGAAACTTTATATCATGGTGCAAAACCTCACCATCAATAATGACCTTGCCGCTGTCCGGTATGAGCAAGCCACAAAGAGCTCTCATTATCATGGTCTTGCCACACCCGTTTTTTCCCCTGAGTCCATACACTTTCCCGGGCTCCATCTGCATATTAACATTATCAAGTATGAGCGTGCCTTTTATCTTCTTACTGAGTCCCTCTATTATTATCTCTTTCACAGAATATCTCTCCTCCTATGCCATATATATATCAATGCAAGTGGAACTGCGCATACCACAACATACATTGTCACTATCTGATATCTATATGTAACTACATTTTGAATAGGATTTATCATTGCCATAGCCGACCATGTACCGATTCCGGTTCCTTCAAATATAACTCCCGTAAACACATACAGTGCAAATGGTGCCATTATTGTGGAAAATCTGCTTCCGCACCATCTGGCAAAACACATTGCCACCAGCCCGGCAATACCGCCGAACAAAGCATCAAGCACAATAAACACCAGCGCATAGCATAACGGGTGCTCTGCAAACAGCCTTGGAAACATATTGCAGTCTATAATACCCGTATACAGGAATGTCAACTTATCCGGTTTTTTATTTGGGTATAGCCCGGCACATATGAACAGATCTATCAAAAGGGGAATGGCTGTCGCAGCAGCTCCCGAAGCCACCACAGCGAGCTCCTTTGCCAGCATATACTTTATGCGCGATGTCCTGATACATATATTCCGTTCATATCCACTTTTTATGTCCTGATAACATGTCCCAGCATATGGCAGACAGGCCAGCAGGGGAAGCAATACATAGAACAGACTATTATAAGCAAAGTGATAATCAGTCCCCAGCCATATCTGGATCAGTGCGCAATCCGCTTTATGACCATACTGTTTTAAGTAGAGTACAATATCCGCCAATCCTATCAGTGTTCCAATCGCAACACTTACAGCAAGCCATATATTCTTAAATGCCCTTCGCATTTCAAACTTAAATATATTCATATCATTCACCAATTTATTCCATATCCAATTTCATCCTGATCTTCACCGGCTCAAGCACCGGCACATAATAAAATGTCTCCTCATCCATATGTCCCCATGTCTTATCTCCAAACGATACCCGGGCCGCTTTGGTTACATACCATACCTTCTGGTCTGCGCCTGCTTTCAGTTCATTATCTGAAAACACATTGATATCCTGCATATCATAGGGATTCACGGAGCTGCACCATGTAGCAGATTCAAATCCACAGGATGTCATATCCATCACCGCATCCCATGAAATAGATTCATTTGTATTGTTCTCTATATTGAGACAGGCGCATACAAATCTGTCTTCCGAACTAAGTGTCTCCACGTTATCCACTCCAAAACGTGTCTTATAATCATCTATACTGTATATATGTGCCTCTACACATCTGATGACCAGACCATCACATTCTATTGCTTCTCCCGCTTCAACGACCTGCGTATTGTCAATGTATCCGTGGTTTATACTGTATATTCTGCCGCACCAGAATATGGCTGCACATATAACCACCACCACTACAATGACTCCAATATATCTCTTCATGCGTCCTCCCATTACTGATCATCTGTTTCCGTCTTCGGAAGCGAATCTATATCAACATAATCTGGTAGTTTTGCCGGATCATATGAGAAGTTTCCTGTAATAGGCTTTCCATAATAGTGTTTCTCATTTTCGCCAAACTCCTGCGGTACCGCCAAACCAATTGTACATTCCATGCTCTCATGGCCCTTCAGCCTGAAGAAATAATATTTCATCGCTCTTTCATCCCCATCTGTATAAATTGACTTATCATAGTAACACAAAACTTCGTTGTAGCTTATCTCACTCGCCTCAGGAGAGTCATATACAACATCATATGGAAATACATCCTCTACATCTGCGTTTCCCATATTGGTCAATTTGCACTTGATAAAATAAAATTTTCTAGGTTTAACCTTAGTGTATGTGTACTTATCTATCACATTTTTATTTCTATCTATAATTTCTTCGGACTCTTCTGCCGTATACGCATCATAATCTGATAATTGTAGATCCTTCACCTCAGGAGCCTCCTCATAGATTGAATCCCAATCTATAATATCCTCAGTTTCTTCAGGGTCCGGCAGAGTCTGATCCCGGAAATATTCAACCGGATATCTGTTTTCCGTGGAAATTTCAGATCCCTCTATGACATCTGCTGACAACATCTCTATCTTTATAGCTCCAACCATCAAAACATTATCTCCTACCCCCTCAGCCACGCTTTTTTCTGAAGTCGTTGAGGTTTCACTACTTGCATTTGTAGTAGTCTTCATAGTCGTGCCTGACCTTTCCTCAGGAGTTTCTTTGTTTTTCTGAAGCATATATGCTGAAGTTCCTCCCGTTGCCATAATCAATACGCATATTATTACTGCTGCCAGATACTTTTTTTTCATAATCTTGTATTCCTCCTCATGATCCTGCCTTCACCCGCTTCACTTTATCAATAGACCAACCTCTGATCAATCATATACAGTGTAATTTCTTGTTGAATCAGGGCTCCACCATCCTATAGAATCCACCTGTGCGCTGATAGTTCTCCTCATTCTCAACCTTGCATATGTATTATGTCTTTCATTCACCATGTTTGTGATGCTCGCCTCAACGCCAAGTGGAATTATATGTGCATCTGATCTATCTGCTACATTTGCTCCACCTGCTGAATTCGCACCCTGAACTATATATTTCAACTGCGGACCAACAGTCGGAAATACATACACCTTTGTCTTGTTGTATTTTCGTCTAAAATCGCAGTATCCATTCCTGCCATTTGTATTGCTGAACGAAAACTTCTCATTGTCTGTATTTCCACCAGACAAAGTTACTATGCCAGCAGTCTTAGCTCCAGTGCTATCTGCTTTTGCAACACTTGCCATTCCCGCTGCGCCCGATATCGCCATCGCTCCAGCTATCGCTAATATTGCTGTTTTTTTCTTTAACAAATTCATTCTTTTCTTCATAATACTTCCCCTTTCTACTATTCCATTTCTCTCTTTATCTCGCTTATGCCGTCAGGTTCCTCTGGCTGATACCACTGTCCCCTACAACATACAGGTGAGATTGTTGCAACCATCGCAGCAATAGCACATATTCTTGCTCCATATCTTACTACGACCCTTTTTAACAACTTACTCATACCCCAGTCCTCCTTCCACATTGGTTTATGCACTTTGTATGCTAACATCATTCGACACCACCCAACCAAAATCGTCTGTGAATGGTCAAAAAAAGCAGGTGAATGAAATGTATCTACCATTCACCTGCTTTTTTCGACCATTCGCGGATTCTCTGTCTTTTCTGTCTATATCAGAGAGTATAATTTTATCAGCTTATAATTTTTGATTAAAAAGGAGTGCGTACCATGATCTTATCTGAGCAATTAAGCAAAAAGATTGTCAATATCATGTCAGATAACAACATAATAGATAGTCATTTGGATGCTGCATATATATACTGCATTGATTTCGCTTTGGATTTAGTATTGTTCAACTTAAGCATCATAATCATTGGTGCCTTAACCCATAACTTTATCCTATCTGTAATCTATGTAACCGTTCTTGTTCCAACAAAGATGCTAGCCGGTGGCGCACATGCTGGGAGCACATATGCATGCTGTTCTATATCATACTCTGTATATCTACTCTGTATGTTGTTATGCCGGTTGATTCCTGGTATTCCAATTTTGAACATATTAGTCTGTCTTGTTACCGGAATCGGTATATGTGCACTTTCCCCAGTTCCACACAAGAACAAGAAGCAAAGCTATCAAACAAAACACAAAATAAAAAAAATATTGCTGCTTTTGCATAGGTATAATTTACATCCTTTTATCTGTTGTGTTATCATTTTGTTTATATAGATATGGAAATCTGATAATGCTTTGTCTCACTATAGTTTTTGTGAATCAGATTATTGGTCTATTTATAAATAGCGGAGGAAGAAAATGAGACTAAATATTGCTATATGCGATGACGATAAATCTTTTATGGAAAATCTGGAAAAAATGTTAATTTCATATTCCCTACAGTTTGACATAGATATCCACGTAGATAAATACCAAAATGGTTCTGCACTGTTGTCTGCATACGATTCTTCTCAGTCCTCACCATATCAGGTTTTAATGCTTGATATAGAAATGCCTGGTGAAAATGGTATATCGATAGCAGAAAAAATTAAACATACCAAAGATTTTGATGTATTGATAGTGTTTATCAGCAACTACCCAGAATATATGCTGGATTCATTTTCGGTTCATCCATATCATTTTTTACAAAAACCTATTAATTACACAACTTTAAATACACTCTTGGATGATATATATAATTATTATAAGAAAACCCATTCATTAGTCACGATCATCAGTGATTATGATACCGAACACACTATATACATAAAGAACATTTACTATATAGAATGTTCAGATTCATCCAGTAAAGCTCTGATTTTTCATATGAAAGATAATCAGATACGCACAACCGGCACTCTGAATTACTGGAATACCACACTTGCTGACAATTCATTTATTCTATGTTCCAGAAATACTTTGATAAATATACAGCACATTCACTTTATCAAAGATAACCAGATTATCCTTGAAAATGATGAAGTTGTTACTATGAGCAAACGCAACAGAAAGAAACTACTTGACTGTTTTCTTAACAAGATAGTTGCAATACATAACCATTGATTGTAGAGGGATTTTATGACTTACTTAATTAGCGCCGTAACCTATATTTTTGATATTTTTATCGTGTCTTCTTATCTCAAGAACATGTTAAAACACTTTAAAAAGAAATACTCAACTATATATATACTATGCCTCATATTAGTCGAGGTCATATTATATATAAATGAACTGTTATCATCCAGATACAATTCATTTTCTTCCGTGGTGATAACTCCTGCTCTCAGCATTTTGACAACATTTGCTCTCTGCTGTTTTTTCTCAAACTCCATAAAAGCAAGAATACTTACTGCTCTGTCTTTTCAGGTTCTTGTCTCACTTGGAGAATCATTCTTTACTTTTATAATTACTCATGTCAATCCTGACATTCTTGACATGACAAACAAAACTCTGTTGTACAGCATTATGAATCTCGGTTCAAAAGTAATGCTCTTTTTGCTCTGTCTTATTGTCACCATATTTTTTAGAAATCAGAAATACGATCATCCAACAGAATATAGTATCCTGTTATTTACAACTCCTATAATAACATTAGTCATATTTTCATTTACCCCTCTGCATTTCTTATCAGAGAACGATAATGTGTTTTTCTATGAAATGCTGTTTATATGCCTTTCTATGCTTAACATAGTTAATTATATTCTTATACAAAGGGCATTTATATCCACCGTAGTCAACTACACAAATATGAACATTCAACGTCAGCTTGACTTCCAAAAAGGAAAATTTGAACAACTAAGTGAATCCTACAGACAAAACAGAAGAATTATACACGATGTGAAAAAACACTACTTCTATATTCAGGAACAGATCAACAAGCAGCATTTTGACGACCTGAAAAATTACACCTCCACCGCAATCCAATCCATAGAGGATAACTATGCCAAGTATAATACCGGCAACCTGGTAATAGATTCATTCATAACAAACTATGACAATATTGCAACAAAAAATAACATTGCATTCTACGTAAGGCTAAATGTAGATTTTAACCGGGTTCCTACAAACGACTATGATCTGTGTATAATTTTAGGGAACCTGCTTGATAACTGTATTGCCGCATGTATAAAATGTAATAACAGCCGATATATAAATATAAGTATAGAAACTACTGACAACGATAAATTTGTTATACACTGTGAAAACCGGTCACCTGTTATTGATTCCACCGCAAGACAACACTCCATTGACCATGGTTTTGGTCTGAGCAATATAAGCCATACTGTTGAAAAGAATAATGGTTTTTTCGTATATCAGCAAAAGAATGATATTTTCTACACAGATATCATGATACCGATTATCGATGAGTCAAAAAGAGTATTCAAATCTGTCAACCACATATCCGTCCATCCTTCATCTCATATATCTCGTCACACAGATATTCCAGTTCCTCCCGGTCGTGGCAGGCAGTGATTATAAGACTTCCTCCATCACGCAGCTTCAGCAACTCCTTCTTTATGTTCTCTACAGACTCTTCATCAAGTGCGTTGATAGGTTCATCCAGCACTATGACATCCGGCTCTCCCATGATTGCATTTGCTATGCCAAGCTTCTGCTTCATTCCAAGGGAATACTTTCTGTATACCCTCTTATCATCCGGATCAAGACCTGTCCTCTCTATGGCATATCTGACATCGTCATCACTGATCCCTCCCATGAGCTTTGCCAGAAGCCTGAGGTTCCTGAAGCCTGTGTACTGAGGCAGGAATGACGGATTCTCTATCAGAGCACCTATACTCCGTGGAAACTTTATGTCCCTGTGAAGCTCCTCATCATCTATATATATGTGTCCTCCATCAGGTATGAGCAGACCACATATAGCTCTCATAAGCATTGTCTTACCACAGCCATTCTTTCCACGGAGTCCATATATCCTGCCCGGCGTCATGGTCAGACTGATATCATCAAGTATGACTGAACCCTTTATCTTCTTATTCAGATTTTCTATCCTTATCTCGCTCATATGTATTCTCCTATCAGATTATATCCTTATTATCAAAATACACGATTCCTCCTGCAAATGCAGTGATCAGCATACCAGCCGCAAGCACCACTCCACTCATGGGATTAACCCCATCTGCCACTACATATGACACTCTCTGCCACATCGTATAATTTCCCGACAGATACCATACAGTATAGTATGCCGACAGAACATACACTCCACACACCGCTGCAAAGCTGATGACCGGCGTGATTATAAAACCCGCCAGTACCTGAAGCTGGCTTATCCCCAGCGTTACCAGCATCGGTATAAATAATGTTATCAGAAGCAGATCTGCGGCACTAAAATTGTATGTCTGCGGAGGATACAGCCGTGTTGTCAGCGCCGCCGTCATATCCATGGTCATATCTGCCCCATATGCCGCCGCCATTAAATATATCGTCAGCACACATACAGCAAAATACATTACCACAGCCACCGTACAGTATATGAGCTTGCTGACCCACCAGCTTCTTCTGCTTCCGGACGCAAGGCACACCACTCTCGCATTTGCGGCAAAATCATCACTGGAATAATATGCCAGGAAATAGGCCAGGCCTATCTGGAACGCAAACCAGTATATCGGTATGTCAAATACGCTCCTTGGATCAAAGTAATACACCTCCATCCCCTTCATCGCAAACAGAAGATAGTCCGCAAATGTTCCGTTGGTCAACAGGATATTCCCATCTGCAAGCTCGATAAGATATGCGTGGAGCTCACGTGTCTGCGACACCGCAAACAGTAACGGCAGTATAAAAAGAACACATCTCCTTAATATTCCATTTTCCATATCTCTTCCGAGAAGTCTCAGAGTCCTCATTCCCGCATCACCTCATATCTGTCCACCACATACATTCCTTTTTTATCTGTATTTCCTTCTTTCATAGAATATCCCTTCTTCTGTGCCATATGTATATAAGAACGAGTCCCGCTGCACTCACCGCAGCATACATCGTCACCATCTGGTACCTGTATGTAACCACATTCTGCAGTGGATTGACCATCTGCATGGCTGACCAGGTTCCAATCCCACGTCCCTCAAACATCACACCGGTAAATACATACAATGCGAACGGAGCCATTATCGTTGAAAATCTGCTCCCGCACCACCTCGCAAAGCACATAGCCACAAGACCTGTTATCCCTCCAAACACTGCATCGAGCAGCGTAAACAGCAGCGCATAGCACACAGGATGCTCTGCAAATATTCTCGGGAACATGTGGCAGTCTATAATTCCTGCATACAAAAATGTCAGTTTTTCCGGTCTTTTATCCGGATATATCCCCGCAGCAATGAACATGGCTATGAGCAGCGGGCACGCCACGGCTGCCGCCCCGCCGTTTCCAGCCGCTTCCTTTGCAATCATATAGCTTAAGCGGGACGTCTTAATACATATACTGCTTTCATATCCGGTTTTTTGATCCTGATAACACGACCCCGCATACGGAAAACACGCAATCAGTGGCAGCAGTACGTAAAACAAACTGTTGTATGCAAACTGATAGTCTGTCCCGATCCATGTCTGGATCAAAGCCCTGCCTCTGTTAAATCCATACTGGCTGACATTAAGCCATATGTCCGCCAGCCCAATCAACGTTCCCAGAGCTATGCTTACTGCAAGCCACTTATTTCTGAACGCTCTGGTCATTTCAAATCTTAATACTCTCATATCTCAACACCACTTCATTCAATATCCAGTCTGATCATCAACTTATCAGGTTCAAGGGTGAGTACATAATAGAAGCTCTCCCGCTCCAGGTTATCCCACGTATCCCTGCTAAATGACACCCGCGCCAGACTTGTCACATACCATATATCCTGATTCATTCCGGGCTCCAGATCATTACTTGTAAACGTATTCAGTTCCCGGCCAGAATACAAATTCACCGAACT
>ERZ779664.960-NODE-960-length-12754-cov-2.213245_pt1 | contig 12754 bp, 8 predicted proteins | sample MGYA00511478_ERZ779664 | MGnify/ENA primary metagenome ERZ779664 (study PRJEB29588, sample SAMEA2160437) | human gut metagenome | biome: human gut; feature: human-associated habitat; material: faeces | place: Denmark | collected 2008/2010 ...
AGCGTCGCCGAAACGGAGAATTCGATGCGAAGTGCGGAATCGGAAAGCATGGCGGGGTATGACATAACGTCGTTCGTGGAGTTTGGTTCCGCGTCTGTTTTCCGGAAACGGATACGATTCCTGTGCGTGGACGATCTTCCTGCATTGCAGATAGGAGCGGAAAAGGAAACATCCGTGAACAGGAGTCCGAAACCAAAGAAAACCCCCGAACCGGTGAGAGTTCGGGGGTAGTAGTGAATAAAACCTGTTATTGATGATTATTCATCTGCTTCGGGTTGAGCTTCGGGACGCATGGTGACCTGTATTACGTTGCCGCTGTCGAGGAGCTTCTTCGCCAGGTCGCGGATCTCGTCGTAAGTGATGCTGTTCAGGGTCTTTTCGTAGTCGGCGAGCAGATTCTGCTTGTGACGGTTGTAGTCGTCGATCAACCCGAACCAGGTGCCGTTATTTTCGAGCGTATTCTTGAATTGCTTGACCAAGTATTCGCGGGAGTCGTTGATGTCTTTGGCTTCCGGTCCTTCAGTCGCGATTTTCTCGATTTCATCGAAAACGATCGGCACGAGTTCGTCGGCCATCTCCTCGTTGGTGTCGAACTGTATTTGCAGGAGGGCCTGTTTTTCGGGACGATACGAGAGAGTATAGCTTACCTGTACTCCGTACGTGCCGCCTTTCTCCTCGCGGATGGATTTCAGGTAACGGTTGTTCAGGGCCATGTTAAGCAGCAACATGGTTTGCTTGTTGCGCAGCGTGTAGTCCGCATCGCTCGAGAAGAGCAGGAACTCCGAAACTTTCGGCTGCAGCATCGGGGTGCGGAAGTCGTTCACGACCTTGCCTTTGGCTGTGCGGAGTTTGTCGTCCGTGAACTTAAGCACGTGTTTCGAGGTGGGAATCGAACCGATATATTTCTCGACCAACGGCTTCAACGTTTCCAAATCCACGTTGCCTACGAAGGTGAACGTAAAGCTGTTCGCACCCGGGTAGAGCGTTTTGAAGGTTTTCGGCAGATTTTCGAACGAGATGCTTTCCAGGGCCTCGATCGTCAGCGGCTGCTGACGCGGATTGTCGCTGTAAAGCGTTTTGATCGTTTCTATCTGCATGATGTAGTCGGGATTCGAGGTCAGGTTCTGGACGTATGCCTTGTAGCTGTCCATCGTCGTGTTGAAATCCTCCTCCGAGAAGCGGGGACTTGTGAAGTTCTGGTAGAGCAGTTGGAGCATCGTTTCGATGTCTTTGGGCGAGCAGTAACCGCTCATACCGTTGCTGTAGTTATTGACGTACAGGTTGATTCCGGCTTTCTTGCCTGCGAGCTGCTTGTTCAGTTCGATTGCAGAGAATTTGCCCACTCCCGACTGGGCTGCGATGACCGGAAGGAATTCACCTTCCTTCACCTCCGTATCGGCAAGCTGCGACATCCCGCCGTCAGCCTGTACCTGCAGCAGGACTTCGTCCGCCTTGAGTTGGGTCGGTTTGACGATGATCTTCACACCGTTCTTGAGAATCCATTCGGTCGTTCCGAGATCCTCGTTGTATGCGGTCTTCTTCACGGGCGAGCCTTTCAGCTTGATATCTGCGGGGATCAGAGGCTCGCTGACGGTATTGTCCTGGTAAGCCTCGACGTTGGATGCCATGACCTCGCTGCGGATGGCCAGAAGTTCGGCTTCGGTCGGCTCGGTCAGTCCTTCTTTCTTCGGTACTTCGACGGTGATAACCTGGTTTTCAGGTGTCAGAAGCTGTTTTACCCAAGCATTCACATCGTCGAGGGTCAATGCTTCGAGGTATTGTTTGTCGAGGTTGTACTGCGTTTCGGCATCTGCCATAGCGGTATTTTTCTTGTAATTCGCCAGGTAGGTTTGAACATATTGTCCGTTTGTAAGGTCGTTCCGATTGGCATAGGTAGCCTCGGCCTGACGCAGGAATTCAGCTTTCGTACGATCGAATTCGCTCTGTGTAAAGCCGTAACGCTTCATCTTCTCCATCTCTTCGAGGATAGCTTTGTAACCGCGGAGCAACTCTCCGTCTCGAGTTTGTACGGCGACCATCGTGAGATCTTGGGTCGGATTCACTCCCAGTATGTTGCCTGAATCCATCCCGGCACTCAGGAACGGAGCATCGGGCTGCATGGCGATTTCATTCATGCGATCGTTCGCCATGGCACTTGTGTAGGAGTTGAGTACGTCGTACATTTGGCTAATTATCAGGTTGTTGTATTGCTTGGGGAGAGCGGGTCGTTTGATGAAGAGCCGCATGACCGAAGCCGTCATTTCGGGATCGGAAAAGATGCTGACGATGGGTTCTTCGTTTTCAGGAACTAGGTAAGCCTCTTTCTGCGGGGCATCTGCAGGGGAAACCGGAATATCCGCCATCAGGGTTTTGATCTTGTTTTCGATCCGATCGACGTCGATATCGCCGACTATGACGATCGCCTGGTATTCCGGGCGATACCACGTTTTGTAGAAGTCGTACAAGGCTTTATGGTCGAAACTCTTCAGACCGTCCAGATAGCCGATTACGTTGCGGTGCTCGTATTTCGAGCCTCTGTTGACGGCGGCGTTGCGTCGTACCATGGCGCGCCATCCAGCTCCGTCGCGGGTGCGCAGCTCCTCCATGATTACGCCGCGTTCGTTGTTGATCTCCTGAGGCTCCAGACTGATGAACTGCGACCAGTCGTGCAGGATCAGCAGTGCGGTGTCGATCGTCGCAGGGTTTGCTGTGGGCACATTGTCCAGGTTGTAGCATGTTTCATCGTAAGAGGTGTAGGCATTCAGGTCCGCACCGAATTTGACGCCGTTACGCTCCAGATATTCTATCATCTTTTTGCCCGGCAGGTTCTTGGTGCCGTTGAAGGCCATGTGTTCGAGGAAGTGGGCGAGGCCCTGTTGGGAATCTTCCTCCTGGACAGCTCCTACGTGGTGGAAAATGTAGAAGGATGCCTGCCCCTTGGGTTTTTCGTTGTGACGGATGTAGTACGTCATGCCGTTTTCGAGCTGTCCGACACGCACCTCTTTGTCTGCAGGAATCGGCATGTCGGGCCGCAGTTGCGCCACGACATTCGTCATTGCGAACAGCGTGACAAGTAAAAGAATGAACCTTTTCATAAAATGATTGTTAATTGATTTTGGGTGAAATTATTTGTATTGCTTTGTCATTCGGTCGTTTCTTCCGGTCGGTATTCGATGATGTCGCCCGGCTGGCAGTTCAGTTCGCGGCAAATGGCTTCCAGCGTTGAAAAGCGGATCGCCTTGGCCTTGCCGTTCTTGAGAATGGAAAGGTTGGCCGGGGTGATATCGACCCGCTCGGCGAGCTCGCCGAGTGACATCTTTCGTTTCGCCATCATGACATCTATGTTGATGATTATCGCCATGTCTTGCGTCCCCCCCCCGTGTATATATTGTATATCGACATTTATTTTTTCTTTAGATCGTGAGTTTTTGCTCTTCGCTCAACCGGGATCCGATCGAGAAGACCTCGGCCGAGAAGAGTACCAGAATCGCCATGACGATGTTCCAGTAATTGAGCGGGAACGAGGCGGCGACTTGCAGGGGCGAACCTTCGAGAAGCGTCCGGGCCGTGCAGTGGTAAATATAAACGCCGAATCCGGCGCAGACTTCGGCCAGAATCAGCAGAAATCCTACGGCACGCGTGTAGATGATGATACGTCCCGGCAGGGGTTGTTCGTCCCGTACCGATTTGCGCAGGATGTTGATAATCAGCGCTACCAGGATCAGAATAGAGAGTTTGGCCAGCAGGGCCGGGATGAACAGCAACAGGGTGTAGTTGATTTTGTTCAGTGCCCGGACTACTGTCGGATCGCTGTTTTCGTCCGTTTTGACGTAGATATTAACCCCCGTATATTCGGCTTCGGTGGAGATCGATGCGTGTCCGGTTTCTATCGGGAAAAGAATTTCATTGCTCTGGTCGTTTTGCAACCGGGCCGCCAAAAAGTAGGTATGTTGCGCGATACCGTGTTTTTCCTGCATCCGAATGTCTTCGGACGCAGCCTGCCAACCTGTCGCCAGACTCGACGACACGTGGGGCACGAAGCTGTGGATGAATCCTGCGGCCAGAGCCAGGAAATAAAAGATGTAAATGACCAGCAGATGGCGCCGCAGAGATTTTTTCTGTTTTTTGTCCATTTTCGGTTTGCTGAATACGTAATGCGAGGTGTTCGACCTGTTTTTAACCTCCGGTGAGGCAAAGATAGTAAAGAACTTCTGCAAAACAAATAATTTTTATCGTTTTTCGATAAAAACATAATAAATATAACGAATGATGTTTCGCGCCTGAATACGGAGCGGAATTTTCCGGACTTTCCTCGAACCGGAGATCGGACGGGCAACCCGGCTGAAACCTACCGAAGGTCGGACCGGCAGGGAGCATCCCCGTCTTGGAGGCGAGGCCCCTGCAAGTACGGACGATCGAAACGAGAAAGCCCCTCTACGAGCTTCGTTACGCGGGGGAGCCGAAAACAAAAGTTGAATTTGGTTCTCCGCTCTTCTTGTTATTATCTTTAACTTCGTCTTGGACACTCCGCGCCGGTAAAACGCAAATAAATTTGTTTTTGCACCCGGCTTATTCGTATCTTTGCACGAAATGCAGTCTGCACGGCCGGAAGGCTTCGCTCCATTTCCGGCATACGCCGCTACTGTCCGCAGGAAGCCGGGCGGGGGCGTTTTTGTAGGAATGGAACCATTCGGTATCTACGGCTTTCTCCCGGCCCGGCGGATTGTCGTTTCGTTGCATTTGAAATTGAAAAACGCACTGAAATATGGCAGAGAAAACAGGTTACACTTATTATGCAGACCCTCAGCAGGTCGATTTCACACTTCGGATGACCGTTCCGGCTTTGGCGAACGAGGTCCTCAATACGGCGGGTGTCGATGCCCAGCGCAAAGGGTTCGGGATCGATAAGTTGAATAAGGAAAACCGCTCGTGGGTGCTTTCACGCATGGCGATCGAGATCGACGACCGCCCCGAACAATACAGCTCTTATGAAATCGTGACGTGGGTGAACGAGTACAACCGGATGCTCTCGACCCGTAATTTCACGCTGCACGATGCCGCCGGCCGGGAGTTCGGGCGGGCCGTGACGCAGTGGTGCATCATCGACTTGGGTGCCCGCAAGGCGATCGATCTCAATACGGTCATCGGCACCTGCGCCGATTCGATTGTGGATGCTCCGTCGCCGACCGAAAAGCCGCGCAAAGTGACGGGGATCGTTCCGCAGCATATTGCCGAACACCGGGTGGTTTACAGCGACATCGACTTCAACCGTCACGTCAATACGATGCGCTATATCAACATGATGTTCGATATGCTGCCCATCGAGCAGCTGACCGCGATCCGCCCGGTGCGTCTTGACATTCATTTCATGCACGAATGCCGTTACGGGCAAACCCTTACGGTCGGGTACGAACAACGGGACGGCTTGTCGCTGTTTGAGGTTTCGAACGGAGAGGAAGCCGCTGTCCGGGCGGCGCTCGAGTGGCGTTGATGTGTCGTATTTCGTGGTGGCGGGCGAGGCAGGGAGCCGAACCGAATCGACTTCGTTTCGGTCCGTTTTTACGATCGGCTTTGTTCCTTTCTGGAACGGGTTTTGCCGATATAGAGACAAAACCTTTATTATTATGGAAAAGATCAAAGTTGCGAACAAGTACCAGAAAAGTATCGATCTATTGAACGATGCTTTGGGAAAAGAGATTGCCACCTCGCTCCAGTACATGTATTTCCATGTCCATTTCGAAGATGCCGGTTACGAGTATCTTTCCAAAAAGATGCGGATGATTTCCATCGCCGAAATGCGTCACAGCGAGGAGTTGTCCGACCGTATCCTCTTCTTGCAGGGGGACGTGAATATGAACCCGTCGTTTACGACGCGCCAGATCTCCGATCCCAAGGAGATGTTCCGTTTCGCTATACAGCTGGAACAGAGTACGATCGACAGCTATAACGATGCCGCTCGCATTGCGGCCGAAGCCGACGATTCGGTAACGCACAAGATGTTCCAGGATCTGGCCGTCGAAGAGGAGGAGCACTTGGACTATTTCCGCAACGAGTTGCAGAACCTGCTCGATTACGGCGACAAGGAGTACCTCGCCTTGCAATCTTTTGCACGCAGCAAGGCCGAAGCCGAAGGGAAGGTTTCCGAGTAGTTTTTCCTCGCGGACGCGAGATAATGCGTCCCATACGTGGTTTTTGAATAAAATTTCATATCTTTACACGCGAAAAAAACTATTAACTTATTAAAATAATAGAGATATGAAATTTTATATCCGTATCGTGCTGCTGGCGGCTTTCCTGACGAGTTTGTTGTCGGCTCACGCGCAGTCCCCGACCATTACCTGGGACAGCACTGTGAAGAACCTCGGCGATTCGAATTACGAAGTCGTATTTACGGGTAAGATCCTGCCGGGATGGCATACGTACGACCTGCATTCGGACGTTTCTTCGACCCTGGTGGAGTTCGAGCCTGCAACGGGCCTGACGCTCGACGGCGATCCTTATGAGATCAACGCTTCCAAACGCGAATACGACGATATTTTCGAGGTCGAAATGGGTACTTATTTCGATGAAATCATCCTCGGTCAGAAAGTCACCCTGACGGGTGAGGGCGCCGTATTGAAAGGCAATATCAACTGGCGTTCCTGCGAGGAGGAAAATTGCAATTCGCCCGAGGATTGGGGATTCGAGATCACGATCGGCGATCCCGAGGCGGCCCGGGCATCCGTTGCGGCCGGGGATGCTGCGGATCAACCTGTTTCCGGCGACGGAGCCGGAGAGTCCAAAACCCTGTGGGGTCTGATTATCGAAGCGGTTCTTTGGGGCTTCGCGGCGCTGCTCACTCCTTGTGTATTCCCGATGGTCCCGATGACCGTATCGTTCTTTATGAAAGGCAGCGGATCGCCTGCTGCGGGACGTTTCAAGGCTTCGATGTACGGTTTCTTCATCGTAGCGCTCTATACGCTTCCCATTGCGGCGATCATTCTGATTACGCGTCTGGTGGGCGGCGATGCCGTGACGGCCGACATCTTCAACTGGCTGGCTACGCACTGGCTTCCCAACCTGATCTTCTTCATCGTGTTCATGATTTTCGCCGCATCGTTCTTCGGGGCCTTCGAGATCACGCTTCCGAGCTGGATGGTCAATAAGAGCGACCGGCACGCGGACAAAGGCGGTTTGATCGGTATCTTCTTCATGGCTCTGACGCTGGTGTTGGTGTCGTTCTCCTGCACCGGGCCGATCGTCGGCAACGTCCTGATTCGTTCGACTGCCGGCGAATTCTGGGTGCCTATCGTGACGATGTTCGCTTTCTCGCTGGCTTTTGCCCTGCCTTTTACGATTTTCGCTTTCTTCCCCTCCTTGCTGAAAGACCTGCCCAAGAGCGGCGGTTGGCTCGGTTCCGTGAAGGTCGTTCTCGGTTTTATCGAGGTCGCCCTCGGTTTCAAGTTCCTGAGTATGGCCGACCAGACCTACCACTGGGGGTTGCTCGACCGCGAGGTTTATCTGGCGATCTGGATCGTCGTGTTCACATTGCTGGGCTTCTATTTGCTGGGCAAGATCCGCTTCGCTCATGACGACGAACTCAAGCACGTTTCGGTGACCCGGCTGACGCTGGCCATCGCTTCGCTTTCGTTCGCGGTCTATATGTTCCCGGGTATGTTCGGTGCGCCGCTGAAAGCTCTTTCGGGCTATTTGCCCCCGATGCATACGCAGGACTTCGTAATCAATACGCAGGGCGTCGTTACCGCACCGTCAGCAACGGCACAGACGACTGAAAAGATCAAATATGCGGATATCCTGCACTGGCCTTACGATCTGCCGGGGTATTTCGATCTGGCCCAGGCCGAAGCCGCTGCCAGGGAGGCCGATAAACCTTTGTTCGTGGATATTACGGGAATCAGTTGTGTGAATTGCCGCGAAATGGAAGCCCGCGTCTGGAGCGATCCGCGCGTGCAGCAGATCCTGCGCGACGATTACGTGCTGGTAGCCCTCTATACCGACGACAAGACCAAAGTACCCGAGAACGAATGGGTGACCACTGCGGGAGGCAAGGTTCTTAAGGACATCGGTCGCATCAACTCCTACATCGCCCAGACCCGTTTCGGGGTGAACGGACAGCCCAACTACCTGATTCTCGGCCGTGATGGGCAGGAATTGGTTCCCAAGCGGGCTTATAACCTCGACGTGGAGGCATACATCGACTTCCTGAAGAGTGGTGTGGAGGCGTATAATAAAACGAAATAGGATGGATAGCGAAACCGGTTCGGGCAGTTTCTGCCGAACCGGTTATCGTTATCTCCTTGTTGCAGGATTCGGTAGGGTATTTGTATTTTTACTAAAACTGCCGTACGTCGTTTTTCGAAAACAGAAGGGCCGTACCGAAGGTTTGAATCCGTTCGGGGATTCGATTTAATTTTCAAAATAAAGTTCGGGATATGAAAATTTCGATCGTGGGGCCCGCCCATCCGTATCGAGGGGGCTTGGCCGTAATTATGCAGAGCATGGCCCGGGTTTTCCAACGCCGGGGCGACGAGGTGAAGATCAAGACTTTCACGCTCCAGTATCCCCGTATTTTCTTTCCCGGAAGGAATCAGACGGTGCAGACACCGCCGCCGCCCGGTCTGTACATCGTGCGGTGCGTGAATACGATGAATCCGTTCAACTGGATCGCCGTGGGGCGGTGGATCGCCCGCGAGAAGCCGGATTTCGTGCTGATGAAATACTGGACCCCCTTTATGGCGCCCTGTTTCGGTACGATCGCCCGTTTTGCCAAAAAGAACGGTACGACGCGTATCCTTTGTCAGATCGACAACGTCGAACCGCATGAACGCCATATGACCGACAAGCCGTTCAACCGCTATTTCTTGAGGGCGGTGGACGGCTTTATCTATATGTCCGAGCAGGTGCACCGCGAATTGCGCCGATATACGCAAGTTCCGGCACTCTTCTCTCCGCATCCGCTTTTCGAAAATTTCGGTATCGTCATCGATCGTACGGAGGCCTGCATCCGCCTCGAACTGGATCCTTCGAAACGCTATGCGCTCTTTTTCGGTTTGATTCGGGACTACAAGGGGTTGGACCTGTTGCTCGATGCCTGGAAGGTCTACAAGCGGGAGCATCCTGCCGAAGACCGGCGCCTGATCGTGGCCGGTGAGTTCTATGCTCCGAAAGAGAAGTATTTGAAGCAAATCGCCGACAACGGACTGGAGGACGATGTGATTCTGCACGACTATTTTATTCCGGACGAATTGGTGCGTTACTATTTTTCCGTCGCAGATTTTTTGGTGCAGCCGTATCGTTCGGCCACGCAGAGCGGCGTGACCCAGATCGCTTATCAATTCGACCTGCCGATGGTGGTGACCGACGTGGGCGGTCTTCCGGAGATCGTGCCTGACGGTCGTGTCGGTTTCGTCTGCCGTCCCGATGCCGTAGAAGTCGCCCGGGCCATCGACCGTATCTGGCGGGACGATGTGCTCGCGGGATTCCGTGCGAACATGGAAGAGGAGAAGAAGCGCTTTTCGTGGGATGCGATGTGCGATCGCATTACGGAGCTTTACCGATTGGTTAAATAGGAAGCGTAGAGGGGCGATCCGATTAAATAGGAACTCTTGTATCTCGAAAGCGGAATCTCGTACGATCCTCGTCGCTTTAGTCGATAGACTCTTTGTTACAAAACCCAAATTGCAGCGGGGGTTTACTCATCATTTTTCCGGTAGACCGGGGATACGGATTATCGTTATTTCTTGATGTTGGGAAGCTCCAGGCCGTAGTGCTTTTTACGATCTTCGAGCTTGAGCCAGAAAGCCAGCAGGAAAGCCAATACGCCGAGGCTGGCGAAAATCAGCATCGGAACCGTGTAGTTGTAGCTTACGTGTTCACCGGCTTTGATCGCTTCTCCCACGCCGGGATTGACCTTGTTGAGAACCCAGCCGATGATCATCGGGAAGGCCATCAGTCCGAGGTTCTGGATCCAGAAAATCGTTGCATAGGCAGAACCCATATAGCGGTTATCGACCAACTTGGGTACCGAAGGCCACAGGGCGGCGGGAACCAGCGAGAAAGAGAGGCCGAGCAGGATGATCGCCGAGAACGCGATAGCGGGGGTGAGGGGAACCAGTGCGAAAGTCATGTGGCAGATGAACATCAGGATCGCACCGATCATCAGCATCGTCGCGCCTTTGCCCTTGTGGTCGAGGAACCAGCCGAGCAGCGGAGTCAGGATCATGGCCCCCATCGGGAACCAGCGGAAGATGTCCGAAGCCTGCTGGTTGGTGATGCCCAGATTACTTTCGAGCATACCCGTTGCGAAACGCTGGAACGGGAAAATCGCCGAATAGTAGAGCACGCAGAGTGCCGAAACGATCAGGAAGGTTTTGCTGCTGAAAAGGTTCTTCAGATCGGCGACCTTGAAGGGCTCTTCGGTTTCTCCTATCGGGGTGTCTGCCTCGGTTTGTCTGTCGAGTTTGAAGTCCATGACCGAGAATGCGATGTAGGTCAGCAGGCCGATGCAGAGCAACAGGCCGACAACGGCTACCGGACGTGCTACGCTCGGATCGCCGCCCCAGTTAGCCACCCAGGGCGACAGGCTGAATACGGCGAATACGCCCAGTCGGGCAATAGCCATTTCCAGGCCCATCGCCAGAGCCAGTTCTTTCCCCGTGAACCACTTGACGATTGCGCGGGATACCGTCACACCGGCCATCTCCGTACCGCAGCCGAAGACCATGAAACCCAGGCAGGCGAGCTTCGCGCTGGCCGGGATGTCCGTGAGGAACGAACTGAGGAACTCGTAACCGAATCCGCCTTCATAGAAGTAGTTGCTCAGTCCGTAGAATTTGATACCGGCACCGAGTACCATCAGCGAGGCCGAAAGAATACCCGTAAACCGTACGCCCATCTTGTCGAGGATGATACCTGCGACGAGCAGGAAACCGCAGACGTTCAGAATGAATTCCGAACCGCCGTACAGTCCGAAAATCGTGGGGCTCCAGCCTCGGGTGCTTTCGAGCATGTTCTGCAACGGCGAGAGGACATCGACGAACATGTAGCCGAAGAACATGGTGAGCGCCACCAGAATCAGTGCGGTCCATCGGGCGAACGCCGAGTCGTTCAGTTTCTTTTGAATAGCTTGTGTCATAGTTTATTGAATTGGTTATTGTTAGTTAAAAAGCTTCTGTATGCTCCCCCGTGTAACGTTTGAGGATTTCGTAGGCCGAGGTAATGCCCAGCTCTCCGGCTTTCGAGAGGTCGAGGCAGCCCTTGCGCGTGTCTTTCATATAGATTTGGGTCATGCCCCGGTTGTAGAACGCTTCGGCGAAGAGGGGATTCAGTTCGATGGCTCTCGAGAAATCTTCGAAGGCCTCGGGCAGTTTGCCTGAAAGAGCCAGCAGCGTTCCCCGGTTGTAGTAGGCTTCGGCGAAGTTCGGGAAGAGGCGGAGCGTCTTGTCCAGATCGGCGATGGCTTCGTCGTAATTGTAGGTGCGTGTATGGGTGTTGGTGAGTTTGTTCGCCGGGTCGGAGTCGATCGAAATTCGCTGATAGGGATTGTCCAGGCCCGAAATGAAGTCGATCATTTCGGCCCGTGTCACGGCCCGGTTGAAGTAGAGGAATGGATTTGCGGCATTGTCTGCGATAGCCGACGAATAGGCGCCGACCGAATTGGTGAATTGTCGGATCAGCGATTGCGAAATGGCATATTGTACTTGCAGGAGCCAGTCGCGCGGATTCTGGCACAGGATTTCGGCATAGCGGCTGTCGAGCATCGCCAAAGAGTCCGCATCGATGTTCGTAGGCCGGTTGGAGAGGACGAGGTAGGGATTGTCCAGTTTTTTCTCGAAGTCTTTGACCCGTTGCAGGGTATAGCGGTTCGACGCCTCGATCCGGGAGGTATCGGGCTGCATCAGGGTGAAGCGGAACAAGGGTAGCAGACGCATGTTGCTGCGGCCCAGGCTCGGTTGTTCCGAAATGCGGTCGAAGTAGTTGTTGGTGAATTGGTTGTCGAAGGCCAGCAGTTTGTCCATCCGTTGCGTCGTATCGGCATAGATCGAGTAGGTGCTGTCCTTCAGGTGGGATTTGTATTCGGCGATCTTGCGCTGGGCGATCTCTTCGTCCCGTTTCGCAGCCTTGGGGTTATGCAACGCATAACGCAGGGCGCTGCGGTTCAGGTAGGCGTTGGCGAAGTCGGGGTAGAGTTCGATGGCCCGGGTGTAGTCGCGCTCGGCGCCTTCGAGGTCGCCCAAGCGGGTTTTGAGCATGGCACGCAGGTAATAGACCTGGACATTGCCGGGAGAGTAGAGCGCCACGCGGTCGAAGTCGTCGAGTGCGCGGTTGTAATCGCCGATCTGGGTGCGGAGAATCGCCCGGTTGAAATAGGTGAACGAGTTGGTCGAGTCCAGTTGGAGTACCCGGTCGAAATCCGCGAGGGCCTGCATCGGACGGTTGGTGTTGGAATAGACCACCGCCCGGTTGAAATAGGGCGGCAGGAAAGCCGAGTCGCAGCGGATCGACATGTCGAAATCGGCTTCGGCTCGGGCATACTCCTCTTTTTGCAGCAACAAGGTTCCGCGTTGGTAATAGCCGTTGGGATTTTCGCGGTTGGTGCGGATCGCCGTTTCGAAATCGGCGTAGGCCTGCGTCGTATCTTTGAGGTAGAGGTAGCAGACGCCGCGGTTGAGATAGGCGTCCGAAACCTTGTTCTCCTGCCGGATGAATTTGTCGAAGTCGTCGATCGCTTCGCGGAACTGCTGGTTCAGCAGCC
>ERZ779664.967-NODE-967-length-12673-cov-1.370423_pt1 | contig 12673 bp, 6 predicted proteins | sample MGYA00511478_ERZ779664 | MGnify/ENA primary metagenome ERZ779664 (study PRJEB29588, sample SAMEA2160437) | human gut metagenome | biome: human gut; feature: human-associated habitat; material: faeces | place: Denmark | collected 2008/2010 ...
TGATACGTATTGATTGTTTTACTAGAGATGGTTGTGATGCTTGTAAAATAGCAATTAAAAATATAACTGATGCTATTAATGAAGCTAATTGTGATATTACTCTTAATATTCGTAATACAAATCTAGATGATATTCTAAGAAAAGAAATTACTAAATTTCCTACTACTGTTATTACTAAAGTCGATAATGATTATAAAAGAAAAGAATTAGCTAGACTTGAAGGAAGTTTTCCTAGTGATTATATTAAAGATATTATTAATAAACTTGAAAAAGAATAAACTATGACAGTTAAAGAACTTATTGATAAACTTCAACAATTTGATGAAGATAAACTTGTTTTAGTTGAAGATACTGAATATAAAGAATTTCAGGCTATTGATGTTGAACCGGTAGATGATAGATTTATAATAATTACTATTACTATTAAATAAATAATTAAATTTTAAAATTATGGCTAAATTTATTGGAGTTAAAATGATTGAAGCTGTTCCTATGACAGCTCGTGAAGCAAATGACAAAGGTTATAGAATTGGTAATCATTCTTTTGAAAAGGATGGTTATGAAGTAACTTATCCTAATGGATATAAATCTTGGAGTCCTGCTAAAGAGTTTGAGAAAGCTTATTATAAACTTGAAGACCCTGCTGGAGATGTTCTTAAAGAGAATGATATTAAGAGATTTATTAGTAATATTGAAAATGTAAAAGTTGGTACTAAAACAACTAATACTACTCTTACTTGTCTTACTGGATTTGAAGTTCATGGTCAAGCAGCTTGTGTAAAACCTGAAAACTTTGATTTAAATGTTGGTTCTAATTATGCTCGAATTAAAGCTGAAGATAAAATTTGGGAAGGTCTTGGATTTGTTCTTCAATGGGCTAAATATGGACTAAAGAAGTAAATAGTATTAATGCTAATGGTTTATATGTTATACTTAAAGCTGGCTCTAATAGAGCTGGCTTTATTAAATTTGATGATTAGCTTGGAACCGCTACGAGTGCTACGCACTCTTCGCTATACTCCCCGTAGAGGATGGAATGGTAGTTGTGCTAGTAATATTAGTATAGTTATTAATGATAATGATTATATTGATTGAATGAATACTAGTCTATTCCATCCTCCACGGGGAGTTGAGCGTAGCGAAGCGGAGCGTTCTACTAATCCTTAAACTTATAGTCGTTGGCATGACTGAAACCTCGGTAGCTAAGCTAGTCTTACTACTGGGGTTTATTTTTATCTTATTGTTAAACTTAAATATATTATAATTATGGTTGCATTTATTGTTCTTCTTGGAATTATATTTGGTGGTGTTAAATTATTAGCTGTTGCTAATAATATTAGTGATAGTGAAGCTATGGATAAGTATAGTGGAAAACTATTTGTTGTTGGTATTATAGTTTTTATTATTCTTATGTGTGTTATTGGTAATAATGATGATGGTTTTAATTAAGATAAAAGAAATAGGGCTTGTCTAGGTAGTGATACCATAGGCAAGCCCTTATTTTTTACTAGATTCAAGTCCAGCTTATTCAAATATATCTTTAGCTATATCTTTATAAGGTATAATACTAAGTATATTTTCATCAAGTTTATAATAACTATTATTATTAGGTAAATCAAGAACTCGATTAATACTACGAACAACAGGTATATTACGAACAGCCATAACTTCAAACTTGTTCATACCTTTATATCTACCAGTAGTATATTCCTCAGTAAAATCTTCTTCAATAAGGAATCTAGCAGCCATAGCAGTAGTACCAAGCAAGTCATTAATAGTTTGTCCAATAGCAACAGGACTAGACCATAGCTTTTTACCTTCAGCATAAGCACCAAATGGAGTAAATGAAGCAGCTTCAGAAGCAAGACGGTCAGCGTGATAAAGCATAAGATTATATATAATACTTTCATCATCATCTCCTCCCATACCAGTTATAGCAATTGCTCCAATAATGGCGGCTCCTACATAAAGTAAATCACCTAAATTACGTCTAATATTTGCTTTTTCATGTTCAGGAAGAAGTTCATAATTAAGTTTGAAATTAACAGCAAATGAAAGTAAATTCTTACCATAAGTTTGGAATGCTTTAAGAACATCACTTACATTATTAATTTCTCCTACGTTAGTTTCTTTAAATGGAATAGTCAAATAATCATAAAGACTAGTATAACTACCTTTTTCAATAGTACCTAGAGTTTCATTATAATAACCATTCCAACGATAACGTTTTTTAAAACCTGGATAAAGATGTTTATGATATTGCATAACCGTACCACCCCACCAATGTTGTTCTATATTAGCAGAACCAAGTTTATCATAAACACCATGAACTTTCTTATTTACTTCACGAACTTTATCAATAAATTTAGCATATTCTTTAAGAGTAAGTTTACTATCAGATTTTATTTGAGCAATACCATCTTTAAGTTCAAACTGATTATAAATATCTGGAAGTTTAGCAAACTCTTTATCAATATCTTTGATAAGTTCTTTACGCTTAGCTATATATTCTCTTTGTTGTTCTTCATTAAGATAAGTCTTAACAAAATCAAATATAGGATTAGCTTTAAATAGATTATATTTAGCTCGTTTTTTATTATCAGCTTTAGCTTCATCCATGAACTTATTGAATTGTTCAAGAAGAGTTTGGCTCTCTCCTCTACGGGGAGTATTAATTACTGACATAAGAGCATCTTGTTCAGCTTTACGATGATACATTTCTTTACTCATTATATCATAACCACCTCTACCATTATCAACAAGTCTATGAGATTTAAGCATAGCAAATAGCATAACATTTTGCATATAATGTTCACCAACAGATTGAGGACTAAATAGTAATCCACGAACTCTACGAATATTTTCTCTAAGACCTTCAGCAGTACTAACTTCAATTACTCTATCAAAATCAACTACATGACTAAGTTTAATAATAGCATCTTGAAGTGTACTACTATTTTCACTATACATATTAGCCATATAACTAACAGTTCCTTTAATCCATTCAGATTTACCAGCTTCCCAATCTTTAAGATTAATATATTCACCAGCAGCTCGTTCCATAAATATATTACTAGAACCAGTAAGAACGTTAGCAATACCACCAGTAATGTTCATCATCATATATTTACTACCAGCAGTATTTTGAGCAAGAGAACCAAGTTTAACTAGATTAGGAGTTTTATTATCTTTATATTGTTCAAATACAAGACGACGAATAAAACTTCTAAGATGTGCACTAGTTTTAGTTTGTTGTTCTTGTTTATATTCAATTTCTCCACCAGCACTAGCTTCTCTATTTTCACTTATACTACCTTTATAATTTATATCATAAGCAGTATTACTAGTAATAATTTGGTCAGCAGTATAAAGAAGATTTTTAACTGTTTTAACAGCATTATATCTATTACTTTCAATTAAGAAACTATTAAATACTTCTTCCCAATTACGATTAAGAATATCATTATGAATTTTATTATTCTTTTCAATAATCTCATCTCTAGCTTTAATAGCAGCAGCTTTACGTTTACTAAATTCTTCATCACTTTCATTAGGTTCTTTAAATCTAGGTATAGTAGGAAGTTGTTGAGTATCTTTATTAACTAACTGAACTAATCTAGGATTAGGAATATCATAATCTTTATCAAAAGTTAAATCTTCATTATTTCTCCAACTAGTATTATTAGGAACATTGGCTGTCCAACCAAGAAAACTAAGAGCTTGTTCAAAGTAATCTTTAACAGTCATATCTTTAGATTTAGATAAAGCTGGAAGATAACCCATATCAACATATCGCTTATTACTATTAGTAAAACAATACTTTTTCATAAGTTCATTTACTTTATTCATAAGTTTAAGTTGATACTCATTAAGATTAGTATAATTAGGATTATCATATCCTGTTCCTACTTTGTACTTATTAACAAAACTACTATATTCTGGATTAACAAGTTCTTCTTTAGGAGTAATATGCATTTGATTAATACGTGGTTCATAATTACCAACAACAGCTGAACCATCATCTTTAATCATTTGCATAGTAGTCCAAATACGAATAGGTTTAATAGTACGAGTATATGGGTCAAAATAATGATTATCTCTATACCATTGTTTATATTCAACACTATCAATACCATATTTGTCAAGAACTTCTTTTTCTTTCATATAATAATATTGAGTAGTAGTTTCTCTAGTTCTTTTTTGAAGAATATTAATTGCAGCAGTTTTATCAATGTCAGTCCATTTATCTAAATCTTTAGGTTTAATAATACCATAAATAGTTCGATTAGGTCTTTCCGCAATAGTTCCATTTTCTTCAACTTGTTCACTAAATACTTCTAACCATTTATCATAATACTTTTTACCTTTAGCAAAAGCTCTATTTTTATCAAGTTCATATTGTTTCCAATTATAAGTAACATCACATTCACTTTCAATAAATTCAGCAACACGTTTTGCTTTAGCTTTATCAGTATTCTTTTCTCCTCTAGTAATTTCATTAAATACCTCAAAACCAGTTTTAAGTTGTTCTAAATCCTCTTGACTAATATCAGCAGTATTAAGAGTTCTAGTAGCATTATCAAAATACTTCTCAAGTATTTTATTAATAGCTTCTCCTACATTAATTTCTTCTTCACTCTTAGATTTATTACCTGTAAGATAATTATAGAAATCAGCACGATAAATTCTAAGTTCATCTTCAGCAGAACGAATAATACCAGCATAAGGCATACCGTTACCTTTAGTATATTTATATTTTCTAACTGTTTCAGCTTTAATAAGAGCTGCACGTTCTTCAGGTATTTTACGTCCATCAACTACATTAAATTCATCTTTAGCTTGAAATTCTTTGATGGCAAGATTAAGAACACTATTACCTTTATTAGCATCTTTAAGTTCTTCAAATGCCCAATTTAAATCTTCTATATCTTTAATATCAAGAATATATCTAGTATTCTTACGAATCCATTCTTTAGCTTCTTTATATTCAGGAACTTTCATAAGTTCTTCCATACTAATAAGAAGATTACCATTAGCATCACGTTGACTTTCATATTTACTAATAATAGAAAGTTGTTCTTTAAGTTTAGAATCAAATCCTTCTTTAGCTTGCTTATCATAAAACATTTCTTTAACTTTACGAATATTAGTTTGATAAGCACGAAGTCTTTCAGCTACATTCAAATCATGACCAATTTTTTTATTACCATCTTCATCATAAAGACTAGTAAGACTATCCATTTGAGCGTATATACGTCCAAGTTCTTCATCTTGACTTTGCGTAGTAACATTATCAGTCGCTTGACTTACAATATCTCGTATTCTACCATTAAGTCTTTTATATTCAGCAAATTCTTTAGGAATACCATCATCTCCTTTTTTAAGCCCTAATAAACTTCTTTCAAGATTTATAATATAAGTAGAATATTCAATAGTAACATCATTACCATCTTCATCTTGAACTGTAATAGGTTTAAGTTGATGAATAGTAGTCATATCAATAAATTTAGCTTTATTAGATAAAGCAATAAGATGTTCAACACTATTTATACCAAATTTTTGTTCAGCTTCAATAGCGGCATCTCTATATTTCTTCATTTTTTCTTCCCAAACAGAATTATTAGGTTGAATTAATCTACCATCATCATCAATAATGCTATCAAGACTAACAGATTTACCATCTTTAGCAGCTTTAGCCTTAAGTTCTTTAAGATAATTTCTAAAGTCATTAGCTTCTTTAATACCGTTAAGACGACCTTCTTCAACAGTACCCATTACATCTTTAAGTATATTCTGCAATACAAAGTTACGATTAGCACGAATATCTTGTATCCAATAATCCATAAATCCAGTATCACCATAAGCATCAAATTCTTTCATAAGACCACTTATATAATTAGGATTAGTAGTGCGTAATTGAATCCATCTTTCAAACCAATCTTTTCTAGCAGAATGTACAGTAGTATTAGAATCAACTTGATTAACTAATTTTTGAATCTTTCTAATATTCTCTTTAGTTTTATCATCAAGATTTGTACTATCAATATCAATTTCGCTAATAAGTTTGTATTTATTCTTAAATGTATTAGCACTAAGAATAACATCTAAGAAACGATTTTGAAGTTGTTCATCTTTAAGAACTTTACCAATAACATCTTTATCATTAATAGGTTTATCGATACCATCAATTTTAATAAAACGATTAATATCATTAAGAATATTATTAGCTTCAACATCTATATAATTAGCTATAACTGATAATGAAAATTCAGAATTATCAGAAAGACTACTACTATCAAGATAATTAATTTCAGCATTATTAAGAGCATTAAGAACATTTTGAGCAGCAGGTTGTCCATGGCGAACAGCACGTGAAATAACTAAACTAGCATTTTTAGCAAATCTACCAATAGGAGTTTGGTCATCAACACTGCTATATCTATCAGTATTACTAGTAACTCTATCTATTTCATTTTCATTAATTTCAATAAATAAACCAAGTTTATTATCTTCAATATTAGGATATTTAGCTTTATATTGTTTTAAATCATCGCTTAAATTAATAGCAGTAGTTCCATTAATATTAAGATAAAATTTATCATTAATAGTATATATAGTATTATTCTCAAAAGGAGTATTCATAAAAGGCTGGAAATACTCATCAGATATATATTTACTATATAGTTCAGGAACTTCTTTATAACCTTTATTTACAGCTTCATTAATATTATCTTTAATACCATCAATAAATTTATCTCTTTTTTCTTGTTGAGTAAGACCTTCATAAAGAAGAACAGCTAATGGTTTATGAGTATTATTATTAGCTATAATACTAGGTTCAATACTATTATAAGTTTCAAATGATTCAAGTCTATCAATAGGATAATAAGCTAAAGTACCATCATAAGTTCCTTTAATATATAAATTTCTATTAATTCTAATAACATTAATAGCATCTCCATTTCTTATTATTCCTACATTATCAAGATTTTCTTGACCATTAAAAGTAATAATACCACTTCTTTTTAGACTATAATTAATTTTATTATTAGTAAGTCTTTTAAATGTATAACTAGGACAATTAAAACTATTATAATTCTTACGAATAAAACCAATTATATCTTCAACATTATCTTTATCAACAAAACCATAACTATTAATACCTTTCATAGCTATATCTCCAATAGCTATTCCGCCCTCACTCAATCCTCTAAGGGGAGTATTACTTATAAGTCTACTAATATTTCTAGTTCTAAATTTATGACCTTCAACAATAAAAGCATATTTAACTAAATCAAGAGCTGTAAGTTTAATAAGAGGATTAGGATGATTCCAAGCTCTATCAAACAATCTATGGGCTTCATCATTAGTAATATCACCTTGTATGTAATTAATATATTGAATATTTACATTACGACGATTATTTCTTTCATCATTAGCAACTATTTCAATATGTTCAAATACACTACCATCTTGACTAAAATTACGTTTAATCCAATCAACTTTCTGAGCAGGAGTAAGTTTAGCAAATACATCAATTTCAGTTTGTGTAGGCTCAAATATATTTTTAACTACAACATCATCTGTTTTAATATTAACTAATGTACCACTTACTCGTCCAACTTCTAAAGCTCTAGATTGTCCAGTACCATATTCTTTAATATATTTAGGATGAACAAAATCACCATTAACAATAGTAACAGGTAAATTAAGATAAGAACTACCATTATTACCTACTTCTAGTTTATTAATAAGATAATCTTTATAGTCATTATATAACTTTTCAGTCATTATTCCACCTTTAGTCCATTCTGCTATTCTATATACATAATCAATAAATACAGGATTAGCAGTTTCAAATACTTGTTGAGTAGCTTTAACACTAAGAGCAGTACTCATTTGTAAAAATGCAGCTAAACTAGGATAACTACTTTTAGATATATCTGATTTAATAAACGCATCTATACCACCACTAATATCAGGAAAGACACTTTCTAACAGCAAGGTTTGACCCCCCGTAGAGGATGGAGCATAAATACTACTATTCTCAATAACAGTTCTAGCATCTCTAAATACTTTATCACTAGCATAAAAACTTTGTTTAGCACCATATTTATCAGCACTAAGAATATTAAGATTATTACTTATATCCTGTCCGATTGAGTTTAACCGATTGAATTGTGCTAGAACATAAAGGTCAAACAAAGCCTGCTGAACGCCATTCATTTCCCCTCTAAGACGAGATTTATATGCGTCTGATGAAAACATAAGGTCAGGTGATGAAAATGCGTCAGAAACGCTTAAATTGAATAATTTCTTGAAAGTTTTACCATAACTTTTATCAATAGTTTCAATTAGCTTTTTACGTCCAGCAAAATTAACTTTTTCATCAAAACCAAGATTATGAGCAACTTCTCTAATAGCTTCAGTAAGCGGATTCTTAGTACCTTCTGCAAGAACACTATTAGTTTCTTTCCATTTACGAACTAGTATGTCAATAGCAGGTTGCCACATAAATCCAATAGCAGTATCATAATTACTTCCAAAGTCAACAATAGTTTTGAAAGCATTAAACGTATAAGTATTTTCATTATGTATAGCTCCCTCTTTCATAACATCAAGAATATGAGCAGTAGATTGAGAACTATAAGGATTAATCAAATAACCATCAACATTCTTATCATCTCCAGACCAACCAAAATTCTTATGAGTAATACGAATATGTTTATTACCAATAGTTTCAACATTTTCTTTACCATATCTATTAACAGCTTCTTGCTCACTAATCACATCAGTAGTGTACATAACTTTAATACCTTCACTATGATTAGCTTTAGTAACATTTCCAATACTCATAAAAGTATCTCGATTAACACTGATACCTTTAAGTTTAATACCAGAAGTAGCAGCATCAAACCAATCAAGTTGAGTAAAGAAATCACTAGGAGCAACAGTTGTTTTATTAGCACCAACTATTTCTGCATAAGTTTCATTAGCTTCTTTGACATTTTCAAAGTTAGAAGTAGTAGTATTTTCTTCAAATGCAGCAGGATTATTAAGTATATCAATAAATGATTGAATAATAGCATTAGTTCTAGCAGCTTGACTACTTGTATCCTCCACGGGGAGTTTTAAGTATGATTCGTAAGACTTAAGCCCACCATCATTAGCAATTTTTTCAACAACTTTAAGATTGCCATTATAACCTTCAAGAGTAGCATTAATAGCATCTTCGCTATTTTTTAAAGAAGCTCTAATATTACCTTGTTTATTATAAGTTTTACCAAGAATCTTACGACTAGCTTTATCTACATTATCTTTAACATAATTAATATATCCTACTTTATCTTTAGTATATCTAGCATGAGTAATTTCAGTTGGAACACCTTTAACAAGATTAAATGTTTTAGACATACCATAAACACTATCAACGTCAAAGTCAGAACCAGTTTGAGTAACCCATTCATCAGGAACAACAACAGTACTACCATAAGCATCAGGAAGAAACTCTTTAACATACATAATACATATAGATTGTTTACCTTCAGTAGGAATACGATAACCAATCATAGTACGTAAGCTATCGGGAACTTGTTCAATATTTAATCCTTTAAGTTTACTACTCCATCTAGGAAGTTTAATTTCAGTATAATAAACAGGAGTGCCATCAACTTCTCCAATCTTTTTATATTGAAGTTTACTATCTGTTTGAGTTTGTTTATCAACTTTAAAACCAAAATCAGATAACTGAGCAGCATGCCAACCACTAATAAGTTGCCTAGTAATATTAGTATTAAAATAACTATTAGCAATACTTTCAAGTTTACTATTAATATTAGATAAGAATAAAGGAAGATTATTAAATCCAGCACTATCTAAATCAAAAAACTCAAGAAGAGCTTTTTCAACTCCTTGTTGTTGAGCATTTTCTTTAAATCTATCAAAAAATACAAAACGATTAAGATTTTTAATAGTACCATTAGAATTTAAATCAATATGACCATTATCATCTAATCCAATACCAAGTTCAGCACAAGTTTTTTCAAAACTATTTCTAATATTAGCTACATAGTTACTAAATACTTTACTCTTAAGGTCATTAAGTTCAGTTCGATTAGGAAGATTATCAAGCATTTTCTTCATAATCTGAATAGCAGCTTTATTACTAACATCAACCATATGCTGAGGAACTTCTTGCTGACGATAAAGATAATTATAACTTAAATTTGGAACTTAGTGCTAAAAGAGCTTTAAGCGTATCAAAATATATTTTAAGCAAAAATTATAACGAAAAGATAGACAAGAATTTATATAAAAAAATTAGCATTAATGGAAGAAGTTATTCAAACCCTGTTTTGAACAAGGATGGCTCGGAAAATTTTGCGAAAAGTCGTCGAGTTGAGTTTAAAATAATCTATAACGAACCATCTTTTGTTGAAAATATTTTGAAAAATAAAAATATTTAACAACAACTTAATTTATTTTAAATAACTTAAAAAATCTTTTTCAACGACTTTAAACCCGCAACCTTCATGAAGAATTGGTTTGAATTTTAAACTTTTAACAGGGTAACGTCGACACATTTCAAGTCGCTTGTCATATTGAGAGCACAAACCGTCTTTTGTCACATATTTGCAAGCAAAAATCAAGTTTCCAAAATCATCTCGACCTTTAATATAAAATCGTTTGTATTTTGGAAACAAAAATTGCATAATTTTAAACTCTTTTTCGGTATATGTGTCGTAGCTATACATATAATTGCAACATTTGCCACATCGCTTACATTTTCCTTCAATTTTATAAACAACTTTTTCAGGAACATAATATGATTTAATTTCCCAGTATAAAGACTTCACAAAACTTAATAAATAGAAAAATTTAGGTGTTTTTGTTACCATAATATATAAGTATAGCATAAATTAATGAAGAAGAGATAAGATTTATGAAAAGAAATAAAAAGTTAAAAAATAATGGATTTATGAATTCAATAAAAAATTTGTTTACAATTTCTTTTGCGGTGCTGCTTGCATTTTATGTCGGATTGAAGTTTTATATAGCTTCACTGCCACCAATTGAGAACTTGGAATCCTTCACTCCAAATATAGTTACCAAAATATATTCGCAAGATGGTGATATAATAAAAACTTTTACTGCTTATAAATTTGAACACGTGAATGTGGAAAAAGTTCCAAAACACTTAATTGAAGCAATAATAGCAACAGAAGATAAAAACTTTTATTCACACAGCGGATATGACATGTTTGGTTTAATACGTTCTACATTTGCAAACTTAAAAGCAGGGTCATTTGTTCAAGGCGCTTCAACAATAACACAACAACTTGCACGGATTTTATTTTTAAACAATGATAAAACTTTTGACCGTAAAATAAAAGAATTTATAGTTTCAGCACAAATAGAAAAAACATTATCAAAAGACCAAATCCTTGAAATGTATTTAAATAATGTGTATTTGGGTTCCGGAGCTTATGGTGTTGAAGGAGCTTCACAAATATATTTCAACAAGTCCGTAAAGGACTTAAATTTGGCACAATGTGCTTTAATTGCAGGGCTTCCGCAAGCACCGTCCGTTTATTCACCATTTAACAATCCTGATTTGGCAAAAAAACGTCAAGGGCATGTTTTAAAACGCATGCTAAAAATGGGGTATATTACACAAGAAGAATTCGATACAGCAACAGATGCACCGCTTGTTTTAAACAAAAACCCTCATATATACTCATATAACAAAGCTCCGTATTTCATTGACTTAGTTATGCAAGAATTAAATTCTTTGGGTTTTGATGAACGAGATGTTTCATCAGGTGGTTATAAAATAACAACGACTTTGAATTATAAAGCCCAAAAAGCTGCAGATGAAGCAGTGAGGAGGTATTTAAGGTCTTATGGCTTAACTAAAGACAAGCAACAAGGTGCCGTTTACGGAATATCTCCTTTGACAGGTGAAATTCTTGTATATGTGGGTGGAAAAAACTATGAAAAAAGTCAATATGACAGGATACAAAACGCTGTACGCCCTCCGGGGTCAGCTTTTAAACCTTTTGTATATGCAGCTGCTCTTCAAAAAGGATGGAGAATTACTGACACTTTAGCTGACACTCCTGTCACAATTGGTGATTGGTCACCAAGAAACTATGGTTCTAAGTATCGTGGAAATTTACCCCTATACAAAGGTTTAACATATTCTTCAAACGTTATGGCTGCAAAGCTTATCAAAGACACAGGAGTGCGTCCTGTCATTTCTCTTGTGCGTTCGCTTGGAATATCAACACCTATTGAAAACGATTTGACAATTGCACTTGGTTCAAACGGTGTAAAGCTGTCTGAAATGGTTGTTGCTTATGGCGCTTTTGCAAATGGCGGGTATAAAGTTAAGCCTTATTCTGTTTTGAAAGTTGAAACTTCTCGAGGAAAAATTCTTTATGAAGCTCCAAAAGCAAGAATAATGAAAGCCATAAGTACAGAAACTGCTTCCGGAATAACTCAAATGTTAAAAACAGTTATCAAAGAAGGAACCGGTCGAGGTGCAAATATAAACAAACCTGCAGCCGGAAAATCCGGAACTACTGATAACTATAAAGATGCTTGGTTTATCGGATATACACCTGATGTTGTTCTTGGTGTTTGGGTTGGAAATGATGACAATTCAAAAATG
>ERZ779664.971-NODE-971-length-12624-cov-1.750975_pt1 | contig 12624 bp, 14 predicted proteins | sample MGYA00511478_ERZ779664 | MGnify/ENA primary metagenome ERZ779664 (study PRJEB29588, sample SAMEA2160437) | human gut metagenome | biome: human gut; feature: human-associated habitat; material: faeces | place: Denmark | collected 2008/2010 ...
ATAGCCGTCAGCAGCAGACCAAACCTGATATCCGGCTCTATCGTTACGTCCCATAACTGCAACCTGAGCATCAGGCAGCCAGTAAGCAGAGTATGTATCATAACCAGTCGCAGGTCTTTCCGGAAGCGGAATGTATTCAATGTTTCCGTACATACCGATTACACGTCTGTTACCAATAGAATTTCCGCCTTCAATTACATGAGATTCTGTAAAGAAATAGTGAATGTCATTGTTCTGAAGAGTAACTTCAATGGCTGGCCTCCAGTGCTTTTTACCATCTTTGCCGACATATTCATAACCTTGACGGTAAGCACATTCCGGAAGCCATGCTCCCATTGCTTTTTTGCCGAACAATCTTTTGGTTGTATCCTGTCCAACTTTAAACTGGGCATTAAGGTTGCTGTCAGTAGCAAGAAGCGGTGAAAAACCATGTGTTGCGCCTGAAGTCGTAATTTCAATACAACCTAAATCCTGATATTTTTTGAAATATTTAATCAGATTTTTTTCGTATTTATTTACAAAATCATCTCTTAATTTATTCCATAAATCGAAGTAATATTTAGCCAGATATTTTAAATGCTGAGAATGTGCAACTTTAGGATCAGGATATCTGTCCAAGTCTTTTGAAACAGCAGCAATTCTTGAATCTATGTATTCAACAAATCCATTCTGTAAGTGTTCATCGTTTAGCTGCTCAGCAAGAATTGGAGTAATCCCTACTGTTAATTTCGCTTTAATACCTTCTTCATATAGTTCTGCTATAGCGTTAAGTAGAGGTACATAAGTTTCTGCCATACATTCGTAAAGGTTTTCTTCACCGAATGGCCACATACCTGCTTTTCTATAATAAGGCAGATGGCTGTGTAACATAAATACGAATTGTCCTACTGACATTTTAGCCTCCGTTCATTTCTCGTGTTTGAATATATATTTTTACATTATTATTTATAACATAATCTTAGCAAAAATTTAACTCTTTAGTATTAATTCAGCGGAATAATGTTACAAATGTTAACTATCTTTGAGCGTCTAAAACCCCTGAAACCACTTATATAAGGATTATATAAGATAAAATCTTTTTTGTAAAAATAATTTTATCCTATTGCGAACATATAGTTGTTATTTTTAGAACATGTTGCACAGAAGTCTGTTTCTGCTGTGATATTTTTTGAATAATCTTTGAAAGAACTGCCTGCTCGTCCTCTATAATCATTTGCTAAAAACGGACAGGCATAAATACCATTCTGGCAAAGAATTCTTCCATGCATGCAATCGGTCTTGCAGGAAGGTTTAGAGAAATTGCTATCATCAAAAGAGGGATAAGAAACTGTTATTTGTATATCTGTGTTTATAATTTCCTGCTCTTTAAATATTAGATTAAATTGTTCTAGTATTTCACTTTCATTTAAATTATAGGAATTTTGAATGGATAGAACGGAATTAAAATTATATCTGCTTAAAGTTTTAAGCGCATATATTGTTTGTCTGTAGTTGCCGCGATATTTTACTTTATCGCTATCAAGTTCGTTATAGTGGCAAAGCGAAAGTTTAAAAAATATTTGGTTTACCCCTTCTTCCTCAACTTTTTTTAAAAATCTTATTTTTTTCTCATTTAAAAAACTTGCATTGGTGCAAATACAAACATTGCATCTTTTCAAACACAGTCTTAATATCGTATTAAAATCCGGATGTGTCATGGGTTCAGCTCCGGTTAAATATATGCAGTAGAGGTTCTCAAATTTTGTATCATTAAGTGCTTCTTTTATTTTGTCAATTGAAATAAAATCTTTTACATTTTTGCTCATAGGAAAATCAATATAGCAGCCGGAACATCTCTGATTACAGTTTTTAGCTGTAAGTTCTATAAATAAATTGTTTAATTCTTCCAATTTATAAACAGGTGCTGTATATATGCAATTACTCATAAATCCTCCTTTAACTTTCGACTCAATCATGTTATTTCAATCAAGCTAAAAAAAGAATTATCGCACCGGGGGGAAATTTTTATATAATATATACCCGTCTGGCTAATTAAAAACTTCTCCGTGGAAGTCTGTTCCACCTGTTTTTAGAAGCTGAGGATATTTGTCTGCAATTTTTCTGACATCTTTTGCACTATGAAATTTTACAATTTTTCGGAAACGTGGGTAAGGATAAAAGACTTCAATGCCGTCTAATCCATGCTTCATTAGTTTTTTTACTAATCTCTCAAGACTTATTGCCCAGTAGCATGCAGGATGAGCTAGTACTGCTATACCACCTGCTTCGTGGATTGCTTTTATTAATTCAGGTACATTTCTTCTTGCAAAAAGACGTATTAAATCACCTTCTGTTTCAGCTTTTGTTTTTGCCAGAAAGGGGCAAAGTGAAGGATGATTAACATCAATATTGTATGCTAAAAGATGGATAAAAACGTAGCCAAACCAGCAGTCGAACTCTACTCCTGTTACAAGAATTTCATCTTGATAATGTTTATGTCCTTCTACTGTATTATGATCTGTTATGGAAATAAGTTTGTAGCCGTTCTTTTTAGCATTATCTAAAACTTTTTTAAAGTCCGCTTTTCCGTCGGAATAATTTGTATGTATATGCAGGTTAACTTTTCCTGATAAAAAATCTTGTTCTGTTAGGTCTTTCATAATATTATACTATAGCAGGAGAAAAAAAGTATGGCAAAAAGAAATAATACACCGCTTGGAATATTTACAGAAGCAATAGGATTATATTTTTCAAATTTTGATAAATTCATTAAATACATGACTTTTCCGGTGTTAGGGCAAATTGGAGGTCTGCTTCTTGTATTTTTAATAACTTATTTTTATACCCAGAATCTTCCTCCGCTTATAGAGAAATTCTCAGCTCTGGATAATTTTAATGTGTTAATATTGCTTTCTATTCTAATAACACTCCCGGGACTTGCAATATTTTGCAAATCATTCTGGGAATATCTTGTTGCTTATGGAGCAGTTAATTCAATGTATGAGAATATGCAAAAGTCGGGACGAGTTTATGATTTTGATGCGCATACAGAACTTATAAAAAGGCGAGCCATTCCTTTTATAGGGTTATGGTTTTTATTCGGAATATTCTCTGCTATAGCACTCTGTCCGTTATTCTGGGTTATTTGCGGAATTTTAGCGGTGTATTTTGTTTTGACTTTTCAGGTCTTTACATTTGAGCCGGAACTATCTCCTGTTGGATGCGTAAAAAAGAGTTTAACTCTGGTTAAGGGGCACTTTTCTTCTACTTTTATGCTTATGGCTCTTGCAGGTGCATTAACATACATTTTAATACCGCAGATTGTTATAAAGATTTTTGACTTGTCCGGCATAAGTGAATTTTTGTCAAAAGGTATTTTACCATTTGTGAATCTTATGCCTCTTCCTGAATTGGAACAGTTCGGGTTGAAATCACCAACTGCTTATGATGTGGCAATTTTTACAATACAAACCTTTGTTGCACAAATCTTGATTCAATATACGCTGCCTCTGCGTTCGATTCTCTGGTCACTCTGGTATAAAAATTTGAATAGCGGGATTTCAAAAACTTCTTCCTCAAAACGTCCGAGTGAAAGGTTGATGGAGAAGTCACATAAAAAATATGGCAAAAAGAAACTCGACAGGAATATTCTCAAGCGTGCTTCTGAGAAGGATGAGGAGATTTGAGCTTAAAAACTACAAATTTTAGCTTATCTCCGATTTGAGCCTGTTTTTCATAGTTTTTTAATATATAATTAAAAATTTTACCGGCATAATCAACGCCAAAATAAGAATAATAATAACTTGAAGTGTCATAGTTGCTGATTACTATGTAATCAGGTTTTGTTATTTCAAATCTTTTAATGATAATATCTTCTCCGAATGTTTCAATGTAAAGAGGAATTAGAGAATAAAATTTATTATCAGAATCCCTGTTACACATAACATTAATCGATAAACCTTCAGGATACACTAAAACTTTATCTTCTTCTCGGGTATTATTTTGTATGTATTCAACTAATGAGTTTATAGAATTGCCTATGTAAGGCATTGAATAAACAATTCCTTCTTGCGTTTCTGTTTTAATATTTTTAGCAAAAAGTGTTGTTATGTTCTTTACTGCGATAGAAATAGAACACATTATTACAACTATCAATAAAGATTTTTTAAGTTTTTGCGGTGCGAGTATAAAGACAGGTATAAGCGCAAAAGGTACGAAATATATACCGTAAGATTGCAGTGTCAGTGCAAAAAATATCTTCATTGAAACTAATAAACAGGCCGGAATAAATAGCTTTTCTTTGACAATGAGATGTTTAAATCTTACAGCATACAAAATAAGTATCAAAGGAAATATAAAGGTTAAAATTTCTGGTGTAGATATAAAATAACAGTAAATAAAAATAAATGGAAGAATAAAATAGCTGTTAATAAAATATAATATAGCAACAGGGATTGCAGCTTTGAAAAAGTTTTCTAAATATATCGGGATTAATTCTGGTCTGAAAACTAATCCCGTCATGGAATAGAACCAGTATAAAGTTTTTGTGGCACTCATAGATAAGATTAATTGATATGAAATTATGAGGTTATTCAGACCTGCTTTTTGAATTATAAGCGGCAAATAAGTAATTACAGCAGGCATAATTAGCGCAGCAATGTATTTCCAGCTTTTGTTTTTCCACGATACTGCAATTAGAAGCGGCAGCAAGAGTATAAATTCATACTTAGAACATATAGAAAAAGAATATAATGCATAAGCTAGAATAAATTGTTTATTTAAAGCTGCATACAAGCACCCAAGAATAAAAAATAATCCGTAAATCATTCCGTATGAATATGGAAAAAAACAGTTAAAAACATTTGCAGAAAGTACAGATGATGTAATAAAAAATAATGTAATTGCAAATGAGTATTTTTTCCCCAGAAATTTATTGGAAATAAGGAATATAAGGTTTATAATTCCCAATGTTGTAAAAAGTCCCGCGAAATAAAGAACATTTAAACTTATACCAAAGATTTTAAAAAGCAGGGCATTAAACAGATACGCAAATGGTGCATATATATTAAATATATTTTTGTAGAGCACTTGTCCTTTAATAATTTGTGCCGGAATGTATGCTTCTCTAAAAGAATCAAATATAACATCACCAAATCTGCCATATCCTAGTATAAAGCATAAAAGAACAATAAGGTTAAGCAGAATAATCTGCCAGTGTTTTTTTAAAAAAACTTTTAGCATAATTTTTATCTTAACAAAGCTTTACACATAAAGCAATTTTTTTATAAAAAATAACTTTATATATATGTGTGTTAGTGAAAGGTATTTAAATATGGCAATCAATCCGTATACATTAAACAATCTATACAATTATGGAATATTGGATTATGCACCATATGAATTATGCAGCGGAGGTGTTAATGTTTCATCCATGAACGGGATGCAAAATCCGTATTTATCTAATGCAATGCAAGGTACTTTATTCCAGCAGTATGGAAGTCAGGCAGATAGCTTTACTATGAATAACGGAAATCCTTTTACAATGGAGAGTATTGGTTCTCAATCTTCTGCAGGCATGAACGGTTTTGGTATGGAAGGAATAGGCGCACAATCTCAGGCAGGAATGAATGCCTGGGGAGGGTTTGCTGATGCAGGAAGTAATATATCAAATGGAATGATGGGTACGGTTTCATTTATTGATAGAATTCCTTCTGCTGTAAAGGGTATTGTTTCTGGTCTATTAATTATAGGTAGTGCAGCACTGTTTTTGAAGGGGAAAAAGAAACCGCCAGTTGAGAATAAAAGTTTTCTAACAAAATTAAACCCTGTTAACTGGTTTAAGAAAAGTAAGATTTAGCATAAATAACCTTATTAAAATACCTTATTAATTAACCAAATTTTTACGCCTGCGGGCGTTTTTTTTATGCTAAGATATATTTGTATGAAGAGATTATTATTTACATTAGCTCTGTTATTTTGTACATTAGCCTCAGTTCAGGCTGCTGTTGTAAATGTTGATTTGGAAAAGATGATTGAAATAGGGCTTAAAGAGAATTGCGATTTGAAAATTAAGCGCATGGAACTTAAGGCTGCAGAAAAAGATATAAAAATTGCTAACAGACTTAAAAATCCGGAAATACAATCTAATGTCGTTATAGGTAATGTTGCCCTGGGTAATTCTTCTCAGGCAGGTGTAGCTCTTCCGATAGAGGTTCTTAAAAGAGGTGTGAGAAAGAAAATAGCTCAAGAAGAATATTCTATAAAAGAAACTGAACTCAGGCAGGCAGAACATAATTATAAACTCCAGATAATGCAGGCTTATTTTGATATATTATATGCAAAATCTGTTTATAACATTCAAGAAGAGCGCCTTAAATTATTTAAAAATCTTGTAAAAATTACTACTGATAAACCTAAATACCCTGCTTATGAGATTGATAACCTAAAGGCTGATATTCAATATGCACAGCAGCTTATAGAAGTTAACAGGGCAAAGGCTGCACTCCTTGCTAAACAGTTTGAGATGAATAAAATTCTGAATACCGGAAAAGATGATGTAATGTATGATACAAAGGAGCCATCTCTTCTGGGCCACTGGGCTTTTATGGAAATAAAAATTCCAGAATATGAATTTTTAGAAAATGTTGCTCTTCAATATAGTTATGTAGTTAAAATATCTGAAAAAAATATTGATAAAGCGGAACAGGAACTTACGTATGCCAAAAGACAGAGAGTTCCTGATGTAAGTGTTGCCGGCGGTTACGCATGGCAGGCGCATAGAAATGCTCCAAATGATTACGGCGGTGCCTTTGTCGGGTTTAATATGGATTTGCCTGTTTTGTATAATTTTACTCCGGAAATCCAAAAAGCACAGATTTTTCTGGAAAGAAGCAAAGCCGGCAAAAAAGCATACGAGCACCAGTTAAAATATGAATTGAAAAAAGATTTTAATACATTCAAGTATTCAGCTGAGAATATGGAATATTCAAAGAAAATTCTTCAGGATTCAGAAAAGATTGTAAAACTTTCAACGGATGGTTATATAAGCGGTAAAAATTCTTATACAGATTTGGTTATTAATGAAAACGGGCATCAGGAGGTTCTTAGCCAGTATTTGAACGCAATGTCTAGGCATTTTTATTCATACCTTGAGTTGATGCAGGATATAGGGCATGATATCTTAATTGAAGAGGATTTATTATGATAAAACTTGTTGCAACTGATATTGATGGAACGCTTTTAATTCCTGAAGGACAATTTACTGATGGGGTGAAACAGTGTGTACAAAAACTCTGTCAAAAAGGGATAAAAGTTGTTTTATGCACTGGTAGACCTTTAAAAGGGGTAGAAAAATTTTTAGATGAATTATGAAATGGATTTACATTTATTAAAAGTGAGTATCCCATTAAGTTAAATGATAGATATAACTATATAGACTTACTTCTATATAATATTAAGTATAAATGTTATGTAGTAGTAGAATTAAAGGTTACTGAACTTAAGAAAGAACATGCAGGTCAAATTATGACTTATATGAATTATATTGATAAGAATATAAAAACAATTGAAGAAAATGATACAGTTGGTATCATTATTTGTAAGCAAGATAATAAGTATGTAATTAAATATTGTTCTGATGATAGAATAATTGCTAGAGAATATGAATTGGTGTGATATTAAAAGAACCGTATATTAGACAATATTATAGAATATTCAAAGATGAAAAATGGTCGCCAGTGACCAAATTGTCTTGGAGCCATTATTCTGAATTATTATCTATAAAAGATGAAAATGAATTGATATATTATATTAGTATTGCATATGAAAGAAATTTATCTAAAAGAGAATTAAGAGAAAAAATCAAAAACAAAGAATATGAAAGATTACCTATTAAAACTAAGGAAAAATTAACACTTAACGATGAAATTGAAGTAAAAGATTTAGTCCCTAATCCTATACTAATTAGAAATAAGAATAATATTGAGATAATTAGTGAAAAAGCATTACATAATTTAATATTAGAAGATATAGAATCTTTTATGAAAGAACTTGGGAAATCATTTTGTTTTATAGGGAGCGAATATAAAATTAAGATTGGAGATAGAAATTATCATATTGATTTACTGTTATTTAATATAAAATTTAATTGTTATGTAGTAGTAGAATTAAAAGTAACAGAATTTAAAAAGGTGAAAGAAAAACCATCTTAGAAAAGAATAAATGAATCAATATCATTTTTATGATAAAGGCAAAAATATAGAACTCTTCACTTAAAATAAAATAAATCATAAAATATATTACATTATATAATGTTTAGATAGAATTAAGAAAGGAGCTCTTTCTTTTTCTTTTGGCGTATGCTATAATTTAAGTGTGATAAGTATGAATTATTTAATTAGTGCAGAAAGTTTTAGAGTAATAGAAAAAGAGGTAAAAAAAATAGTTGGTAAAAACAATTATTTAGTTTTTAATGCTTCAAAATGTAGTATTAGTGAAATAATAGATGAGGCATCATACTTTGGTTTAGAAAGCACCCAAAAGTGGCTTGTAGTTTCCAACTCGGACTTTTTTAATTCTGGAAATATTACAGATAATGATAATGAGCTTTTAGTTAAATATTTAAGTAATCCTAATGAATATACCAATATAATATTTACAACCTTAAATGGAATTGATCAAAGAAAAAAGATTGTTAAATGTATTAAAAATAACGGTAATATTATAAATATACCTAAAATGGATAAAAGAACTATAAATAGCACTCTTACAAGTTATTTAAAAAGTTATGATTATAGCATTGATTATAATACAATTAATTATATAATGGATAACTCGTATGGAAATTTAGATATCATGTTTAATGAGTTAGACAAGATTATGTTATATTATAGTTTTCCGTGTCATATAAAATATGAAGATGTAATATATATTGTTGGTGAAGAGAAAACGAGTAATAATTTTGCTTTTGTAAATGCCGTTATTGAAAAGAAACTTGGTTTAGCATTAAGAATATTAAAAAACTTAAAAATATATAAAGTAGAACCAACAGTTTTAATATCACTTTTAGCTAGAGAATATAGATTAATGCATTATGTTAAAAATTTATATAATAAAAAAAGCCTTAATGATATAATGTCTGAATTAAAACTAATGGATTGGCAAGTAAACAAATTATATAGTAATAGTATGAAATATACTAATAATGAATTATTAAAAAGTTTGTATGACTTATGTAATATAGATTTGAATATTAAAAAAGGTTATTGGGATAAAGATACAAGTTTGTACGGATTTTTAATGGAAAATTGCAGTTAAAAAGAAACTAGTTTAGTTGTTAGTTTCTTTTTCTTAATAGAATACTTTGGGCTTCATTTCTTTTCGTTATAACGCAATTATATGTTTCCTGATCTACAGGTAGCCCAGAGTAAAAGTTTTCGCTAGATGAATATCTTTTTGATATCCTAATTAAATCTTCAGTACTTAGTTGATCACAAGGAAAAGAACCTTTCTTTTGCTTTAAATATTCATTATATTCAATAAAATATTGATTTACTGGACAATCCTCTGGTAAGTTAGATAAATAACCATTAAGTAGGGCATTAATACTTTCAAAATAAAAATAATTTAAGGCAAAATATCTTTCATCAAAAGTCATCCAACCTGCAAGTTCACTAACTATTCTAGTAGCATCAATCCCAATAATTCTATTTATTAAACTAATATCTTGAGATTTAAAATCATCTTCTAGAAGTAATATTTTTTTACCAAAACCACTATTGATTGTTTCATTTTTCATTATATTTAAAGATATTTCAATCACTTTTTTTAAAATGAATAAATTATATATTAGAAGTTTATCATTATCTGATAATAAATAATTTTTTGCAACTTCATGAATATCAAATGAACTTTTAAAGTAAATAGTTTGATCTTTTTCATTATAAACAGGATCATCAAATAAATATACGTTATCTCCCACAAAAACATTTTCTAAAAGTTGGTATTGATTTCTTAAAATTATTTTTAATGCACTTTTTATAAAATTATCATCCGCTCTTTTTTTACCACTTTCATATTCTTTTAACAATTTTAATAATTCATAATTAATTACTGCTTCCATTTTCTACATCCTTTACCTTAGAAATTATAACACTTAAAAGATGATCTGTAAATTAATTTTTATCTTTTTTCCTTGACAACATATAATTTACTAAAGTATAATTATTTTAAGAAAAATCAAAGGAGTGATTCATTTGCGCAAAAGATTCAAATCAATTCTTTATTTTATCTTTTTACTTTTTATAGTTTGTTTATCTCTCGGAGTAGGATATATATTTTATGACAAAATAAGTAGTGATTCCGATATAGTTGTGGATGGTAAAATAACTATAAACTATTTAAATGGCAAAAAATTTAATTTAAGTGGTAATAATGAAATAACTTTTTCCGTAACTAATAATGATAGTGAAGCAAAATACTATTACATTCAACTTACTGATGTTTATGCTAATGATGTTTCTTATGAACTTATTAGTTCAGATAATTTAAACATAACAAATAATTTAAAATCTGAAATAGTATCAAATCAAGTATCAATTAATGGTAATGAAACAATTAATTATACGTTAAAATTTAAAGTAAATGGTAACGAAAAGTATTCTGGTACAATCCAAATTGGCTTAAAAGAAAATGAGAAAAATACTTTTGCGGATGTTATACTTGCTAATAATAAAGTAAATGAAAAGAGTTTGACAGGTATTGGAGAATCAGCAATATTAGATGAAGGCTTACTAAAAAAGGAAGATGACCATGGGGTAGCATACTACTTTCGTGGAAATGTTAAAAATAATAATGTTTTATTTGCTGATAAAAATTGGAAAATTGTTAAAATAAATGGTGACGGATCAATAAAACTTGTTTTAGATGGTGTAATTGATGAATTAAGTAAATATTATGAAGAGGACTATTCTTTTTCAAATAGTACAATATATAAAAATTTAGAAAAATGGTATACAAATACCTTAGATTCCTATGGAGATTACATTGCTTATTATAAATATTGTAATGATTATGTTTTAGATGATGATAATTACTTAGCATATAATAGAGTAATTACTAATAAGATTCCTACCTATGTTTGTTTAGGTAATTTAGTAAATTCTAGAATAGGTTTATTAACAGTAGATGAAGTATCTCTAGCCGGAGGAAGCACAAGTGAAAACAAGAAATTTTATCTTTATAACGAAAAGATAACTGGAGCATATTATACAATGTCTGGAGCTATGACAAGATATAGTAATTATTATCCATTTGCAGTTGATTCAACCGGAGCAATTACAAGTAATATAAACGGAACACTTCTTCGAAGTATTAGACCAGTTATAACTATAATTAAAACCGCTAAAGTTACAGGGACAGGTACAAGTGAAGATCCATATAAATTAATTATGAAATAATACGCATATGTATTATTTTTTTTGACATGTTTAGCCAACAGTGGTATAATAAATGTCAATATTTTACATGTTGTAATGTAAAATTGACATTTTGTACTTTAGTGTTTAATTCAATAATAGTATAATAGAATTGGTGGTAGGTATGAAAATATTTAAAGATATATGGAGTTTGTTAATGGCGTTAAGGCTGGTGGATATAATATTTTTCTTTGCAGTTTTAATACTTATGATATTAATTGTAACGCTTATATATTTTATAAAAATAAATAATGAAACAGAAGAAAAAGATTTAGAAGAAACACAAGAAATGAAAATAGCGAAGGAATTAAGGGATAGTATGAAAAATAGTGAACCAACAATTAAATTTACAGATTATGAAAAAGACCAAGAAGATAAAGCTATAATTAGTTATGACGAGCTTTTAAATAAAGGTAATAACTATGAACTAAATTATGAAAAAGAAGAGATGCATGATGATTTATCAGTAAAAAAGGTTGATTTAGATAATTTAGTAAATAAAAATAATAATACTGTTTCAAATATTGAAGTAAGACTAATAAGTTTTCAAAAAGAAGAAGCATTCCTAGAAGCGTTAAAGAGATTGCAAAAAGAACTGGGGTAATGGTATGAAGTTTAATATAGTTACATTTGGATGTAAAGTTAATCAATATGAATCAAATATGATGAAAGAACGCATGCTTTCATCAAATTTTTTCTATGTGGAAAATATAAGTGAAGCTAATATAATTGTTGTAAATACTTGTTCAGTTACTAATGTAGCTGATAAAAAGTGTTTAAAAATGATTAGAAGAATCAAAAGAGAATATCCAAATTCAATTCTAGTAGTTGCAGGTTGCAGTAGTCAAAATAAACAAGAAATATATGAAAATTTAGATATAGATATTTTAATAGGTAATAAAGATAAATCAAAGATTGATATATTATTAAAAGAATATATAAAAACCCATAAAAGATATGTAAAGTTTTATAATGATCGAAAACTTGATTTTGAAGATATGCTAATTAGTGATTATAACCATATCAGAGCATTTATTAAAATTGAAGATGGATGTGATAATTTCTGTAGTTATTGTATTATTCCTTATGTGCGTGGTCCCATTAAAAGTCGTGATGTAAAGGATGTCCTTGAAGAGGCAAAAACCCTTTTAAAAAATGGCTAAAAAGAAAT
>ERZ779664.976-NODE-976-length-12585-cov-1.304629_pt1 | contig 12585 bp, 7 predicted proteins | sample MGYA00511478_ERZ779664 | MGnify/ENA primary metagenome ERZ779664 (study PRJEB29588, sample SAMEA2160437) | human gut metagenome | biome: human gut; feature: human-associated habitat; material: faeces | place: Denmark | collected 2008/2010 ...
TAGGGTAGGTGCCTCCTTTTTTCTTTTCGTTGCGTACGAGAGTCAACTGGTCAGTTATCAGTTTGTAAGCGTGGTCGCCATCAAGCAGGCGTGCCCAAAGGCAAACTTTCCATCCCATGCTCCACCCGGTCGACGGGTCGCCACGATGAATCAGAGAAGTACGTGCCGCATCGAATAGTTCGGGGGTACGGTAAGGGGAAATCTGATTGCTGGGGAAAAGTCCGTACAAATGAGAAATGTGACGATGCACGTCCTTCGGATCATCCCAGTCGAACATCCACTCTTGTAATTGCCCCCAATGTCCCACCTGCATGGGAGCCATTTCTTTGAGACGTTGTGTCAGATGAGAGGCAAACTCCCGGTCTGTATCCAGTATTTGAGAGGCAGATATAATTGCTGTCCAAAGATCGAACACCAATTGGTTGTCCATGGTGCATCCGGCAGCTGTAGTGGCTTTTCCATTACTTCCCGAATGTACATTCTCCGGTGAATTACTGGGGCAGACTACCAGCCAGTTGTGTACGGGTTCTTTCACCATAATTTCATCAAAGAAACGTCCGGACTCTTTCAGTATCGGATAGACAGAACGCAGGAATTCCACATCTCCGGTGTATAGATAACGCTCCCAAAGATGTCGGCAAAGCCATGCGCCACCACTGGGCCACATACCCGAAGGAGCTTTGTCTACTGCTCCTGTAATACGCCATATATCCGTGTTATGATGCAACACCCATCCGTTGGCTCCATACATAATCTTAGCCGTCTCTTTACCTGTGTCACTCACTTCTTTTATCAGACGGAATAACGGTTCATTCAGTTCACTTAGATTCGTTACTTCCGAAGGCCAGTAATTCATTTCCAAATTGATGTTACAAGTATATTTGCTATCCCAGGAAGGGAATAATTTGTCATTCCAAATTCCTTGTAAATTGGCGGGTTGTCCTCCCGGTTGGGAAGAACAGATCAACAGATAACGTCCGAATTGAAAATAAGTAGCAACCAGATGTGTGTCATTGGTGTTTTTGAAATTCTCCACACGCTTATCGGTGGTTACATTCGCATATTGGTCTCGTCCCAAATCAAGAGAAACCCGTGTCAGATATTGTCGGTAAAAATCAACATGATTCTTCTTCGATTCAATGAACGGATGAACCATTGCCTTTGCCAAATAGTTTTTTGCCCGTTCTATCTGATTACCGGTGATGTCTTGATAGTTATTGAAATTAGTTGCAATAGATACATAGATGATCGCTTCGTCGGCTTTCTCTACAGAAAGTATTCCATCGGCGCAAGCTATTTCTCCACCTTTATTTTTAGCAGTCAATCTGCCTTGAAATTCTACTTTTCCTTTCAATCCTTCATGCAAGGAAGAGACTCCCGAGAGTGTTACACAGTTTCCCTCTTCAGAAGCAATCATAACATCCTGGTGAGGAGAAGTGAGTTGTGCATTGAAAGTAATTTGTCCGGGACGATTGGCGGTCAGTCGTACCATTACTACCTGATCGGTAAATGAAGTAATCGTTTCGCGTTGATACTGCACACCGTCTACTTCATAACGTACGATTGCACGTGCGGAATCCAGACTTAATTCCCGGTAATAGTTAGAATAACGTGTATGTCCGGGAAAAGCGATTCGTAAATCTCCGAAACTTTGATATGGCATTCCTGAATTTGTCTTTGCCATCACCTTTTCTGTAGCGAGAGTTTGTGCTTCCAGATATTTTCCGGCAAAAACAAGTTCACGTACCTTCGGAATATACTCCAGTGCGTTCGGGTTTGCGTTGTTGTTGGGGCGTCCTGCCCAAATGGTTTCTTCGTTTAGTTGTATTTGTTCTGTGCCTGGTGTTCCATATACCATGGCCCCCAAACGACCATTTCCAAGGGGTAATGCCTCGGTCCATACCTGCGCGGGACAGTCATACCATAGCTTGTATTCGGGTACAGATAACTTTTTCTCCTGTGCATGAATACAACCTACAGATACTATTACCAACAGATATCCGATTAATCTCTTTTTATTCATTTCTTTCTATTGCTTTTATTCTTATATAAACCTGTTGTTTACATACTTTTATAAAAGAGACGATTGAAAGTTCTTTTTGTACCCATTGCACAAGCAATAAGAAATAGGAATAATTAAAAGTTATCGGGTATAAAAAAAACGAACTTCAATATCCGGCTAAAAAGAACTTACTTTGCATCTGTAAAAATACTCCTGAAAAGTATAATTTCAGATATAGACTTATGTATTTACTATTAAACAGGTATATGAATATGTATAATTTAATCATTAGGCCGTTATTATTTTGCATTGATCCGGAAAAAGTGCACCGGATGCTTTTAAGCTGGTTGAAGTTTTATCGCTATTTGTTTCCGGTCCGAGCTTGCGTGAGAGGCTACAGCAGAGTTTCTGATCCATTTTCGTATGGGCATTTGCAATTTAAGAACCGAATTGGACTGTCTGCCGGGTTTGATAAGAATGCAGAGGCTTTTGATGAGTTGGCAGACTTTGGTTTCGGCTTTCTGGAAGTAGGTACAGTAACTCCTGACAGCCAATCAGGAAATCCTTCCCCACGTATTTTTAGATTGGTGGATGATGAATCGTTGATTTCACGTACGGGCTTCAATAATTGTGGAGTAGATGCTGTCCGGCAACATATCAGGAAATATAGAAAGCATTCTTATGTATTAGGAGTAAATATTAATAAGAATCCGCTTTCTACAGGAGATCAAATTGTCAAAGATTTTGAGTCGACTTTCATCCATTTATATGATTGTGTGGATTATTTTACCCTAAACTGGGGTAGTATAGATAACGACCTATTTGCTATGGTTTTAGAAAAGCTCACAATATTTCGTCAGGCGGCGAACAAAAGATGTAATATTTTCATTAAACTTCCGGCAGATATAGATGAAAAAGCACTGGATACAGTCATTTCGCTTGCATATAAATACTCTATAGAGGGCTTTATAGCCACGGGACCTACAAGGGATCGTTCAGGATTGCATCAGGCAGAAACAAAACAATTGGAGAAGATTGGCAACGGCGGGGTGAGTGGCCGGGGTATTGGAAAGAAATCGCAGGAAGTAGTGCGTTATTTATCCGAACATACCGATCGGCACTTTCTGATTATCGGAGCAGGAGGAATCATGACAGCCGAAGATGCAGCCGGAATGATTTCTCAAGGGGCTGACATGATACAAATCTATTCGGCTTTCATCTATTCCGGTCCGTCTATTGTTCATAAGTTAGGAAATAAACTTAAAAACGAATTGAAATGAAGAATTTAATTTGTGTAAGCCTGTACGATAATTTATCGATGAAGGCATATAACTTGTCGGAAGTGAATAATAAAGAGCTGATGGGGATAGTGGAAAATGCTCCTGAAGGAACTTTATTTGTTTTTACCAGTGAAAAATCAAATGGTAGCAGTGTTATTATGTGTCCCAGCGGCGGCTTCTTAAAGACCAATTTGGAACATGAAGGTCTTGATTTCGCCGAATGGTTCACCCAAAAGGGAATGACTTATGTGCTTTTCAAATATAGAATGCCTCATGAAAATCCTGATATTCCTAGACAGGACATCCGGTTGGCATTAGCAGTTATACGAGAAAAATTCCCGGAATTTGGCAAACGGGTAGGAGTAATGGGAGCTTCTATTGGTGGATATTTGGCCACTTGTTCGGCTACGATATTATCTGATAAGGAAAAGCCTGATTTTCAGATATTGATGTACCCGGTAGTTAGTATTGATGATCGTTTAACGCATCTTCCCTGCCGTGAACGGATGTTTGGTCACTCTTATTCACCGGATAAGATGGTACAATATTCACCGATTGAACATGTCACTTCAAGTACACCCGTCGCTTTTATAGTGGCTGCCTCAGATGACAGTGTGGTCAGTCCCCAGAATGGAATACAATTTGCTGCCCAATTACAGAAATCTGGTGTTCCTATATCCTTGCATATATATCCTACAGGAGGGCATGGATTTGGTTACAATGATAGCTTTGTGTACAAACAGGAATGGCTTCAGGAACTCGATGTATGGTTGGAGAAATTAATTTATTAATTCTTTTAGTTGCCATACTTTGAAATATACTTCTTATATTTGTCAGTAGAATATTTAATAATAAGAAGTTATGAAAAATTTTAATGTTACATCTATGCTAGTAATGCTGATGTTCATGTGTATTACAAGTATGCAGGCGCAGAGTATTACTCCCAGTAAGAAGTATATCACGAAAGAACTGAATAATGTGAGTAATTTCAGTTCAATCAGGGTCCTGGGTAGCCCCGACGTTGAGTATCGTCAGAGTAGTGATTCTAAAACAACAGTTTCTATATATGGTTCGGATAACCTGGTTGACCTGTTGGAAGTATCTACGGTAAATGGAGTGCTGCAGGTAAATATAAAGAAAGGCGTTAAGATTCTTAGTGGAGAACGCCGGTTGAAAGTGATTGCCTCTTCTCCTTCATTAGATGATGTAGATATTAAAGGCTCGGCCGATGTATATCTGAAAGGTACCCTCAAAGGAGCTGATTTAAATCTGAATATAACAGGTTCCGGAGATATTGAAGCTGAGAATTTACAATACACCAATCTATCTGCTTTTATAAAAGGTAGTGGAGATATTGATGTGAAGAATGTGAAGGCCACTACTGTAAAAACGATAGTTAGCGGTTCTGGTGACGTGAAGATGAAAGGTTCCACTCAAACGGCTATGTTGACTGTGAATGGTTCCGGCGATATCAGTGCCGACAAATTGACGGCTACTAATGTAGTTGCTACAGTTTCGGGTTCCGGTGATATATCTTGTTACGCTTCCAAACAGTTGGACGCAAAAGCCAGTGGTAGTGGAGATATTGAATATAAAGGAAGTCCTTCTATTGTAAATAAGCAAGGCAAGAAAGACTCAATTTCCGGCAAGTAAAAAATTAGATCCCTTACAGGAAGCGGGTAAATATGTAACATAGCACATATTTACCCGCTTTTGCTATAAACAAACATAATACATGATAATTGGGGGCATACATTTCTGGGAGAAAGGTGAAAACGAGTAGAAAAATAAGTAAGCAAACGTAAATACGGTTTTAAAGCTATTAAAATAGATGAATTCCGGCAACAAACAGATATACTGATTGTTGTGTCAATGAATCATTCGTTTTTTTTATTCACCTGAAAAAATACAGACTATGGCAAAGAATTCTCCCGATGAAGGAAAAAGTACAAAGATGGTAGAAAAGCAGGTAGATCCCTCTTTTAACAACCTCAAAGAGTACCGGGCAAAAAGACAATTCAGTGAGACTCCGGAACCGATGGCGGATACCGTGGAGACTCCAAGCCGGATACCTGTGTTTCGGGTGATGAACTGACGACCCGTTCTGCTGCCAACTTATCACAGCTTCTGCAAGGTTCTGTACCGAATATGAACGTAAACTTTAGTTCGGGACGTCCCGGACAAGGGGGAAGCTTCAATATCCGTGGAGTCAACTCCATTAGTGCGGATGCAGCACCTCTGACTATCATTGACGGAATCGAGGGAGATATAAATAAGGTAAACCCCAATGACGTAGAATCCATCATTGTTTTAAAGGATGCTTCGGCTGCTGCCGTATATGGTGCCCGTGCTGCTTATGGGGTTATTTTGGTTACAACAAAGAATGGAAAGGTAGGCAAGACCAATGTCAGCTATAACGGTCGTTTCAGTTTTGGTGAAACGACAACTTCTACGGATTTTGAGACGCGTGGTTATTATTCGGCCGGTATCAATGATATGTTCTACAAAACATACCAGGGCGTCCCTTATACACATTATACCCAAGAAGATTACCATGAATTATGGATTCGCCGTAATGATAAAGTGGAAGATCCTTCCCGACCATGGGTGGTAGAAAAAAACGGAGAGTATAAATATTACGGCAACTTTGACTGGTATAATTGTTTGTTTGATAATACCCGCCCCACTTGGGAACATAACTTGACGGTTTCAGGAGGAACCGAAAAAGTGAAGTACATGCTATCAGGCAACTACTATAATCAGAAAGGAATTATCAGAATAGATCCGGACCGTTTTAAGAAATATACGTTCCGTTCGAAAATCATTGCCAATATCACTTCCTGGTTTGAATTAAGTAACAATACTTCTTATTATCATTCTGAATATACTTATCCGGGGCTATCGGGAGTAAATGACGTTTTCACCAGAGCCGGGCGGCATGCTTTGGCAAGTATTGTGCCGATGCATCCGGATGGAACCCTGGTTTATAGAACAGGTCTGACAGATACAGGAGAAGTGGCAGATGGTGTTAGTGCCGTATTATTGAATGGCGGCCACCATAACCGGGATCGTGAATATGAGTTTGTAACTACGTTCGAGGCCGTATTGAAACCCATCAAGCATTTTGAGATTCGTGCAAATTACAGCTGGGCGCATTACAACCAGCAGAATTTGAATCGTTCCGTAGATGTATTATACTCCAGAAATCCGGGAGAAACAATCACAATGGATAACGGACGTACCAGAGGCAATTATTTGTCGGAAATACAAAACAACCAGATACGCCAGACTTTCAACTTATACGGGACGTATGACAATACCTTCGCAAATGCACATTCGGTAAAGGTCATTGTGGGAGGTAACTATGATTATAAGTATTTCAAGAAACTGGGAATGAAACGTAACGGGTTACTCTCTGAATCTCTCGATGATTTTAATCTGGCAAAAGGTGATGATATATCCATAACCGGAGGACAAGAGGAATATGCGATTCTTGGCTTTTTCTATCGTTTGAATTATGGATATAAAGACCGCTATCTATTTGAAGCCAGCGGACGTTATGACGGTAGTTCCCGTTTCGCCCCCGGCAACAGGTGGAGAATGTTTCCCGGAGTCTCCGCCAGCTGGCGTATCTCGCAAGAAAACTTCTTGAAAAACTCCAAGGTATTCAATGAGCTGAAGTTAAGAGCATCATACGGACAGACCGGAAACCAAGAAGGTATCCGCCTGTATGACTATATCCAGTTGCTAAAGTTTAGGGACGATGGCTGGGGAACTAAATTAATCTATCCGTTCGGAAACGGTTCCCAAAGCCAAGCCATGGGCTTAGACGTATTGGCCGGGGTAGACCGGACATGGGAAATTCTGGAGAATGTCAACGTGGGTGTCGATGCCGCTTTCCTTGATTCCCGCCTCGGCTTCTCGTTTGATTATTTCGTAAAAATGAATAATAATATGTTAATTCCGGTAACTTATCCCAGCATGTTAGGCGCGGAGGCACCCTACTCGAACTCGGGTAAATTACGCACGAACGGCTTCGAGTTGACATTGAACTGGACTGACAAGATCGGCAACGTTGAATACTCTGCCCAATTCCAGTTGACCGACGCCGTGAACAAATTAGTTGAATACGGAGGTGCCGATACCTATAAACTAGGATTGAACGAGACCCGGGAAGGTTATCCCATGAATTCCTATTTCGCTTACGTATACGATGGCGTGATCAAGGACCAAGCGGATCTCGACGCTTATAAGAAACTAGAGGGCGTACCTTCCAATATCGGCATCGGAGATGCGAAGTTCAAGGATTTGAACGGCGACGGTAAGATCTCCACCTACGGTGACAAAGATGGGGATGACGGCGACGCCGAATACGTTGGCTCCACCACTCCCCGCTATTCCTTCGGATTGAATCTGGGCGCTAAATGGAACAACTTCGATATCAGCGTATTCTTCCAAGGAGTTGCCAAGCGCACCTTGTTCCGTGAAGGAGACTTCGCCATGCCTTGGAGCGACTGGTGGAGATACCCGCCCCAGTTCTACTACGGCCAGACATGGAACGAGGATCGCCCGGACGCCTATTATCCCCGCTTGACGCATGGAGAGATCCGGCATTGGAATTATCAGGCATCCACCCTGCAAAAGATCAACGCCGCCTACATTCGCCTAAAGAATATCCAGATAGGCTACACGCTCCCCAAAGGCGCATTACAGAAACTAGGCATCGAACGGACACGCTTTTACGTAAGCGGACAGGATCTATTCGAGATACATAACGTAAAAGGAGGATGGGACCCCGAGTCGGACAAAGCCGGATTCAATTATCCGTTCCAACGTTATTATTCTTTCGGTATTGACTTAACTTTCTAAGGTTCCACGAAAAAACAAATTAGCAGTATGAGACGATTTAATATAATTATAGCGCTATCGGCCACACTCGGGCTATCTAGTTGCGACTTGGATATGACACCTATGGATCAAGTGTCCGACGCCGTATTTTGGCAAAAGCCTTCCGATTTCGAGTTGGCCGCCAATGATTTCTACTTCAGCCTGATGGAGGCCTCCCAATATATAGATAAGAACTCGGATATCGCTTTCGGTTCGGGGGCGGACGACGTAAGCGATGGTTCTTATTTAGCACCGGTCAATTCGGATGATTGGGATGAGCCTTGGAAATTCATCCAATCCACTTCCTATCTGCTCAAGAAAGCGGAGGAGTCTGGATTGACCGATGACGAGATCGGACGCTGGAAGGCGGAGGCTTATTTCTTCCGGGCCTACAACTACTGGAAACTGGTCAAATTCTACGGAGGGGTTCCCAAGATAGAGATTCCCTTGAATACCTCCTCGGAACAGCTTTACACGCCTCGCTCCTCCCAGCAGGAGATCATTGATTTTATCATCGATGATCTCGATAAGGCGATTCCTTTGCTTCCCAAGCAAAGCCAGTTGACTACCGAGGAATTGGGCCGTACCACGCAAGGGGCCGCCTTAGCGTTAAAAGCTCGCGTATCCTTGTACGAGGGAACTTGGGAGAAATACCATCAAGGCTCCAATGCCGATATGTATATCCAATCGGCTATCGATGCCGCCCAAGCCTTAGTGGATTCCAAGGAATACGCCTTGTTCCGGGATAAAGGGAAGGAAAGCTATAAATATCTACATATCTTAGAGGGGGATGATAGCAAGGAGGTCTTATTGGCAAGGCGTTATTATAAATTGAGAGTGACCCATAACTGGACACGGGAACTTTGGTTCGGTGCCATGGTTCCTACAAAAAACCTTGCGGATATGTATTTATGTAACGATGGTCTGCCCATCGATAAATCCCCTTTATTTAAGGGATTCCAATACCAGACGAGTGAATTCGAGAACCGGGACTCCCGTATGGAGCAGACGTTTATCGTTCCCGGTAGCGAGATCTTTTTCGAGGGAGGTCTTTGGACACCTACCTATCCGGGATTTGTAGGGAATAGCGCTACACGCACAGGCTATATGATCCGTAAGTTCTTGGATGAGACATTGGATGCCGCTCAATTCATCGGCGAATACGACTTCAAGGAGTTTCGTTACGCCGAAGTACTGCTGATCCTCGCCGAGGCTTTATACGAGAAGAACGGACAGATCACGGACGAGCAATTAGACCTGACCATTAATGACCTGCGAAACCGGGCGAATATGCCTCGCTTGACCAATGCGTTTGTAGCTACAAACGGACTGAATATGCTGGAAGAGATCCGGCGTGAGAGAACCGTGGAACTGGCATTCGAAGGATACCGTAGGGACGACCTACGTCGTTGGGGCACGGCGGAAACAGTTCTTCCCCTTGCGATCCGTGGCGTGAAATTCGCGGGTACGGAGTATCAACAGAAATTCCCGGAGTTGGTGATCGGACAGGATATACAGGTAGATAGCGAAGGCTTTATCATCGCCCAACCCGCATCCGCCCGTAAGTTCCAGACACCGAAGCATTGGCTGTCACCGATACCTTTGCAACAGGTACAATTGTCGAAAGGAACCTTGGAACAGAACCCGGGCTGGTAAGGGTTTTTCCAAGAATAAGCGACTATATATATGAGGGTAGGCCCAACCTATACGAGAAGGGAGGGCCTACCTATCTGGGAGGGGAATCCCATTTAAATATGAATTATCTTAAATTTTTATAGCATGAAGAAATACTTTTTAGCGGTAGCTAGTTTTTTTATTTATTCTCATATCAGTCTAGGCCAAGTGTATCCGGGGCAGATGGATTCCACATTTGTCCCTGTACGGAGTCATCACTATGACCCGGAGTTAACATTTGATTTTTGCGTAAATGAACCCGCTTGGAACAATCAGGCGGGTATCCATTCCGCATTCGGATCGACCGACCGGCTTTATTTCCGGAAGGAAGTACCCGTAAACCATAACAACGATTTATCATCTTCCTACTCTACGACCGTTTGGAGGGGGGAAAGAGCGAATGCCCAGATATTGGTATGGTCGTCAGAAGCGTTGGAACAAGTACGTGTCTCTACGCAGGACTTGAGGAGCGCCGAGGGAAACATCATCCCGAAAGACCGGATTACCTTCGAGTTGGTGCGTTACGTATTGTCCAATTATCCGTATGCCGAGAAAAAAGCCATCTGCGGGGAATCTCCCTACAAATCCGGCTTCTTGATGCCAGACCGTTTCGAGACGCTGGACCGCTTCGATCTCCCTTCCCAAACCACCCGTCCGGTATGGATGATGGTGGATGTGCCGAGAGGAACCGTTCCCGGCACGTATAAAGGACAGGTGGAGGTGCGGGCGAAAGGCAAGGCTCCTCAACTATTGAATCTGGAGATCGTGGTGCAAAACCAGTTGCTCCCCTATCCGAAAGACTGGAAATACCGTCTGGACCTATGGCAGAACCCATGGGCCGTGGCATGGTACAATCACGTGGAACCGTGGTCACCAGAACATAAGATGCTTCTCAAGCAGCATTTGAAGCATTATGCCGACGCAGGTGGTACCTACATCACGACTTATGGAGTACATTCTCCTTGGTCCGATAACTCCTATATGATCGAGGGGGGCATGATCGAGTGGATCAAGAAAGCAGACGGCACATGGGCCTTCGACTACAAGATCTTCGACGAGTACGTAGAATTAGCAATGGAATGTGGCATCGACGAGGCAATCACCCTCTATACCCCGATTCCTTGGGGATTCCGTCACCGCTATAAGGACGAGGCTACGGGCGATTATTCTTATATCAACTGGGCGCCAAGCTCAGAGGAATTCAAGAAGATGTGGAATATCTTCCTCACGGATTTCAAGTTCCACCTGGAAGCTAAAAGCTGGTTGGACATCACCTATATCGGAATCAACGAGAATCCGATGGAAGAGACCTTAGCGGCTATCAATGTCGTACGTAACCATGATAAATGCTGGAAGATCACTTACGCCGGCAATTGGCATAAGGAATTGGACGGACTGCTGGACGATTATTCTTTCCTTTACGGAGAGGAACCTACCATCGCCGAGCAAAAGGCACGGGCCGCCACCGGACGCACGTCCACCGTATACGTATGCTGTAACCCGCCGATCCCGAACAACTTCGTGTTCTCTCCTCCTATCGAGGGACGTTGGATCAGTTGGTATGTAATGGCGTATGGTTATGACGGCTTCTTGCGATGGGCTTACGACGCTTGGCCGGAAGATGCCGATCGCGACGCACGTCATGGCTCTTGGGCAGCAGGCGATTGCTACATGGTATATCCGGGAGGCAAAAGTTGCATCCGCTTCGAGAAAATGAGAGAAGGTATCGTGGATTTCGAGAAGGTCCGTATCTTACGGGAACTGACCGCCCAATCGGGTAACGCTCAAGCCCAAGGCTTATTGAAGCAGCTGGACCAACATTTGTCCATCTTCCCCAAAGAGAAAGAGTTCGATGAGAACAAGATCTCGGCGGATGTACGTAAGGGTAACCTCATCATCCGTCAACTGTCCGATCTATTGGCGAAATAATGGGCTTACACAGCAAGAAAGACATGAAAGCATATCGTTTAATCCTATCACTCATGGCAAGCGTAGCCGTAGGGACAGCTTTCTCGCAGACAACAGGTGTTGTTTGCGAGGAGTTCGACCAGATACAGCTGACGCACGTATTGACGCCCACCGGCCCGTTGCCGACCGCCCTGGACCCGAATGGCGTATACCCCTATATGAGTTATAGCGAGACCTCAAATCGTCCGGTACCTAAAAGGTACCGGATGATCTCGCTAGAGAACGAGAAAGTCAAGGCTATCATCTGCCCCGATCTTTGCGGGAAAGTAATATCCCTCACTCACAAGGAGAGCGGCAAGGAGGTCTTGTACAGGCCGGACGTAATCAAATACACACGGATATTACCCCGTTTCTATTTCGTGGCCGGGGGGATCGAGGTCAGTTTCCCGATCTCCCACTCTCCCACGCAAAATGAGCCGGTGCTTTATCAGATCGATCATACGGGAGACCGCACATATGTAACATGCGGAGAACGGGAATCTCATTACGGTATGCAATGGTCTGTAGAATATTCCTTAGGAGATAAGGACGAATGCCTTACCCAAAGGGTTGTTTACTACAACCCGGGAAAGCAAGCCTATCCATGGATGTCATGGTCCAACGCCGCCCTTCCTTGCGCACCGGATACCCAATACGATTTCCCGAACGGGACCGTATTATCCCATGCCTCCACGTTGGACACGATCGACTGGAAAACGGAAGGAACCCATCATGAACGGGATATCAAAGAGATGACCGGCTACTTCTGGAAAACGAAAGACGTGAATGCTTTCG